>ERZ773203.763-NODE-763-length-17368-cov-6.810605_pt1 | contig 17368 bp, 5 predicted proteins | sample MGYA00580529_ERZ773203 | MGnify/ENA primary metagenome ERZ773203 (study PRJEB29015, sample SAMEA2738176) | human oral metagenome | biome: human oral; feature: human-associated habitat; material: saliva | place: China | collected 2177 ... | reverse complement strand
AGGTAGTTACAGTTTTTAATACTTAGTTATAAATTCTAAGGAATAACTAACATTACATCAAACTAGCATTAATTGTTAAAACGCTTTTATGCGGTACATCATACCTACACTTACGCGATTAGTATCTACTTTTGCATTATTTACATCTCTACTTCTACCGATATAGGCTAAGAAAAATCGCAAGTCTTGTTCCTTGAAGGGCAAGTATTCTACCCCTGCAAAATAGCCTAACCCTTTAAACTCGTTATTAGCTAAGCTACTGTTAGCCGTTTCATAAAGACCTTGCGCAAAGATGTTCCACTCTGGTGCAGGTTGGTATTCCGCTTTTAGCACAAACGAGTTGTACTTAGCATCTTTTATTCCTAATATTTTTTTATTACTATCCTTACTATTAGGTGTATAGCATAATCTATCTAATTGGTCATTTGCCATCATATAGTCTAAAAACACCTGAAACTTAGGTAAGTTTAGTTTAGTACCAAGCATCACCAAGGTATTTGTATAGCCATCGGCTTCACTTTGCAATCCTGCTCCCCAACGAGTCTGAATAAGGCTATCAAAAAGATTACCATTCCAATTGAAGATGTAAGCTAAAGGCGTATTGCTCTCTTTAATAGTAGCAGTAGCAGTAGCATAGAGGTCTGCAAAATTACTATTGCGAACATCGGTAATTTGTAGGTTAAACTCGTGGTTAGGGTTAGGTGCATACGTAATCATTGCCCCTAACATAAAATTATCCATATTTTGGAGAAAATCTGAATACTCATAGATGTTCATCGGATTGAGGTCGAACTCATAACCACCCCACGCTTGGCACATTTTACCTACTGTAGCTGACCATTTTTCATTAAGGCGAAAACCAGCATACATCATATCAGTAGCGGTAGCTAGATTGTCTAATGAAACAGCTGCATTCGATTTGTTCAGACGGTGACGGAAGCGATAAAATATACGTTCGGTAAGGTCGCCACGTACTTCTAAACGCAACTGGCGCGCCTGAAACTTAGTAGTTAAATCATTTTCTCCTATTCTTTCAGCATCCAAACTAGTCTGAAAGTTGAAATACATATTAAATTTCTTACGCAACGGACTTTCCATCTCTTCAGAAGGAACAGGCATATCGATAGGAGGTGGCGGTGGTGCCATTCGTAGCTGGTCTATCTCCATACGCAGTTGGTTGATTTGTTCCTGCAAATCTTGTTGAGCAAAAGCAACACCTCCTACCAGAAGGCTCATTGCCAACAATATCTTTTTCATAATACAATTAGGTTTTAGTATTCATCAAAATATTTTTGTATCTGTTTCCAGTCTTTGGTTTTTGTAAGTGCTAACATCAGTAGCACACGAGCCTTTTGTGGATTTAGCGCCTGTGAAGCTACAAATTGGTATTTAGCATCATCTACTTCAGCATCGAGAGTAGTAGCTCCTGTAGGCACACGAGAAGAGCGCACAAACAAGATGCCTTGCTCTCTGGCTTTTACTGCTAAATCAAAAATAGTGTGGTAAAGGTTACCATTACCTACGCCAGCGTGTACAATACCATCAAACTTAGCGTCCATAAAAGCCTTCATTGGCAGTTCAGAAACGTTAGAATAGCTGTATACGATACCTACTTTTGGCAATTCTTTTAGGTTATCTACATTAAACACTGATTGGTAAGTGTGTTTATTTTCAGGCATACGGTTGAAGAAAACTTTACCGTTATGGATATAAGCCAATTTGCCATAATTAGCTCCTTGAAAAGTTTCTACAGCAGTAGTGCTGGTCTTAATCACATCTTTGGCATCGAGTACTATGTCGTTCATACACACCATTACCCCACGTGCCATAGCATTTTTGTCGGCAGCTACTGCTACAGCATTGTATAGGTTTAGAGGGCCATCGGCACTCATACCTGTAGCCGGACGCATAGCTCCTACCATTACTACAGGCTTTTTGCTGTGCACGGTTAGGTTTAAGAAGTAAGCGGTTTCTTCCATAGTATCGGTTCCGTGAGTAATCACTACTCCGTCGTAGCCTTCTTTGTTGAGCAACTGGTTGATGCGTTTGGCAAGCGTAAGCCATACTTCATCATTCATATCTTGCGAACCTATCTTCACTATTTGCTCGCCACTTATATCTGCTAAGTTTTTCACTTCGGGTACGGCTTCTAATAGTTGATAAATACCGAGCTCTCCGGCCTTGTAGTTCGTCTCAGTATTTGATTTGCTCACACCAGCGATAGTACCACCAGTAGCTAAAATACGAATCTTTGGTTTTTGACCAAAGACTGCCACAGACATCATCACCAATAATATAAGGGCAATTTTTTTCATTAATTTCATTTATAATCAGTTTTATAAGTTAAACAATATTTTCTTAATTATTAATTACATCAACATAATTATCAGATAGCCCACCGCTATAGCCACTATAGTTGCTACAAAACCAGGCAACTGAAACGAGTGGTTCAGCACGTACTTACCGATGCGAGTGGTACCGGTACGGTCGAAGTTGATAGCTGCTACCACTGTAGGATAGTTAGGAATAAAGAAGTAGCCATTTACTGCTGGGAACATCGCTACCATTGCCATTGGGTGAATGCCTAAAGCAATACCTAAAGGGTAAAGAGTGCGCACGGTAGCCGCCTGACTAAACAAAAGCACTGACATCACAAAGAGGGCTACTGAGAAGAGGAATGGATACTGGGTGACAATTTGCTCGATGTGCGTCTTAAAAAATTCGATATTACCAGCAAAGAAAGTGTCGCCCATCCACGCAATACCAAAAATGGCTATTACGGCCTGCATACCAGCAATAAATACTGAACCTTTTACTGCCTTATTAATATCTGCCTTAGCAAAAATGAGCATTAAGCCTGCAGTAGACATCATCACTATTTCTATCACTTGCGTCATTCCGAGTTTTATCTGCTCACCATTGACTGTAAAAGTAGGGCGCAAACTGTCTATTGAACCAAATAGCACTATTGATAGCACTCCTATAAGGAATATAATCACAGATGTTTTAGCACGTTTAGCCGCTTGAGGTGAAAGAGCTTCTTCTGATTTACCTTCTGCGCTTAATACCCCTTCGCGCAGACGGCGTAGGTACTCAGGGTCTTTCTCAAGAGGCACCCCCATAAAACTCACTGCTATAGCCCCTACAATCACCCCTACTAAAGTAGCAGGTATACACACCATTAGTATATTGCCTAAAGTTACCCCCTTATCGCCCAACAATTCTGCTGAGAGGAGAGCGGCAGTCGCTGCCGAAATAGGACTGGCTGTAATTGCCTGTTGCGAGGCTATTACCGAGATAGAAAGCGGACGCTCAGGGCGTACTTTGCTATCAGTGGCTATTTCAGAAATAATAGGCAAAAGCGAATAAGCAATATGCCCTGTGCCCGAAAACAAAGTGAAGAAGTAGCACACTATAGGCGCAAGAAAGGTAATCATAGCTGGGTTCTTGCGCAGTATTTTCTCTGCTACTTTCACCAGATAGTCTAACCCTCCGGCTGCCTGTAGGGTAGCTGCTGCTGTGATAACCGCTACTATGATAAGCATTACATCTATCGGTGGATTGCCTGGGGTAAGCCCGAAGCCAAACACCAAAACACCTAAGCCCATCATACCGAAGATACCAAGCCCGATACCTCCTACCCTAGCCCCTACAAATATAGCGAGGAGCACTATTAATAATTCAATATAAACCATACGTTTGTCGATTTGTCAATTTGTCGATTTGTCAATTTGTCAATTTGTCAATTTGTCGATTTGTCGATTTGTCGATTTTCTAATTGGCACAAAGGTATAAATCTTTTTCGAAACAAAAAAGAAAAAAAGAATATTTTTTTAACAGATTTTGAGGTCTTTTTAAATTTTTAGAACACTTAATTGAGGTGTGAGTTTGTATCGCTTATCCTTCGCTTATTGTTCGCTGATCCTTCGCTCATCATTCGCTTAAAAACAAGTTTAGTTCGATGCTGGCTTTATGATGCTAGTGTATGAACTCCCCCTTTGAAGAGGGCGAGAGAATGTTTATATATACATTTAACATCTTATGATAAAACATCCCCCCTGCCCCCCTTCAAAGGGGGAATGGGTAGTTATAACTTTTAATGCTTAGTTATTAATGCTAAGATATAACTATCAGATAAACAAAAGCCAGCAATTAACTGCTGGCTTTTGTCGTTGGTTTGATATTTATGTTTCTATTATCGATTAGCGATACAATGTGAAGTTGCCGTAGAACTGACGCTTGTCGTACAGCTGATCATTGATTTCTATAATGTACCAATAATCGCCCGCTGGCATCGAACGTCCATCATACTGTCCGTCCCAGCCTTCTCCCGGTGCTAAGTTCGCTAAACGCCTGCCATAGCGGTCAAATATGTAAATACGTGCATTCACATTATTGTCTAAGTACTTAGGCTTCCACACATCATTCTCACCATCGCCATCCGGAGTGAAGAAGTTAGGTACTTCTATATCGTGGTATGGCACCTCTAACGTAAGAGTTGCCGTACAACCATTAGCATCTTGTACCATTACCTCTACTATCTTGATGCGTGTACCATCTGGCGCTATGCGTTCCGGATCGTTATGGTTTATCTTATAAGTGGTGCTATCACCTCTATCTACACCATTGTAATAGTAAGTATAGCCCTTCAGATTAGTAACCGTACCTCCTTTAGCCTCTACCTGTACCGTATTGATAGCCGTTGCTGAACTAGTGGTATCAGAAAGGGTGAGTGGTACGTATAAATCAATTGTAAAGTTCTTACTTGCGCTACAATGTCCGCTAACAGGGCTCGTAGTATCGTAATGTACCTCAATAGTCTGACTCACTATCGTTCTATCGAACTCTTCTATATACCCCACATTGCCCAACGTACGTACAAACGAGGTTCTTGTAGCCGCGCCGTTAAGACTATAGGTTATCTTGCTAAAATCAACCTCCGGACTGCGGAACTTAACCACCAAATAGTCTTTGTAATTATTCGTATTAGCCTCGCAAGTGCCTTCTTTCTCTACGTAGTTCACGTTGATATCTGGAAACTCTACCACCGTAAAGGTTACCGTCTTAGTCATCACACAACCATTCGTGTCTTTGATTACTAACTGGTAATAAGTATCCTTAGGACTTGGTGGTAAGTTGCTAAAGGTATCGGTAGTACCCGTTACATCTATATGTCCGGTTATCTTCTGATTGTTATCTGCTCTTACTATATCGATAGTATAAGTACCTGTACCTCCTACCAAATTATCTATAGTAAGGCTACCGTCATTCTGACCGCTACAAGTGTAGAAGCTAGAGTTATTCTCATCTATATCTGCGCTGATAGCTAATGGGTCAACAAATGCAAAGGTACCTGGTAACGATACCATACAGTTCTTAGCATCATAAAGCTCTACTCTATAAGTACCTGGTTCTACCCCTTCAAAGGTGTATTCTGAGGCATTCTTACTAATAGTCTGTACCGCTGCATTAGTAGCTGTCGATACTAACTTATAGTAGTACGGACGGGTACCGCCTCTTACATTGCTCACCTTCAGCTTACCATCGTTAGCTCCTATACAAGTAATTGAAGTTACTTCTGCCGTTACACTAGCTACCTGTATGGTATCATAAGGGTCTATCGTTATAGTGCTAGAACCTGTAAACGAAGTACAGCCCAACGCATCGGTTATCGTTATCTGATAAATACCTGGTACTCCTGGCCCTATAGCGTTAAGTCCTAAGAACTCTACCCCTGGTGAGCCCGCTGGTACATCAGTCTTAGTAACTGCCGTACCTGGGGTGCCGCTTATAGGGGTGAGGGTTACCGTATAGGTTTGCTGTCCGCCGCTAACAGTAAGTCGTACTATAGCCTTTTCATTATCACAGTTTACTGATACTATTTGTATCACATCAGTTACCCTTATCTCATCAGGGTTTGATGGTATGATAAAGCGGTGTTTAGCTATCGCACAGCCCGTAGCATTCGAGGTGGCTTCTATATCATAAGTACCGCCTTTTAGCTGACCGGTAATGGTCATTGTATTGCCAGCTTCGCTACCTGAGATATTAGTAGGTGATGTTGACCCTACTGAGGTTATCGTATAGGTAAAGCCTGCCGATTGGTCGCCATCTGATAGGTCGGTATCTACTACCGATAGGGTTATCGCTCCAAAGTCGTTATGACAGATAGCTCTCACTGGGTTGCTTGATACTACCGCAAAGGTATTAGGGTCTTTCACCTTATGTACCCCTGTGATACTACAACCAGTTTGCTCATTGGTCACCTCTACTGTATAACCACTGCCTTTTAGGTTCTTAGAACCCGGTAAGGTGATGGTAAGGCTCGGACTTGCCACTGTTGTAACCGTAGCGATGCTATTGTCCGTACCTTGGATAGTGTAGCGCAACCTTGTGCCTGCTATATAGCCCGTTGTGCCTACATCTATGCGTATCTGTTCATCTACCGCACAAGTAGCCGTTACCGTAGTGGTAACACTTAGGGTAGTAAGCTCGAAGGCTGGGGCTACTGTTACACTTACCGTAGCCGAGCTACAACCCGCATTGTCTTTCACTAGCACGTAGTAACTACCGCCTGCTAAATCTGGTAAGCTATACTCTGTGCCATTACCTAATAAAGTGTTACTTGCCGTGCTATAGAACTCGGTAGTATATGGTGGTACCCCTCCTTTTATCTTCGTTACATCAAGTACTACCTTAGGAGTAGAAAGTCCTGAGCCGTTTTCGCACTTATACTGTGTAGCCGTTAGTACGCCGTCTTCAAAAGTGATAGGCTCTGGTGAGGTTACCACTGTATAAACACCTGCTGTACAGCCCTCTTGGTTGGTAATACGGATATCGTACTTCACTCCTTGTGGGGTACCGTGCAAGCCTGTAAAGGTAGCCGAGTGTGTACCCGAAGTAGTAGGAGTAGCCGTTACCATTAGGGTACTACCCGTAGTAAGGTCGATAGCACTAATTATCGTAAAGGTATAAGCTTCAGTAGTTGAGCGTTTTGGCATCACTACCTCTATACTACCCACTGGGGTAGCCGTTAAACCTAAGTTACATTTCTCGTGATAAGGTTGTACCACTATACCCGTTAAATCTATAGGTTCTGGGTCTTGTACCACAAACTCTTTCACTATAGGTCTACAATCTGCCGTTTCTGCATCATAGATGTACATACGATAAGTAGCCTCTTGAGTAAAGGTTGCCGTACCAAGGGGTATTATCCCTCCGGTAGGAGTTGGGAACGCAGCATCAGTAGCGATAGTCTCGCTTGCTACCGTTCCGTTATCAAGGCGCTGTAAAGTATAGCTATAAGTACCTGTTCCTCCAGATACGCTTACTGTTATCTGTGCGGTAGGCGTAGCACAACTCTTCAGTTTAGTAAGAGTAGCCGTAGCGGTAATTAATGCCGTAGTGCTAAAGGTTATACCACTTGCACAACCATTTACATCGGTTACCGTAACGGTATGGGCTACCAGTGGGGTTACTTCTACCTCAAATGATTTATTAGACTCTGTCCATTGGATAGTTTGGGTAGCAGCTCCATCTAAGCTATAGAAGTGAGCCCCTTGTCCTATCTTGTTCAATTCAATACGTACTGGTATCTTGTTATTGTTATTAGTATACGCTTGACAAGCCAACGTAGTTGCCGTAACAACATTTGGCACATCGTAAGCCGTAACTGTAACCGTACTCATCTTCAGACAGCCAAAAGCATCGCGTACATACACATCCCACACGCCCGCTGGCATATCTACATATTTAGAGGCCATAGTCGTTTGCGTGTATACCGTAGGAGCTACACCCCCTGCCGTTACATAGTTATAAGTATAAGTAGCGGTTCCTCCTCTGATGCCTAACCATATCTGTCCTTCAGCTATACAAGTCGCCTTCTTAGTCTCTGCTGTAATGATTTGCATCTCTATAGCCGAACGTTTGATTTCAAACTCAAATGAGTTTACACAACCACTTGGCGATTCTCTAAAGGTTATATAGTACTTACCTGCTGGCAAGGAAGTATTTACATTCCTTGGTGTGGTAAATGATGATGGTGTAGTACCTGCTACTACTGACTGGTGCGTATCTGCTTTATAGATATTCCAACTAATAGCATTAGTGCTTGGATTTACACCTATCAATGTATAAGTAAACGTACCATCATTGCCTGCCGCACATCTTACATTCTGTATATCAAAAGTTGCCGATAAAATCGATCCTCCTGGCGCTGGCGAAGCCGCTTGCTGAGTAAATCTACAACCCGTAGTCATATTGTAAGCTACAAAAGTATAACGTACCCCTGGCGTTAAATTAGGAATATTCACCGTTACTCCTGTACCCGATGCCGTAGCTAAGTACCACATATCAGTACCTCCGTTAGGATTAATAGTTGATACGCTATTAGCTGCCGAACTAGCTGGAGGGTTCTGTATGCCTGTACGATATACCGCAAAGTACGCCTTTGTAGTCGAGCTAAAGGTGCCCGAACTAGTCGTGCTAATAATAGCCTGTGTCTGTGATACGCAACCCAAAACAGTTGGGAAGGTGATACTCATCACACTCGAGTTCGGATTTATCACTAAGTTATGCTCTTTGTTACAACCATTCGCATCGGTTATCGTTACTGAGTAATTACCGTAATCTAAGCTACCAAAAGCTAATGATATATTATTCGAGGTAGCCGTTTGGGTAGCTTCTGTATTAGTACCTATATTAAGTACCTTCACTACATAAGGTGCCGTACCGCCTGTACCCAACGTTACCGTTATCTCTGCTAAATCAGCTGCTGTACAGCCCATCTGCTTAGTGATAGTCGCTGTCGATACTAATGGGTCTACCTTATCTATCGTAAAGGCTTGGGTAGCCACACAACCTCTGGCATCAGTTAAGTAGGCTACATAGTTGCCTGCTGCCATTGCCGTAGTATTAGTTTGTACCACATTAGCCACATTGCGTATTACCAGCGTATGCGAAGTAGTACCTACATAGTAATCAGCTGGGGTGATGATTACCGAACCGTTATCTTCACCACAAATAGCCTTAGTAGTAGTAAAGGTACTACTCAAAAAGCGTGGGGGGTCGTAGCTGATGCTCACATAGCGCTCTCTTCTACATTCACTGCCGTCTGGCTTATAGCTTACCGCAAACTGTACTATAGTACTAGTTGCCGTAGGTACTGCTATTGACACTGAGGCATTAGTAGTGCTGCTAGCTATATGGGTAAAGGTAACTCCTCCGTCTATGCTATAGCTAAACTCTTTTGGTAGAGTAGGTACTCCTCCTGTTACCAATAAGTCAAAGTTTTGTGTACTGCCATTGCAGCTCGCATACAATGGGGTTGTAGGCGATACCTGCAAGCTAAGCGGTGCATATATCTCTGCCGATACCGTCGTCTGACAACCATAACCATCAGTTAGCGTAAAGGTATGAACGCCTACCTCTAAAGCATCTGGGTAAGTGTAGATATTACTATTGAAAGTATAGGTGTTACCGCCCGCACGTGTTACCTTATAGCTTGTTCCATTAGCACTAATAACCGTTAGTACTATCTTCTTCTCATCACCCGTGCTGTAACACATCGATGTAGGCTCTGCCGACACCGTAAGAGTTTGCATTCCATCTATTATCACTGTAGTCTCTGTACTACAGCCATTCTTGTCTTTTACTACTAAAGTATAAGTACCTGCCGGTATATCGCCTATCTCTTGTGGATTAGGCGTAGCGGTCGCTGGTACAAAGCTAGGCGTTACTGACACTAACTGATACTGATACCCTTCCGTATTACCGCCCGTAGCCGATACTTTTATCTTAGCTTTTCCTCCATTAAGGCAAGTTACACGCTCCATTAGCACCACCGATGGCACGATTGGGGTAGGTTCTCCTATCTTATAGTCTACTGTACCTATACAGTTCGCCTGACTCGCGTCTTGTACCTGTACGCTACCGCTCTGGGTAGCCTCTAAGCCCGTGATAGTAAATACTCCCTGAGCATCAAGAGTCGTCGGTGTCCAAGTAAGAGTAGAGGTGTTAATGTCTATTACTGCGTATTTTATATTTACCGATGGCGCATTAACTACCCGTATACGCACCTGTCCATCAGCGGCTCCTATACAGCTCACATTCTTCTCTGCTCCGTATTTCTCTACACGCATCTGCTTGTTAGCCTCTATGTTGATAAGCTGTGTAACTTTTAGTTCGCAATAAGTAGTCGCTTGCGATACTTTCACATTATCAAGCGCAAAGTCACTACCCAAAGCGGCATAAGAGTGTGAAGCTGAGCTAAGGATCTTTATTTGTATGTTGTTATTTGTAAAGCCGGTTACTTCTGCTGCTGTAAAGGTAGCGCTTAAGTTCTTCCAGCCTGAGCCGTTAGTTACCGCTCCTAGTGGTTTGGTTATAAGGGCTGTACCATCAGCCTTGCAAAGCGCTACTCTAAACTGTGCTGGTACCCCTGTGCTGGTAAGTAAGCTCACCGCATCCACACTCACCGTAAGCGGCGTATTAAGAGCTACTCCCGATAAGGTGCGTTTGTACGCTACCTCGCCATTACCATTACCTGCTACGGCTAAGTATCTACCGCCCATAGGGTCTGACGGTATCGTCCAACCCGCTTTTGCTGGTGCTTGTTTGGTAATAAGCTGTTGTCCATCTTGTAGGGTGATACTGTTTGTACCACATACTAAATCTGTATTAGCACTATCTACACAAGTATTTACATCACCTGTTCCAAAATCCTCTGTAAAGAGTACATTAGGGGTAGTTGATGAATTGGCTGGGGTGTAGTACACCGTTAGCGAGTGCGTTCCTGGCGCTAAAGTACGGTGGATAGTATTCCCTACAAGGGTTTGAGTAGCACTACCGTCTAATATATATTGGTAGGTTTGAGAAGCCGAAGAGCTTAGTGTTATCGTTACCGAACCATAGCCATTATCACAACGATATGCTATAGGACTTAAGCTCACTGTTGGCATACTGGTCATCTCTACCGTTATAGGTATGCTAACGCGGCAGTCCTTACTGTCTTTCACATAGATAGTACTGCTTCCGCCTATATAACCTACATTGGCCAGTACATAGCTTGTCTCACCATCAAAACTATAACGGTATGGTGGCGTACCTCCCGATACGTTGTTCACCGCTACTTTGTATTGGTTGTTTGCCGTATCGCAAGAGCGGTCAGCCACTACCCCTGCATACGCTCTAAGCGGTGCTTGGGTTGCTTTTATCTCTATAGGTTTCTTCACATAGCGGCAAGTCGCACTCGCTACATTCGATATCATCTCTACCTCATAAGTGCCCGCTGGTAAGCCCGTAAACAGACCGCCACCACTGGTCTTAAACACCGGTAGTACGCGCGCTCCCGTATTATCTAACTTATACAAGTTGATAGTACGGTTGATATTCTGACTTCCTGGCGCAAATATCAAATTGATATGGCCGCTATTAGGGTTGCTCTCACATTGTATCTCTTGTGTGGCCGATACCGTAAAGCTATGTGGTAATGGCGGGCTTATCACTACTTTGTTTGAGTACGCCTTCGCTCCATTGCGCTGGTCGCCTACTAAAAACTCGTATTCACCCACTTGGGTAATATTAGGCACTTCTAGCTCTACCCCCGTAGCCCCTTGACTGGCTAATTGTATACCAATAGGAGCAGAGCCCAAAGCCGTAGCCTCATCAGCGTATTGTTTCTGACCATCTATCTTCCATATATAGAAGCGGTATGTTGGCTGTCCTGCTTCTGCTTTTAACTGCAACTTAGCCGTGTTGCAAGAACCTTCCTTAAAGCCTTTGAAGGTAGCCGTCATCTTCATATCGGTCTGCTTACCGATGGTCTCATTAGCCGTATACTCGCAACCTGGTATCTGTGGCGAAGTAAACTTAAAGCGGTAAGTACCCTCCGTTAGGTTTTCTATAATGCCTGTATTATCCGTCTTTATATCCGTGCGGAATAAAGTTCCATTTCTATAAATCTCTACCTTATATTGTACCCCACTCGCACTCAAATGATAAGCTACCGATCCCTGTTCAAATGGCGTCTCGTCTTTCTTATCCGATAAACTACCCGATAAGCCACCCGTAATCACCTGAAAATAGAATGCCTTATCACAGCCCGAATTCAAGAATTTCAAACGGTACAAGCCCGCAGTGGTTAGCGTAAAGGTCTTTCCTGAACTTAATGTACTCCAGCAGTCGTCCGTCTTTATACGGCAGTCAGGTTGTGTCGACGCCTGTCCATTACAACTGCCATTCCAGCTTTGCCACTCATAAGGTGTGTTATTATAATCCACTGATATAACCTTCGAGCCTCCTGTACAAAGATAAAACTGACTCGTCCAACCGCCGTCCTGTGCACAAGTAACCCCTATATTCTGCGCCTGCGCCTTTATAGGATCTTGTATGTTCCCCACTGATATGTAATCTATAGTCTCCGTCACAGTTAAATTAACTCCGTGACAAGATTTAGTCTTTACTACTTTGTAAATGCCGGGATTTATCGGACTATACGAAGCTGTATTTGCTCCTATGATAGCTCCATTGCTATCGTACCACTGGTAAGTTGTAAATCCACCTATGGCATTAAAGGTCATAGCTCCTACAGCACAATGTACTTCTTGACGATCGCAGCCCGAAGTATCTATAGTGGTCGAAAGGGTTGCTTCTTCAGTAATTGCAGCAGAAGGACACCCTATAGGCCCTCCTTCATAATTGAAGGATAAATCAGTTTGCAAATAATTCTCGCAAGGAGCAAAAAGAGTATTGCAATCACCTTCCACTTTTAGTGGAATACGTATTACCCGTTGAGGGTCGCCTGCCTTAAGGCTTGAAGTAGTACCATTAGCACCTATCTCAAAACGCCAGGTTTTATTGGCTGCACTATAAGCCGAAGTAGGTTGAGGATTATTCCAAGTACCATCTCCTGCCCCACTAAGGTCAGGGGCACCATTAGATATTAAGGTAGTGTTATCAGGCAATTTTACATTTATTACTGCTTTGCTGATAGTTTCAGCCCCATTATTCTCATACTTCAATTCGTAATAGAAAGGCTGATTTACTTGTACTTGAGTAATAGGATTACCTGAAGTATCTACATAACGGTGCGACTTCTTAAGCTTTACTGCATTCGATTTTATCGTTATAAAAAATGTACAAGAATTTGTGTTGCCTGATACATCAGTAAAAGTATAGGTAACGGTATGAGTACCTATAGAGAATCTATCACCAGGGGCGTGGGTGCGTGTAGTAGTAAGTCCTCCTAAACAAGAAGGCTCCCCTACAGGTTCTGTCCACCACACAGGAGTATCGCATCTGCCTACTGTAGCAGTAGCCGTAATATTTTGTGGACAAGGAGTTGTGATGCGAGGCATATCGGCTGGAGGCATCACTACTGTAGCTGTTTTGGTATACCAATTATTATTGCTACATCCTACTCCTGGTCGGATACGATACTCTGCTAGATAGGAAGTTGTTTCATAAATAGGTTCTGAAAAACTACTATTAATGCGATAAGGACTCGTAGTAGTTTTATTGCCATTAGTATCTAACTTAAACCATTGGATTTCGAAAATACTTTCGGGTACTCCTAACAGCTGTACAGTAGCCACATTGCCTTTGCAGAAAGGCACAGGGCGGTCTACCACCAAAGTAGGGTCGAAAGTATCTGAGACATCTAAACTGATGTACTTAGGTACTGTTTGGCAAACGTGTTTGGTTTCTATCAAATAGTGTTTACCAGGAGCCAAGCCATCAAACACGTAGTAATACTTATTATCACTTTCTTGATAGGTATGTGTTTGGATAGGAATAGGGGTAGTAGTTTGAGTAGAGGTAGCACTTGGTCTTTCATAAAGGTTGAAAGTAAGCGGGAACTTCACAGCCTGCCCCGCGACATCAGCAGCAATCATATAGGTGCCCACCCCTTGGTCGCAGAGCAAGGAGCTAAGCATAGGATTGAGGGGTTCGATAGGTTTAACCTCTATATCTTTTTCAAACTCGGTTATAGGTATACCAGGTTCTGTCACCCCTATATAAAACCACGTTTTATTGGGATGATATCCGGTACTATGAAGTCCTCCTGACCCAATCAGTTTGAGTTTGTATTTCCCAGGTAGCAAATTGATGAATGAGCCATTGAAAGGATTAGTATTTCGAATGATAGGCTGTCCTGCAAAGGTACCATTATCATTATATTTTTGCAAAGAAATATTAAGGTTAGTATGAGAAAATCCTCCATTGCTTTTGTATACCATTTCGGCTACATTACAGTCTTTTTTGAAGGACAATTTTTCAGACTGATATTCCGTTTTTAAGAGGTCGTACTCGCGGGTGGTAGAGCGCCCGCAGGCATCGGTTACCTTTATACGGTAGCGCCCTGCTGGCAAGTTAGTATAGCCCATAGGAATCCAGTTACTACTTGCACTGTTAAACGATTGGGAGAGGGTAAGAGGGAAGGTAATAGTGCGGCTTTGTGTAGCAGTTAAATGCCCTACTTGAGGGGTATAAGTCATTGTTTTAGTACCATCGGCAGGTTCTACCTCTAGCTTTAAGGGACTTACAAATTGGTTTGAAAGAAAGCGTATCATAAAAGCGCCAGTACCCTCGTGTATACCATAAAGAGGATTGTAATAATCCCATATTTTTTCGATAGAAGGCAGAGAAGGATTGGGGTAAAATATTCTAATAACTCTTGTACAAGTTTCAAAACAGTTATTAGTATTTTTATAGGTAATTCTATAATACCCTTCGCCTACTGTTGTTAGATAAATACGGCGGTGCGTCCATCGTGCTTGTCCTGGGGCAGCGACAGCGGCATCGGTCATAGGCACTGGAGTCCAAGGTCCGGAAGCTGAAGCACCTTTTTCGAGCGTAAAGTGCTCCATTTTTTCAATATCTATCTTATAAGGATCTTGGAAATACACATAATAGCGATAGGTTCCCCCTTGGGTAACATTAGGCATTTCTCGGTATGTGCCATCAAGAATAGAATAAAAGAGGCTCAATTCTTTAGTAGTACCAGTAGTACATCCGACAGGTATTCCCATATTATATGACCCATTAGCAACAGAGAACAAGCGATTGCTTGCGCAAGTAGCAGGATCAACCTGTTCGTTGAAGCGTACGGTTTCTTTGATAGTATTTTGTCCGCCTTTGATAGTAATTTCTAAGACATCGCCTTTTTGAATAATATGATCTCTTATATGATAGCGGTTATTATCAAAAGTACTTGAAATATCGAGTGTTTTTCCTATTTTAGTAGGGTCAGTAGAGTCTAAAAAACGTACTACAGCAGTACCAGGTAGTCTAAAATAATTCAATAAAGCGTTTACGTTAGGAGCACCTTGGTATAGAGGAGTATTATCTTCTAACTTTCTAATTATAAAAGAAGCTCTGTATTTACCGCAACTAGTATCACTCACTATCATCTCTCTATAATCATACATTTTAATTTTGAGACACTCAGGTGTTTGTACTAAAGCTGGTACTTGAATAGGTAGTCTGCGCGTTTCGCCACAATTATCTCCAGTAGTAGTCACGTCCTTAATTTGGATTCTCAGTCTTTGTCCTGCAGTAATAGGGTTAGTAGCGGTACCGCGTACCTCAATATAGTTATTGCCAGTAGGTCTTGCAAACCTTTGAGTAGGCAATAACACATTTTCACCAGCATCATCGAGGATGGTTACATCAAAAGGGCCTCTACCTCCGTTAGGGATGCGAAAGCGCACCCCTCCTTGTTGGTTGCAAGTAGGAGCCAATCCTTCTAACCCTTGTATATTCATCGGTTTATAGCTATTAGCAATAGTAACAGAGCGTTCTACTATAGCCCCCGTCATAGCATCGCGCACTATGACTTGGTAGGTGCCTGACTCTAAGTTTTCTAAGGTATGCTCGGCTGTTCCTCCTGCTGCTACAGGATATGGAGTCATTTTATAAACTTCATTATCCTTTCCCATTCCTTTGAATTGGACGATAAACTGCCCGCTTGAAGGTTTGCAGGCGGTGGGGTAAGGACTTTTATTTTTAGCGGTTACTTTGATAGCATTATCAGCATAACAGCTTCCGATGATAGGAGTTATTTGCACATCGATACAATCAACTCCTTGGGCGAAACTAAGCCCAGAAAAAAACAAAAATAAAATTGCTGTAAGAAACTTTTTCATTGTATTTATTTACACAAATAGTGCTACAAAAGTAGTGTTTTTTTTCATATCCACCAAAAACCGCAACAAACTCTTGTAATACTTTTTGTTAAAAAAACACATCCAACTCATTATCAAATAGTTACACAATGTTAAACTACTGTTAATATTAGTCATTAGCATTTAGCTCTTAGCACCCCCCATTAAAACCTAACACCTATACTAAAGATATACCTACACTATAGGAACACTATAGGAACACTATAGGAACACCGAAGGTTCCCCTTATTTCTACCCTTTCAACTCGCATCCCCACCTGTCCCATAATCGCCGGTGCGGCTCGCACTCCCACTCGTCTCAAACCTCCCAGCCTTCCCAGCCCTCTCAAACCTCCCATCTATTTCTCACTGATAATAAACAACTTACACACTCCTGTAAAAAAATAAATGTTAAAATATTTGTCAATTAGAAATATTCATCGTAACTATGCACCAAAATTAGACATATTAAAAGCATTAGCTTTTGTTCTGTTATCAGAAATCTGGTAAATTTCTATTACAACACAGAAGAAAGTAAATGCTCAGCCTATATAGGTGTGAGCTGACTTATCTGTGTTGTATGGCATACCAGAGCCTCTGATAGCAGATAGTGAAACTCACACTTTTTTATTATGTCTAAAAACGTTAGCTTTATTCTGCTATCAGGAATCTGGTAAATTTCTACAATAGCACAACACAGAATAGGTTAGCCAAAGAGCAAAGGAAGTGCTAAAAAGCACTTTCCTTTGCCGTGTGCATCTCTTCCAAAAGAATAAAGACTTCTTCGCTTTTCATTTTTATCTCAATAAACTAATAGCGAAACCCGAAAAGCTTACGAGTAGGGAATATAAGGTGTTTAAAACTAATTTAACTCTCATCTAAAAATGAAAAGAATTGTTACAACCATTGCAGTTGCTATCGCAACAATTTGTGCTGTTAATGCTCAAGAACTAAAATTTGGGGCTAAAGCAGGTCTTAATTTTTCAACCCTTTCTTCTCTTGAAGTAAAGCAAACAGAAAATGGATACACTACAACCTATAAAACAGATTTAGGATTTAGAACAGGATTCCATTTTGGTGCTTTTGTAGAATATGGCTTCACCGATCAACTTTTTGTAGAAGCAGGAATTGCCTATTCATCGCAAGGTGCTAAATTTAATTCACTTGAAACTAAAACGGTAAATCGTTGGGGAAATATTGTAGAAT
>ERZ773203.756-NODE-756-length-17481-cov-24.379261_pt1 | contig 17481 bp, 15 predicted proteins | sample MGYA00580529_ERZ773203 | MGnify/ENA primary metagenome ERZ773203 (study PRJEB29015, sample SAMEA2738176) | human oral metagenome | biome: human oral; feature: human-associated habitat; material: saliva | place: China | collected 2177 ... | reverse complement strand
TCGAAAAATTTGAAAAAGAAGCAGGACGTGCTTTGGAATTGGGCCTTGTTCACCCAGCCTATGACTACGTTTTGAAATGTTCACATACCTTCAATTTGCTTGATGCTCGTGGCGCTGTATCCGTTACAGAACGTGCCGGTTACATTGCCCGCATCCGTAACTTGGCCCGTGTCGTAGCCAAAACCTTCGTCGCAGAACGCAAGAAACTCGGTTACCCACTTCTCGACGAAGCCACACGCACCAAACTCCTAGCAGAAGAGGAAGAATAAAGAGAGTTACAAGAATGGAAAGTGGGCAAACAAAGTGAGCCCACATGGCTACCCAGAGGCAAGTCGAAGACTTGCTAAAGGGATAGGCACCGCCGTACTGGTATATGGGGATTTTTGAAACGTTAGGTTCAAAAATCAGTTGGCTAAATCCACTTTGATGAGACTGTTGGAAATCGATGTCAAGGAGACAGAAGATTTCCCTACAGCCTCACAAAGTTAGTTAGCGACGTCCCCGGTACCTAAGGTGCCTATCAAAAGAAGAATTTTGTAAAGGAAAAAACATGACAAAAAACTTATTAGTAGAACTTGGACTTGAAGAGTTGCCAGCCTACGTTGTCACACCAAGTGAAAAACAACTCGGTGAGAAAATGGCAGCCTTCTTGGATGACAACCGACTTTCATACGAAAGCATTCAAACCTTCTCAACACCACGCCGTTTGGCTGTCCGTGTGATTGGTTTAGCAGATCAACAATCTGATTTGACTGAAGATTTTAAAGGACCTTCTAAGAAAATCGCCTTGGATGCAGATGGAAACTTCTCAAAAGCAGCTCAAGGATTCGTCCGTGGGAAAGGTTTGACTGTTGATGATATCGAATTCCGTGAAGTCAAAGGTGAAGAGTACGTTTATGTCACTAAACACGAAGCTGGAAAACCAGCTAAAGAAGTTTTGGCTGGCGTTCCAGAAGTGCTTGCTTCATTGACCTTCCCTGTCAGCATGCACTGGGCTAACAATACATTTGAATACATTCGCCCAGTTCATACCTTGACAGTTCTTTTGGGTGACGAAGCGCTCGACCTTGATTTCTTGGATATCAAGTCAGGTCGTGTGAGTCGTGGACACCGTTTCCTTGGACATGAAGTGGAAATTACTAATGCGGATTCTTATGAAGAAGACCTTCGTACCGTTTACGTGATTGCGGATAGCAAAGAACGTGAAAACATGATTCGTGAGCAAATCAAAGCCATCGAAGCAGAACAAGGTGTTCAAGTTCAAATCGAAGAAGGACTTTTGAATGAAGTCTTGAACTTGGTCGAATACCCAACTGCCTTCATGGGAAGTTTTGATACTAAGTATTTGGATGTTCCAGAAGAAGTCTTGGTGACCTCAATGGAAACGCACCAACGTTACTTTGTTGTACGTGACCTTGATGGTAAACTTAAACCAAACTTCATCTCAGTCCGTAATGGTAACGCTGAGCACTTGGAAAATGTTATCCGAGGAAATGAAAAAGTATTGGTTGCACGTCTTGAAGATGGTGAATTCTTCTGGCGTGAAGACCAAAAACTTAAGATTGAAGACCTCGTTGCTAAATTGGCGAACGTAACCTTCCATGAAAAAATTGGTTCTCTTTCTGAACACATGGCGCGTGCTGGTGTCATTGCAGCGTCACTAGCTGAGCAAGCTGGTTTGACAGCTGAAGAAACGGCAGCCGTAGCTCGTGCAGCTGAAATCTATAAATTTGACCTCCTGACTGGTATGGTTGGAGAGTTCGATGAATTGCAAGGAATCATGGGTGAAAAATACGCCCTCCTCGCTGGTGAAGATGCTGCGGTTGCGACAGCTATCCGTGAGCACTACCTTCCTGATTCAGCAGACGGAGCCCTTCCAGAGACTAAGGTTGGTGCTATCCTTGCCCTTGCAGATAAATTGGATACCCTCCTTTCCTTCTTCTCAGTTGGCTTGATTCCATCAGGTTCCAATGACCCATATGCGCTTCGTCGTGCAACACAAGGGATTGTTCGTATCTTGGATGCCTTTGGTTGGCACATCCCTATGGATGAGTTGATTGACAGCCTCTACGGACTTTCATTTGATAGCCTTTCATATGACAATCAAGCAGAAGTCATCAACTTCATCAAAGCGCGTGTGGACAAGATGATGGGACGCACTTCAAAAGATATCAAAGAAGCCGTTCTTGCTGGTTCAAACTTTGTCGTGGCTGATATGTTGGAAGCAGCTGACGCCCTCTCAGAAGCTGCTAAGGCTGATGGTTACAAAGCAGCTGTTGAATCACTTTCTCGTGCCTTCAACTTGGCAGAAAAAGCAGATGCTTCAGTAGCAGTCGATGCCAGTCTCTTTGAAAATGATCAAGAAAAAGCTCTTGCTAAAGCGATTGAAGAGCTAGAATTGACTGGTTCAGCTAGCGACAAATTGGCTCAACTCTTTGCTCTTAGCCCAGTCATCGATGCCTTCTTTGACAACACCATGGTCATGGCAGAAGATGAAGCGGTTAAAAACAACCGTTTGGCCCTTCTTGCAGGTCTTGTAGCGAAAGCTAACGCTGTTGCAGCCTTCAACCAATTGAACACAAAATAAGTACCTGATGACAGGTAGAAAGTAGGTTTTATTATGACACCTGAAAAAATCGCTCGTATCAATGAGCTTGCTAAAAAGAAAAAAACAGAAGGTTTGACTCCAGAAGAAGAAGTGGAGCAAGCAAAACTTCGTGAAGAATACATTGAGGGCTATCGTCGCTCAGTTCGTCACCATATCGAAGGAATTAAAGTGGTTGACGAAGAAGGTAACGATGTGACACCTGAAAAACTACGCCAAGTGCAACGTGAAAAAGGTTTGCATGGCCGTAGCCTTGATGATCCTGAATCATAATAACGATGAACAAGGGTTTGGAATTTTTCCAAGCCCTTGTTTTGAAGTATAAAATTCTGAATATTCTGTATAAAAATTGACCAATTATTTCAAAAATGGTAAAATATAAGTTATGTTAAAAAATGGCATGATTCAATGAGTCGTGCTCAATAGAATTGGAGTGAAAAAAATGTCGCAAAAGCAACATCATAAAGACGACGACAACCAGACTGAGAATGGGATGGTGCGTGGTCTTCAAAACCGTCATGTCCAGCTGATTGCCATCGCTGGTACAATCGGTACAGGTCTCTTCCTTGGGGCGGGGCGTTCCCTTTCCCTAACAGGACCTTCAATCATCTTAGTATATATACTAACTGGTATCTTCATGTATCTTATGATGCGAGCGATCGGTGAGATGCTCTATATGGATCCTGACCAACACACCTTTATCAACTTTATTACCAAATACCTTGGTAAGGGCTGGGGATTCTTCTCGGGTTGGTCTTACTGGGTATCACTGATATTCCTCGGGATGGCAGAAATTACGGCCGTATCAACTTATGTCCAATATTGGTTCCCAAGTTGGCCTGCCTGGCAGATTCAGATTGTCTTCTTGATTATCCTGAGCTCGGTTAACCTGATTGCGGTTAAGATTTTCGGAGAAGTTGAGTTTTGGTTTGGGATGATCAAGATTATCACCATTCTTGCTCTTATCGCAACAGGTATCTTCATGGTAGCAACCAACTTTAAAACGCCTGCTGGACATGCTAGCCTTGCCAATATTACACACGGCTTCCAGATGTTCCCTAAAGGTTGGGTAAGCTTTGTTATGACCTTCCAAATGGTCTTCTTTGCTTACCAAGCAATCGAATTTGTAGGGATTACAACATCGGAGACAGCAAATCCACGTAAGGTCTTACCAAAGGCAATTAAGGAGATTCCGATTCGTATTGTCATCTTCTATGTGGGTGCCCTCATTGCCCTCATGGCTATCTTCCCATGGCAAAAACTTCCAGTTAATGAATCACCGTTCGTAACGGTCTTCCAAATGGCTGGTATCAAGTGGGCAGCAGCCTTCATTAACTTTGTTGTCTTGACAGCAGCGGCGTCATCATTGAATTCAACACTTTACTCAACAGGTCGTCACCTCTTCCAAATTGCTAAGGAAACACCAAATAGTAAAGTCATGAAAGCTTTGAAGCTAGATACTTTGTCACGTAATGGTATTCCTTCACGTGCCATCATTGTTTCAGCCATTGTGGTATGTGTTTCAGCCTTCATCAATGTCTTGCCTGGTGTATCTGATGCCTTTGCTTTGATTACTGCATCATCATCAGGTGTCTACATTGCCATCTATATCTTGACCATGCTTGCTCATCTCAAGTACCGTAAATCTCAAGAGTTTATGGCAGATGGATTCCTTATGCCAACCTACAAGATTCTTAATCCATTGACTATCCTTTTCTTTATCTTCGTCTTTGTTTGTCTCTTCTTGCAAAAGTCAACAGTTGTCGGAGCTATTGGAGCAGCTATCTGGATTGTCGTATTTAGTATCTATAGTAACTGGAAACACAGCAAATAAATCAATTTAGCTCACCTTTATGGTGAGTTTTTTATTGCAAAAAAGGACACAAGGTGTCCCAGTTATTAGTTATGCAATACTTTCTTGGTTTCCGTGGTGAAAGAAACCACCTAAGAGGCCCTTGCTACGATGGAAAATAGCAGGCTTATGATCGTTGTGTGAGCGACCATTAACATCAAGTTTGGCCCATTCAAGAGCCTGGTAGGCATTTCGGTCTGAAATTGTAGATGTCCCAATATAGCTATAGATTCCTGCCTGAGCAAGAATGAAACCTTGAAGTTGGCGAATATGCTCATCATTGAGGGCTTGAGAAAAATGAATCTTAACTGTCTTATAAGTTAAAGCTTGGACAGACTCGACGATTGATGACTCTGCTAAGAGGTGCAAAAGTTCTTGATGCTTAGTAAAGTACTTATCATAGTCCATTGGAAGAATGATAGTATGGGCAATCCAATCTTCCAAGTTGGCTTTAGCTTTTTTACTGAGACCTTTTGCTGTGATACTGAGATCATCTATATTGAAAGGAAGCTGGTCGATGTGAGCAGTGTTTGAACCATATGCCTTTCTGAAAAGCGGTGTACTTGATAGAATATGTCCAGTAGGGGAAATAATAGCCAAGGCAGTTTCCTTGGTTTGGTAACCAAGCTTGTGGCATTCCATGCTAGCGTATGTATCTTTAAATTCAATAATTGCTCTTGTTTTCATCGTGTAACTCTCTTTCTGTTAGTTTATAAACTAACAATAGTTTATCATGACTTATACTCTTGGTCAAGATTTTACCTTCAAAAACAAAAAACAATTATGTAAGGGCTTGCAAAAATGTTTGGACTCTGATAAGATAGAACCATAGCAAAAGGATTGTTACTGGTCAGCAGGCAAAACCTAGATAAATACGAAAAACTAATGGGAGTAGTGTATGCTTATCCCAATTGGTTCTTGGTATTTATTTAGGTTTTTTTCGTTGAAAAAGCCTCAAAGAAAACTAGAATCCTAGACAAGAAAGGAGCCCTTATGGCTAAATATACTGAATTAGCTGAGGACATTCTCAAACACGTTGGTGGCAAGGAAAATGTCAATAGCTTGAAACACTGTGTGACACGTTTGCGCTTTGATTTGAAAGATGAATCTAAAGCAGATGATGACTACCTTAAGAACCGTGACGGAGTTGTTACTGTTGTTAAGGCAGGTGGACAATATCAGGTGGTTATCGGTAACCATGTGCCTGATGTTTATGCGGAGGTCCTCCAGGTTGGTGGTCTTCCAGCAGGTGGAAGTCTTGATCTTGATGAGGGGGATGCACCAAAGGGAAATCTCTTTGACCGCTTTGTATCTTTGGTATCAAGTATTTTCCAACCCTTCCTTGGTCCATTGGCTGCGGCCGGGATTATCAAAGGGGTAGTCGCTATCATGGCGGCATGTGGCCTGTCAGCTGCGACAAGTCCTATGTATGTTATCTTGAATGCGGCGGGGGATGGTTTCTTCCAGTTCTTGCCAATCTTGATTGCCTTGACATCAGCTCGTCGTTTCAAGGTTAATGAGTTTACAGCTATTGCGGTTGCAGGAGCACTTGTTTATCCTGATATTGCTACGCTAGTGACAGCTCTTCAAAAGGCAGGTCAAGGTCATGTTCTAGGGGTTATTCCGTTTACGCTTCCTGCAGGGGGTTACCTCTCAACAGTAATGCCTTCTATCTTGGCAATCTGGGTGGCTTCTTACATTCAAAAATTCTTTACTAAGATTACTCCAGATGTCATTAAAGTCTTCGTAGTACCTTTCTTTACATTGCTCATTACGGTACCATTAACATTCTTGGTGGTGGGACCAATTGCCAATGCTTTCTCTGATGGATTGACAAGTCTTTTCCAAGCAATCATGAACTTTAGTCCGATTGTCTTTGGTCTTGTACTTGGTATCCTATGGCAAGTCTTGGTTATGTTCGGAATGCACTGGGCGCTTGTTCCCCTTGCTATCTTAGATGTGGCAACAAACGGAAGTTCTACGATTCTTTCAGCAGCTATCCTTCCATGTTTCACGCAAACAGGTGTATTGGGGGCTATCATGCTTAAGACGAAAGAAGAAAAAGTCCGTACCATCTCTATGCCAGCCTTCATTTCATCTATTTTTGGGGTGACAGAACCTGCTATCTATGGGGTAACCCTTCCAATGAAAACGCCATTCTACATTTCATGTGGTGTTTCAGGACTTATGGGGGCTGCCATGATGGCCTTAGATATTAAGATGTATTCAATGGGTGGTCTGGGTGTATTTGTCTTCCCAAGCCTTATTGGGCCTGACGGTAACCTTTCTAAAGTTATCTTTGCCATTATTATTGCCATTGTGGGTGCTCTTGTATCCTTCCTTATCCAACTCTTTGCACCAGTACCAACTCTTTACGGTGGTGGAGCAGCTAAGGTTGAGGAAAAAGCTGAAGAAGCTGCACCTGCTCCTAAGGAAATTCAACAAGAAATTATTGCGAGCCCACTTATCGGGAATGTTGTCCCACTTGACCAAGTTCCTGACCAAGTCTTTGCCTCAGGAGCTATGGGTAAGGGTATCGCTATTGACCCTACCGATGGGGTAGTGGTCGCACCAGCTAAGGCAACGGTTAATTTAGTCTTCCCTACTGGTCATGCGATTGGTTTGACAACTGAAAATGGTGCAGAGCTTCTCATTCATATTGGTATGGATACTGTTTCTCTTGCTGGTAAAGGCTTCAAGACCTATGTGGAAGCAGGTGAAGTTGTAGAAGCAGGACAAAAACTTATAGAATTTGACCTAGCAACTATCCGAGAGGCAAAATTACCAGTCATCACACCAGTCATTGTGACCAATACGGCTGACTTTGATGATGTCTTAACGACTAAAGAAGCTCGTGTTAACACTGGTGATTATCTCCTTACCGCTGTTAAATAAAAAAGAAATCCGAGAATCAACTTCTCGGATTTTTGTTTATTTGAATTTGTAGTCTTTAACGACTTCAACGGAATTAACCGTTACATTCTCTTTTGGTTTACTGTTGTCATCGACTTCAAGGTTAGCGATGGTATCAACGACATCCATGCCTTTGATGACTTGTCCAAAGACAGTATATTTGGTATCACCAGCTGGGTAACCACCTTTTTTGTAGGCGTCAATGATAGGTTTTGGATAGCCAGCATTTCCTAGTTGCTTGCTTTGATCGTCCTTGTTTTGAACAATGTAGAATTGGCTGCCGTTTGAATTCTTAGCACCAGTATTGGCCATGGCAAGTGCGCCACGGATGTTGTAGAGGAATGGTGTAGGCTCAACAGCGAAACCTTTCTTCCAGATAGATTCTCCACCAGTACCGTCACCCTTAGGGTCACCACTTTGAATCATGAAGTCCTTGATGACACGGTGGAAGGTAAGACCATCGTAGTATTTGTCCTTGGCATGTTTCAAGAAGTTTTCAGAAGCCTTTGGAGCAAGTGTAGGGAAGAGTTTGACTGTGATATCACCCTTTGAAGTGTGGAGGATAACTTCAGCTTCGTCCTTACCAACCTTGTCAGACAACTGTGGAAAGGCATCTTTTCCAGATTTTTGGGCTTTTTCTAATTGTTTAGTGAATATCTTATTATCAACATAAGCATCTCCACGAACGGCGCGTGCGATGTTCTCACGAAAGGCAAAACCTAGGCCTGCGATAACAAGTACAATAATTAATGGAATGTACTTTTTAATGTTTTTCATATATAACTCCTTTGGTGCATTATACCTACTATTGTAGCAGAAAAAAACCTTTTGGGAAACGGTTAACAGAGGTCTTTAAATATGGTAGAATGGAACTATCAACAAGAAAATGAACATGGGACTAGATATAGGGAAAGGTTGCCTCAGGCTAAAAAGTGAGGGCTGACTTTTGGAAGGACGCATGCTACTTGCTCTTATCAGAGATAGGTGTCTAAATTCTAACTATAGAAAACTTCGCTAAGCTGAAGGGGCCTCTTGTTTGGATTTCTTGAAAAAAGGAGATTTTTATGTCAACTAAAGCAGAATGGGCTGAACTCTTTGAGTCGGTACACGGGCGTAAGCCTAGCCCCCAAGAATTTTTGGATGCTAAAGCAGCTGACTTTGATACAAGTGCTTTGGCTGCTCAAGCAGCATCTGTAGAAGCACCAGCTAATGAACCTGTCGCTGAAGAAGTAGCTGCAGCACCAGTTGCTACTGAAGAAGTGGCAGAACAAGATGACATCGCAGATGTGGCTGAAACAGCTGAAGATGCTGTCGCAGAACAAGCAAGCAGTGAATCACCATTTGGTGCAGAAGCTTTCTCAGAAGCGCCTGTGCAACAACCAACACCACAATTTGATTCAAGCATGTTTGAAAAGGCACCTATCTCTTCAGCTCAAGGATTTGGAACAGTTCCTAATCCAGCAGCAGCTGGCTCAGCATATAAACCTCTTTTCAATCTTATCTTGCCAATTGTTGCGATTGCACTTTCAGTAATCTTTGCAATCTTGGCATGGTTTGTAAGTCCTGCTTGGCTCTTCATCATCTTGACAGTCCTCGCAGTTGCGGTAGCAGTTGTTTCGCTTGTCTTTAGCCTTAAATCAAGCAAGAAATTGCTTTCAATCATTGCAACAGGTGTTGCTGGTCTCATGCTCTTTGTGTCTATTGGTGGTTTGATTTTCCAAATCTCTCAAAACGCTAGTGATAACACAAGCTCAAGCAAGACATCAAAAGTTGCTGATAAAGACGACGATGACGCTGACAAGAAAGATGACGACAGCGATTCAAAATCAGACTCAAAAGGTGATAGTACTGATGTCAACGACTACATTGACAAAAATGCTAAATTTGATTGGAATGAATCTAAGTTCAAGAAGTTGAAAGCAGGTAAAGACACTGTTAAATCAATCGTTAAAACATACGGCAAGGCGTCAGATGCTGAGGTGTCAGGTGATGAGTTGAAGTTGACATACTCTGGTAAAGACTATGGCGAGAGTGTCTACCTAAACTTTAAGAAACAATATGACGGTACATTTATCTTGTCATATGCTTCAGGTAGATTCCCTCAAGATAAGGTAGAAGTTGATAAATCTTATAAATCTGATTGGACAAAAGAACAGTTTGATGCTCTCAATAAGGGGGATTACACTGATCCATCAAACGGTACAAAACTTGAAGATGTCGTTAAGGATCACCCTAAAGCTTCAAGTGCAGAATACACGATTTCAACATCTCGTCAAGGTGAATTCAAAAAAGAAATGACTATTTCTTATAGTGATTATAAGGCTGAAGATGGCAAACTCAAGAGTGTTTACTTGTCATTTGATACCAAAGAAGGTGAAGATACATTCTACCTTACTTATAAATCAGGTCCAGATGAGGATTAATTAAGGAACAGGAGGGGAAACCTTCCTGTTTTTTCTTGATAAAAGGAGAAAACTATTGAAATTCTTAAATTATACATTCGAGCAAAGCCAGTCTCTTGTCACTAAGGAAACTGTAGACAAGCTCAATCAAAAAGGGAGCTGGAAACGATTTATTGGCTTGTTTATCACTTCAATTGTTATTTATTTCTTCTCCATTGCTATGCCCATGTTTATAAAAGGATTGACGCTTGATCAAAATCCAAGATTTTCTTGGATTCAGTGGTCAGTCATTCTTTTCTATGTAGTCATGTATCTGGTCTATCTTTTCTTTTCAATAAAGCACAGAAGAAGTCCGATGAAACTAAAATTTTGCACCTACTTTTACATGGTAGTCTTACTCGCTATCTTTACAGTATGTGCTGGTATAATGATGATGACACGACGAAATATTGTCAGTATACTATCGGGGGCTATGTTTCTTCTGTCCATTTATTATTTGATTCGAACGGTTCCCCGTAAACTGAGAGAAGCCGTTCAAAATCAGACAGAGTTTAGCCCTATGGTAGCTCTTGTAACCGAAAAAATTTCAGATGGCTTGGTCTTTTTAGGAGGAACGGGGATTACAGCTGGACTGGTACTGTTTGACCGCTCTACCGGGAGCGACATCAGAGGGAGTATTGATGCAGTTTTGATGCCCCTAATGCCTGCTATTTTTGTCTTTGCGACTTATGTCTTTTCCATTGATTTGCTACGAGGCTATTACCTCTTCAAATACTCCGAGCGATATAGAGAGCAGTTTGGCTACTCAGCTAAGGACTGGTATGGCGAGAAGTCGAAGGAGTATAGGAGGATGCAGGGGTAAGGTGCATAGAGAAGACCAACAGGTTTTGAAGTTAATTATAAGATTGATGGAAACGTAATAAAGATGATTAAAGTTAATGAAAGTGTAACTACAAAAGTAGAAGCTTCAAAAATATGAAGGTCGTAGTCCAACGTTTTGGTCTCGAAGACAAACAAAAGTTTATGAAAATATAGACTTTAAAATAGTACAGCTTAATTATTATAAAATTTCACTGTCTTTAGATTCTAATGTACTGCCATTTCGTACTTTTAAGAGGTAATATTCTCCTCGTTGCGTAATGACTTGGAGCGTTGCATCCTAGTTTCTAAGGACGTTGCGCATATTTTACTATTCGTTGCGTGCTTTTAGTCATGGGTCTTGATAAATTTAAAGTAACAAATCTGAGGAGGTATTCTTAATGTTACAATTTATTAAGAAAAACAAAGCTAATCTTGTATGGGTGCTCACTTTTGGATTAATGGGGTTGATACTGAAACCTTTAGTTAATTTATTGGTCAGTTTATCAAACAAATATCCGTGGGTTACGAGAATGTTATTGTTTCTATTACTCGTTGCTACTTACTTTATTTATAAACATCCTCTCTATATAATATTAATAGCAATTTTGTTGATAGAGCCTTTTATCGAAGAATAGAAATAAGCTAGGGGTATTAAAATGGACATTGCTACGTTGATTAAAGAATATAGAACTAAAACAGGTATGACTCAGCAAGAACTTGCAGATAAAGTATTTGTTACTCGTCAGACGATTTCTAAATGGGAATTAGGAAAAAGTGAACCTGATAATGTTTCACTGGAACTATTATTTAAAGAGATGAATATTGAAAAAGAATCCCAAAAAGACATTAAAGCTAATTTAATTAGCAGAAAAAATATTTTACTTATAATAATTGCCGTTTTATTCTCTCCATCGATACTTATTATTAGACTATTGGTACTTAAAATAGGCAAGATAGAAAATAAAAGATTAGTCATTTTGATCAATACCTTTCTCTTTATAATAATTGGGATTTATATGAAGAGTTTAAAGGATAATGTATACTTTGGTTTCTTGGGGATCATTGCAATTGCTTATAGCCTTTATAGTTTTTATAAGCTTAGTTTGGAGATTAAAAAAGACTAGATACATAGCTATACATTTAAATATAAAAAACTAGTCTTACTAATATTGAACTGCCCTCAAAAGTGTGACAGAAAAAATCTAACTTTTGGGGCCAGTTTCTTTTCTTCTTTCGTCTCTTTTCATGAGATATCTTGTCACTTAAGCACCTCAGGCAGTCTCAAAAAATTCTCTCTTATATCCGACCTTATTTTCATAAGACGAGATTAAAGTATGATAAAATAAAGAAAAAGAGATAAAGGAGTCAGCTATGGCAACTAGAGAAGAATGGGTGCGTCACTTTGAGGACGTCAATGGACGTAAACCAAGTCCTGAGGAGTTTATGGAAGCTAAGAAAGAGAGCTTTGTCATTGCTTCGGAGGAACCAAGTGTCCAAGTGTCTGAGCAGGTTGAGGCTCAGCAGGTGGATAGCTCTGAAGCTACTGAAGAGGTGTCAGCTGACTCAGTAGCAGATACGCAACCAGACGAGGCTCAGGTGGCATTAGAGGAGGAAGCTCCTAAGCCAATGCCTGAGTTGAATATGGAGAAAGAGCAAGAAAAAGAAGCTCCAAAGGCAAGCCAGATACCTTTGGAAAACCCTTATTACAAGCCAAAAGTAACCAAGAACAATGCTTTTGTTAATATTGCTTTGCCGATTATTATCCTAGTTTTGGGGATTCTATTCGTCATTTTGTCTTGGACGCTTCCTTTCGGTTTTGTCTTTACTTTCCTTGCTTTCTTCCTTATCATTCTAGCTATTGTGACTTTGGTTTTGAGTCTGAAGTCGACACGCAAGGCACTTTCTATTATTGCCCTAGTCATGTCAATCATCTTCTTCATGACTTCGCTTGCTGGAGCAGGTTATCAAGCGGTGAAATATGTCATGAACCATGCTGAGCAGTTCCAAAGTGACGGTCACGATAGAGCTTATCTGTACATCGATGAGAATTATAAGTTTGACTGGACTGAGGATCAGTTTAAGGAGTTGAAGGTTGGTACTTTGACATTGGACGAGGTCTTGGATGCTCACGGTAAGGCGACTGATGCCGAGTATAGTGATGCTTACGAGGAAGATAAACCAGATTTGCTAGACCTTACCTATAGAAAAGAAAACACAGATGGAAACAACTATGTTCGTTTGACTTTCGAGCAAAAAGACGGTGTCTATGTTTTGAAATCTGCCTCAGCAACCTTCGACTATGGTAAGGTCAAAGAAGTCGATGACTATCATAGCAACTGGACAAAAGATGACTATGAAAAGTTGTCTGTAGGTACACAAGCTGATTTGCTCAAGGGGACACGACTTTCTGAGGTTGTTGAAAAACACCCAGAGGCTAGTTTCACTTATCATGAAATGACACAAACTGAACAAGGCGATCTCACTCAGTCAGTCAGTCTTAGCTACCGTGATTATAATCCAGAAAGTGGAAAGGTAGATGCTGTTCGTTTAACTTTTGACTATGACAAACGTGAAAACGAGTACTTCTTGACAGACAAATCAGACGAATAAGACTATTTTGTTAGCGATTCAAGCTCAGGGGTGCCTGGGCTTTTTAGTATCAACAAAAAGAGGATAAAATCTGGTATAATGATATTGATTGATTTTTCAAGAAAGAAGTGTCACACATGAACATACAACAACTACGTTATGTCGTAGCCATTGCCAACAGCGGAACCTTCCGTGAGGCAGCCAGCAAGCTCTTTGTGAGTCAGCCTAGCCTTTCGGTGGCTATCAAGGATTTGGAGCAAGAGCTGAATTTCCAAATTTTCACCCGTACAACGACGGGGGCTGTCTTGACCAGTCAGGGCATGACTTTTTACGAGCGTGCGCTTGAGGTGGTACGCAGTTTTGATAGTTTTGAAAATCGCTATCTTAATGCTTCTGAAAAGGGCAACCAGTTTTCGATTGCCAGCCAGCACTATGACTTTTTGCCACCTTTGATTACGACTTTTTCAGAGCGTTATCCTGATTATAAGGATTTCCGTATCTTTGAGTCTACGACCATTCAGATTTTGGATGAGGTAGCCAAGGGGCACAGTGAGATTGGGATTATCTATTTGAATCGTCAAAATAGCAAGGGAATCCAGCAAAATATGGACAAGCTTGGGCTTGAAGCTATTGATTTGATTCCGTTTAAGACGCATATTTATCTCCGTAAGGGGCATCCTCTGGCTAAAAAAGAAAGTCTTGTTATGGAGGACTTGGCGGCCTTGCCTACAGTGCGTTTCACTCAGGAGAAGGACGAGTACCTTTACTATTCTGAAAACTTTGTGGATACGTCAGATTCGTCTCTGATGTTTAACGTGACAGACCGTGCGACTTTGAACGGTATCTTGGAACGTACGGATGCTTATGCGACGGGATCTGGTTTCTTGGATGCACAAAGTGTGAACGGGATTACGGTTATTCCGCTTGAGGATAATTTGGATAACAAGATGGTTTATGTCCGTCGTAAGGGGATTAACTTGTCATCTTGTGCTCTCAAGTTTGTCAATGTTATGTTTGACTACTTTGATACTTACAAACCATAGGAGGATTTATGCGTAAGGTTGCGATTCCTTTGGCTATTCTGGCTTTGATTGGTTTGGATCAGTGGGTTAAGCATTGGGTTGTGGCAAATATTGCCCTTAACCAAGTTATCAAGGCAATCCCTGGACTTTTCAGCTTGACTTATTTACAGAACCGTGGTGCTGCCTTTTCGATTTTACAGAATCAGAAATATTTCTTTGTGATTTTGACAGTTCTAGTGATTGGTGCGGCTATGGTTTATCTGGTTAAGAATTACCAGAAGAGTCTTTGGCTGGTACTATCTTTGGTTTTGATTATCTCAGGTGGTATTGGCAACTTCATCGACCGTCTGCACTTGGGTTACGTGGTTGATATGGTTCAGCTTGATTTTATTGATTTTGCAATATTTAACGTGGCAGACTCCTATCTTACGGTGGGCGTACTGCTCTTGATTTTAATCTTATGGAAAGAGGAAAATGGAAGTCATCATTAAAGAGGCGGGAAACCGTCTGGACAAGGCTTTGGCAGATTTGACAGAATTGTCACGTAGTCAGGCCAATGAAGCGATTAAGGCTGGAACGGTCTTGGTTAATGGTAAGTCGGCAAAGGCCAAGTATGCGGTTAAAGAGGGTGATGTCATCACCTATGAATTGTCAGAAGAAGAGGTCTTGGAATACAAGGCTGAAGATATTCCTTTGGATATTATCTACGAAGATGCGGATGTGGCAGTGGTCAACAAACCTCAAGGCATGGTTGTCCATCCATCAGCTGGTCACACATCTGGTACCTTGGTCAATGCCCTAATGTATCATGTCAAGGACCTTTCGTCTATCAATGGTGTGGTTCGTCCAGGGATTGTCCACCGTATCGACAAGGATACGTCTGGTCTCCTTATGATCGCTAAGAATGATAAGGCCCACAATGCTTTGGCGGCTGAGCTTAAGGATAAGAAGTCCCTTCGCAAGTATGTGGCTATCGTGCATGGCAATCTGCCTAACGATCGAGGCGTGATTGAGGCTCCGATTGGGCGTTCGGACAAGGACCGCAAGAAGCAGGCAGTTACAGCGAAAGGGAAACCTGCAGTAACACGATTTACTGTTCTTGAACGTTTTGGCAACTATACCTTGGTAGAGTTGCAGCTGGAAACAGGTCGCACACACCAGATTCGTGTGCACATGGCTTATATCGGTCACCCGGTGGCAGGAGACCCTCTTTATGGGCCGCGCAAGACCCTCAAGGGCCATGGTCAATTTCTACATGCTAAGACCCTTGGTTTCACGCATCCTACGACTGGAGAATTGGTCGAATTTACAGCGGAAGAACCTGCTATTTTCAAGGAAACCTTGGAGAAGTTGAGAGAAGCGTAACAGTTATTAAACGGATAGTCTTTCTTGGGAGGGGCGTCCGTTTTTTTCTTGTAAATGAGTCTGAAATTTGCTATAATTTACCTAATTAAATAAGTCCTTTAATCACTGTCCAGAGAGGCAGGCAAGGAGCCATGAGAAGTGTACGGGTGAACTGTACTCATATTTTTGTGTATCTCCTTGTTTTCGAGGGGATTTTTTTGTATTTAGAAAGGTTCTTTTTATGAAGAAAAAAGAGATCGTCGATGACGTAACCATGAAACGTGCCATTACACGTATCACTTATGAGATTATTGAGCGTAACAAAAATCTCGATAAGATTGTCTTGGCTGGTATTAAGACACGTGGTGTCTATATTGCCCAGCGCATCCAAGAGCGCTTGAAACAGTTGGAAAACCTTGATGTGCCATTGATTGAGCTTGACACTAAGGCTTTCCGTGATGATGTTAAGGCTGAGCAAGACACATCTGTTTTCCCTATTGAAATTGATGGTACAGATGTTATCCTTGTGGATGATGTGCTTTACACAGGTCGTACGATTCGTGCAGCTATTGATAATATCGTTAGCCATGGACGTCCAGCGCGTGTTGGTTTGGCTGTCTTGGTTGACCGTGGTCACCGTGAATTGCCAATCCGTGCGGACTATGTTGGTAAAAATATCCCAACTAGTGAGTCAGAAGAAATCGAAGTTTTGGTTGCAGAAGTTGATGGCAAAGATAGCGTCAACATTATCGATCCAAGCTAAGTTGACTGACGGATAGGGTGAAACGCCCTTTGTATCTTGTTAATTGAACACGCCCTAAGCCTTGTGCAAAAAAGATAAATACTCTTAGGAGCTGGCGCTCCGTCATCATATTTTCTATTTTTGCTTTAGGCTTTAGACGGGCTTTGTATCTTACTAATTGAACACGGGACTCATTTCTTAGGAAAAAAGATAAGTCTCCTAGCACTCTTGGGAGTGCGTTGTCGACTTCCTATTTTTCTACAGAAATGTTTGGCTAAGCCAAAGCGTCCCTTTGTATCTTATTAATTGAACACGGGCTAAGAGTTGTGTAAAATAGATAAATCTTCCTAGAAGCTAAAGCTTCGGCGTCAGATTTCCTAATATTACTTTGCTCTTTGTACGCCCTTTGTATCTTAATTTTAAGGAGTCCTTTGATATCGTGAATAACGTAAAATATGATGTGAATGATATGCCAAAACCTGGTTTATTGGTTGGTTTGTCATTCCAGCACTTGTTTGCCATGTTTGGTGCGACGGTGCTTGTGCCGATTTTGGTTGGGATTGATCCCGCTATTGCTCTTTTCTCGTCTGGTTTGGGAACTTTGGCTCACTTGACGGTGACCAAGTACAAAATTCCAGCTTACATGGGTTCTAGCTTTGCCTATATTGCGGCTATGCAGACGCTTATGAAGACTGATGGGATTGCAGCGGTCGCTCAAGGTGCCATGGCTGGTGGTTTGGTTTACTTGCTAGTGGCTCTGATTGTTAAGTATGCGGGTAAAGACTGGATTGATAAGGTCCTTCCACCAATCGTGGTTGGTCCCATTATCATGGTGATTGGTTTGAACCTTGCAGCTAATGCAGTCAATGATGCGACAACTTTAAATAAAAGCTATAGTATCTATGCTCTCTTGATTTCGATGGTCACCCTCTTTGCGGTTATCCTCTTTAACATGTATGGCAAGAAGATTGTCGGTGTTATCCCAATTTTGCTTGGTTTAGTTGTGGGCTATATTTTCTCAGCGGTTCTTGGTTTGCTGACAGGACATAGTTTTATCAATTTCTCAGAAGTAGCTGCAGCACATTGGATTCAAGTTCCAAACTTTGACATTCCATTTGTGGATTATAGCTTTAAACTCTATCCAAGTGCGA
>ERZ773203.740-NODE-740-length-17666-cov-19.355062_pt1 | contig 17666 bp, 14 predicted proteins | sample MGYA00580529_ERZ773203 | MGnify/ENA primary metagenome ERZ773203 (study PRJEB29015, sample SAMEA2738176) | human oral metagenome | biome: human oral; feature: human-associated habitat; material: saliva | place: China | collected 2177 ... | reverse complement strand
GCAACTTTATTCCAGTTAATGATTTCAAAGAAAGCTTTGATGTAGTTTGGACGTACGTTACGGTAGTTTAGGTAGTATGCATGTTCCCAAACATCAAGTGCCAAGATTGGTTTCTTACCGTCTGAGATAGGAGTATCTTGGTTAGCAGTTGAAACGACTTCAAGCTTACCTTCAGCGTTAACAACAAGCCATGCCCAACCTGAACCAAAACGAGTTGTTGCTGCTGCTGTGAAAGCTTCTTGGAAAGCTTCAAATGAGCCGAAAGCTTCGTTAATAGCAGCTGCTACTTCTGCAGTTGGTTCTTGTTTTTCAGGAGACAAGAGTTCCCAGAAAAGTGCATGGTTAAGGTGTCCACCACCATTGTTAATAAGTGCTTGACGAATATCTGCTGGAATTTGTTCCACGTCAGCCAAAAGTGCTTCGAGATCTTCACCAATTTCTGGGTGTTTTTCAAGAGCAGCATTAGCATTTGCTACATAAGTTGCGTGGTGTTTATCGTGGTGAAGAGTCATTGTTTCAGCATCAATGTATGGTTCCAAAGCGTCGTAAGCGTAAGGAAGGTCTGGAAGGATAATTGCCATAGTAAAGGTCCTCTTTTCATTTTTTCTTCATTTTACCGTAAAGTGGTAGAGCTTTCAAAAATTTTGCTTACAAAATCAAAGAAAACTCCAAATTTCTAGCGGTTTGATACGATTTTTAAAAGCGCTAAATCAAACAAGTAATCTTTATCTAAAGTTCCTGTTTTTATCTGGTAATCTGTCTCTACTAAAATCTTAATCGTCTTTTTTAAGAATGCTACTGACAAAGGACGGCTATCTCTCAGTGCAAAACGAACCTGAAATTGGTTAACTTTACGCCCTAAATAATCTGACAGACTTGAAACAATTTGCTGCTCACTTTTGCCTTGAGCAGATAAGAGTTTAACCTGTAAATAGGTACGAAATTGTCCCAACATCACAGCAATCAACTTAATCTCATCTTCACCCTGAAGCCGTAAATCATGAACCAATTCACGAACACTCTGGATATGGCCTCGCAAAAGAAGTTGCGTCATATCAAAAATATTATCTTGCAAACTTTTAGGAATGGCCTCAGCAATATCTTGCGATGAGATATTTCCTTCCGTTTTATACCCCTTTAGAAAAGCTAAGTTTTTTTGAACATCTGAAAAGTCAAAATTTGACTTAATCAAAAGTTCCTCAAAGACTCCTGTGTCAAATGTAAGCCTCTCTTGATGCGCCTGCTTTTGAAAATAGGTTCTAAGTTCTGCATCTTTTAAAGGACTGGCTTCAAGCACCATGGCATCACGTTTGAGAAGTTTGACTAAACGACGCTTTCCATCTAGCTTTCCTGCAGACATCAAGACAAGACGTGTTGTTTCAACAGGAGACTCAAGATAATTTTCAAGGCGCTTCAACTCTTTCTCATCCAGATACGATTTTTTAGCAGTAGTCATATCCGCGAAATGATCAAAAATGACCACCTTTTCATCTGCAAAAAAAGGCATGCTTTCTAAATCGAGCTCAGCATCTTGATAATCAGTCTCAGACATATCAAAATAAGAATAGGTTAAGTCACCCGGATCAAAACCAATTTGTTTTAAAAATTTTTCTTTTGCTTGACTATACTGCCCTAAATCCTCGCCCGCCAAGACCGTTATCATGGGGAGCTTTTCTTTGGACAGCTTTTCAATCGTTTCCATAGCAATCATGGTTTTATTATAACAGATTTTTCACCATAACAAAAAGCCCACCACCAAAGTGATGAACTTTACTTTATTAACCAGAGTTACGAAGACCTGTTGCAATACCATTTATGGTAATGTGAATAAGGCTAATTTCGTCATCGGTCAAATCATTGTTACGAAGACGTTTAATCAATTCAATTTGGATGTAGTTCAAGACATTGAAGTATGGTAAACGGAAGTCCAAACTTGCTTTAAGTGATGGACTTTCATCAAGGAAGCCATCATGTTTTTCAATGGCAAGAATAACATCCTTAGTCATCTGCCACTCATCCAAAATAATATTGAAGACACTGCGTACTTCTTCACTCTCTGCCAATTGTGCATAGTGGAAGGCGATATTCATGTCTGATTTTGAAAGCACCATGTCCACGTTTGACAAAAGTGAACGGAAGAATGGCCATGTTTCAAACATATGTTGAAGTTTCTCAAGGTTGCCTTCTTCAGCTTGGATAAAGCGATTAAAGGCAGAACCCACACCATACCAACCTGGGAACATGATACGATTTTGTGACCATGAGAATACCCAAGGAATCGCACGAAGACCAGAAATCTCAGTAATAGTCTTACGAGCTGCTGGACGAGAACCGATATTCAAACTTGAGACTTCTTTAATAGGGCTTGCTTCAAAGAAGTAATCATAGAAATGTTCGTTTCCAAAGACAAGATCACGATAGATAACATTAGAATCATGAACAATACCGTCCATAATTTCACGGAAATCAACCAATTCATCTGGGTCCGCAATTTGACGTGTTACCATACGGTCAAGGGCAGCTGAAACAAGCATTTCAAGATTGTAGTAGGCAGCATCCTTATTACCATATTTATTACCGATAACTTCACCTTGCTCAGTCAAACGGATACGGTCCTTAATGGTACCAAATGGTTGAGACGTAATAGCATCGTATGATGGGCCACCACCACGACCGACAGTACCACCACGGCCATGGAAGAAGGTAATCTTAATGCCACGCTCTTCACCAATCTTAGTCAACTCATTTTGAGCTTTGTAAAGCGTCCAACCTGAAGACAAGTAACCACCATCTTTGTTAGAGTCTGAGTAACCCAACATGATTTCTTGGTAGTTGTTGCTATTCTTGATCCAACGTTTAACGATATCATAACCAAGATATTGTTTCATGATATCATTAGAGTTTTCCAAGTCTTCGATAGTTTCAAAAAGTGGAACAATTTGGACACGCGCACGTTCAGTATCAACCAAACCAACTTCTTTAAGAAGGATAGCCAACTCAAACATATCAGAAACGCTCTCAGTGTGAGAAATGATATGTTGTTTGATGACATCTTCACCAATATAGTCTTTCAAGAGACGAGCTGTACGGAAGATTGCCAATTCTTTTTCAAGTGTTTCTGACTTAGGCACATTTGTTGATGACAAGGTACGAGGATCTTCTTGCAATTCTTTAAGAAGAACAGCAACCTTTTCAACCTCTGTTAATTCACTATAGTTATCAACAATATTTGCAGATTTAAGCAACTCTGCTACACATGCTTCATGAACACTTGAATCTTGACGCATATCGATTGTAGCAAGATAGAAACCAAAGACTTCTACAGCTTGAAGAAGCTCTTCGAAATCACCTGAAATCAAGACAGCATCGTCGTTTTCAAGAAGTGAATTTTTGATTGCCAAAAGATCATCATGGAAGGCATCTGCTGTTTCGTAGAATTCTGCTGTTTGTTGTGAGACGGCTTGAAGACTTTGACTGAGACGTTGTTGCACGTAATCTGCTACTACTTCACCTGTTGAAGCTGAACCCAGACGAACATTTTCAGAAAGGCGTTTAGCAACTCTTTCCTTGCTGAAGTTTCCTTCTTTAAAGAAAAGAAGTGTCTGAATCAACTTAGACTGGATGTAACTGAAAGCACGACGGTAGGGTTCATTTTCACGATAAACAGATGTATCTGGAGAATGTTTCGCCATCTCTGCTACTGTATCTGAAACCTCAGTCAAGCGTGATGAGAGGGAGAATGAACGGTAAAGATTATCAACTTTTTCGATATAGTAGTTGAGGATAACTTCACTTTGCAATGTTGCAGAAAGTTTAAGAGTTTCTGCTGTTACAAATGGGTTCCCGTCACGGTCACCACCAATCCACATACCCATAGTAATAGGGGTTGGATTGTCGAGTTCAATACCTTTTTCAACTGCTAAACGTTTGAATTCATGTGATAGGTTCGTAATCGCCTTAATCAATGAGGAGTTATAATACTCCATAACGTTAGTGATTTCGTTTTTAACCTTAAGTTTTTTCTCACGAATGATATCTGTTTGCATCATAATTTCTACATAGCGACGCAAATCTGCATACCATTTATCCTTGTTAATAAGACCAGCCTTAACATCACGATGCTTACGAAGAAGTTCGTGAATGTGGTTAGTCAATTCAAGCATAGTTTTACGTTGAACCTGAGTTGGGTGGGCTGTCAATACTGGCACGACATTGACATGTTCAAGAATATCACGTGCATTATCACTTTCAGCGACAACATCAAAGGTTTCAGACAACTTACCTAGATAAGATTCATCAATATTGTTCTTGTGGTTGACTTCATAAGCCAAATCCACGTCCTCAGAGATATTAATCAAGAGAGGTAACAAAGAGAAATATCGTGATGCAACGACCATATCGTCATTTGTCATTTCTGAAATGACTTGTGTTAGAGCCACATAGTCACCTTCATCATAAAGTTCAACCAAATGTCGGATTGTTGTGAGACCTTGCTCTCCAGCCATGCCTCGTGTTGCATCATCCAACAATTCTTTCAAGATACCAACTTCTTCAGAGATGATTTCCTGGTTGTTACTGCTTTCCAATTTGTTAAAAGCCAAACCGTATTCTCCTTACTTTATGTAGTACCCTTTTATCATATCACTTTTAAAACAAAAGTAAACTATTTTCCTTTAAATCGTCAGTTATTTTGCAATTTTCCGACTTTTTCAAACAATTTTTTAAGTCCATTTCCGAACTTTATTAAAAAAAGACTCTGAAACAGGGTTCAGAATCTTAATTATACTTTTCTTGATAAAATTTGATTTCATCGCCATCTTCAACCTTAAGTTGGTTGGCTGCTTTTTCACCAAGTTTCCCATTGACATCAAACATCCAATAAATGCCCTTATCTTTATCTTGAGAAATACCATCAATCTCAGTGATAAAGCCATCGTTTTCTTGAACAGGATAGACCTCTTCCAAGACATCAAGCACTGTATCCCCTTTTTGGATTTCTACTGATTTTTTCTTACTTTCCTTTTCTGTTTTCAAAATCAAAGTCACCTGACCTTGAACCTTAGACTGATGATTGTTTGTGCTACTAGTAAGTTTAGCTGCCTCATTTTTTCCACAGGCTGCTAGGGTAACAAGTGATAAGGCGAGAAAGATATAGGTTAATAATTTTTTCATTTCAAAAACCTCCGAAAAATAGACTGTATGAATGGATAAAATAGAAGCGTCGATATTGCATGATAGGTGTCGTAAAGTAGACCAGAAATAACAAAGGTAATCCCACTTTTAAATAGGAGGCCATAGCTGTAATCCATGAGAACCCCATAGAGAAAGGACAAGAGAGTAACCAAAGCAATCTGCCAAACAAGTGACAACCTAGGTGCCATCAAACTCCAAAGAGCCATCAAGACGCCGAAAGCCAGAATCTGATTAAAGACCCAAGGACCAAAACCAAAGATGAATCCTGAGATGGACATGGTTAAAGCCATAATCAATAGACCATCAACCAAACCCAAATAAAGAACAGCCACAAAAAACATAGCTGTAATAGGCTGAATATTTGGCAATCCTATAAATGCTGACCGCAATCCTACCGCCAGAGCTGACAGAATGGCAATTCGAGCCATTCGTTGAATCGTTAGTTTCATATATCTATTATGCCAGAAATAAGGAAATATGACTAGTTTTAAAAAATAAAAACTAAAGATTTCTTGAAATACAGAGTGAAATCGTACAAATTGTAAAAATAATGTTCCTTGTAGCCTCTCCCAAATATCAAACAGTTTGATCAGGCTGAATATTTGATATAAAAAATGTACTCTCATTCACTATCCTCTGTCATCTTGATAACACTACATAATTCAGTTAAGTTAATTACAAAAGTTAACTTGACTTAATTATTATTTTAAAGTATATTAAACTCAAGGAGGTAGCTAATGATTCAAATTGAAAATATTAATGTGTCTTATCAACAGACATTAGCTCTGGATAATATCACCTTAAACTTGGAGGGACCTAGTATTACTGGAATTATTGGACCAAATGGTGCTGGTAAATCAACTCTAATTAAAGCATTAATTGGTATTATTCCTCACTCTGGAAAAATCCTTTTCAATAAACAACCTATTCATCAGCAATTGAATCGTATTTCCTATGTTGCACAGAAGGCTGATATTGATTTTAACTTTCCGATTACTGTCAGAGAGTGCATCTCTCTAGGACTCTATCCCAAAACCAAGTTCTTTAAACGTCTATCTAAGAGTGATTGGTCTAAGGTCACAGATGCTTTAACACTACTCGGTCTAAATGATTTGGCTCATCGACAAATAAGCCAATTATCAGGAGGTCAATTTCAACGTGTTCTAATCGCTCGTTGTCTTGTACAAGAGGCTGATATTATTTTATTAGATGAACCCTTTGTAGGGATTGACTCTGTTAGCGAAGATATTATCATGAACACCTTGAGAGAACTTAGGGACAAAGGTAAGCTTATTCTTATTGTCCACCATGATTTGAGCAAAGTTCCTCATTATTTTGACCAAGTTATCCTCCTCAATCGTAAACTGATTGCTAGTGGGCCTACTACTCTTATTTTTAATGAGGATAATCTCCGTAAAACCTACGGTAACAGTTTATTTTATAAAGGAGATGTAAATGATTTCTGAATTTATTGATGGTTTGCTAAATTTCCACTTCTTACAAAATGCTCTTATAACGGCTTTAGTTATTGGAATTGTCGGGGGTGCTGTTGGTTGTTTTATTATTCTAAGAGGGATGTCACTTATGGGTGATGCAATTTCACATGCGGTTCTACCTGGGGTAGCCATTTCCTTTATCTTGGGTATTAACTTTTTCATAGGAGCCATCATCTTTGGACTTTTAGCTTCTACAATGATTACCTATATCAAAAGTAATTCCATTATTAAGAGTGACACGGCAATTGGGATTACCTTTTCGAGCTTTCTAGCTCTCGGCATTATTCTCATCGGTGTTGCTAATAGTTCCACAGATCTCTTTCATATTCTCTTCGGGAATATTCTAGCTGTACAAGACATGGACATGTGGATAACGATTATCGTTTCACTTCTCGTACTAGCAACTATTACAATCTTCTTTCGCCCTCTACTCCTAACATCCTTTGATCCAATTTTGGCCAAGTCAATGGGAGTTAAAGTCTCCTTCTACCATTACTTACTAATGGTTATTTTAACCTTGGTTGCTGTAACTGCCATGCAAAGTGTCGGTACTATTCTTATTGTGGCACTTTTAATTACACCGGCTGCGACTGCCTACCTTTATGCTCATAGCCTAAAAACAATGATTCTTCTCTCATCAGGATTGGGGGCTTTGGCATCTGTTCTAGGTCTTTTTATAGGCTATAGTTTTAATATTGCAGCTGGTTCGAGCATTGTATTAACGTCTGCTCTACTCTTTCTCGTCAGCTTTTTCATCGCCCCTAAACAAAGTGGCATGAAAAAAACTTATAAACAATAAAATAATAGGATGAAAATAATATGAAAAAAATACTATCAACAATAGTACTACTACTTTTAGCGGTAGTTACTCTAACAGCTTGTACCAATAAACAAGGCAGTAGCAAGGATAAATTACGAGTCGTTACGACCAATTCCATTATTGCCGATATCACCAAAAATATTGCTGGAGATAAAATCACTCTCCACTCTATTGTCCCCGTTGGTAAGGATCCTCACGAATACGAACCTCTTCCTGATGATGTAAAGAAGACCTCACAAGCTGACTTAATTTTTTACAACGGCATCAATTTAGAAACTGGTGGAAATGCTTGGTTTACTAAGTTAGTCAAGAATGCTCATAAGACAGAAAATAAAGATTATTTTGCAGTTAGTGATGGTGTTGAGGTAATTTACCTTGAAGGTCAATCCGAAAAAGGTAAGGAAGATCCCCACGCTTGGCTTAATCTGGAAAATGGGATTATTTATGCTCAAAATATTGCCAAGCAACTGATTGCTAAGGACCCTAAAAACAAGACCTACTACGAAAAGAATCTAAAATCCTATACTGACAAACTTAGTAAACTGGACCAAGAAGCTAAAGAGACTTTTAACAAGATTCCCGATGAGAAAAAACTGATTGTCACTAGTGAAGGATGCTTCAAATACTTCTCTAAAGCCTATGGCGTACCATCTGCCTACATCTGGGAAATCAATACAGAAGAAGAAGGCACACCAGACCAAATCAAAACACTCGTGGAAAAACTACGTCAAACAAAGGTACCAGCTCTCTTTGTCGAATCTAGTGTCGATGAACGCCCTATGAAAACAGTATCTAAGGATACCAATATTCCTATTTATGCAAAGATCTTTACAGATTCTATTGCTGAAAAAGGGCAAAACGGTGATAGCTACTACAACATGATGAAATATAATCTGGATAAAATCACCCAAGGCTTGAATCAGTAAAAATCTTATCTAAGAAATATTCTGTATTCTTATGATAAATCTGTTATACTAAGGTGAGACTATTTTCAAAGGAAGAGAAATGACACCTAACAAAGAAGACTACCTCAAATGTATCTATGAGATTGGTACTGAAGAAGGCAAAATAAGCAATAAGGAAATCGCAAACCGTATGCAGGTGTCTCCACCTGCTGTGACGGAAATGATTAAGAAATTGATTTCTGAAGACCTCATCATCAAAGACAAAGTCAAGGGCTATCTTCTAACGAAAACTGGTAAAATCAATGTTGCTGAACTCTATCGGAAACATCGCCTCATCGAAGTCTTTTTGGTGGACCACTTGCAATATACTTGCGACCTAATTCATCAAGAGGCTGAAATTTTAGAGCATACTGTCTCTGATCACTTTATCAATGCCCTTGACCGCCTACTCAATTACCCCCAAACCTGTCCACACGGTGGGCAAATCCCCAAGTCAGGCCAGCTCATAGAGGAAATCTACAACCAGACTTTTACACAAGACCTAACTCCTGGAGACTATGTACTTCGTCGAGTTCAGGATCAAATTGATTTACTCCATTATTTGGAAACTGTCAGTCTTAAAATTGGAGTAACTTTTACCTTGAAAGGCTTTGACCCTTTTACACAACTCTACCGCCTGAATATTGATGGAAAAGAAATTCAAATTCCAGAAACTGTTGCTAGCAACCTTTATATTGAATCAAACTAAAAAAGCGAGGCTGATAAACACCCTTAGAAGTGTCATCAGTCTCACTTTTTTTACATTTGTTTCAAGCGTTCCACCCGTTCTGAAATTGGTGGGTGCGTATAAAAGAGCTTCTGCAAACCAGATTCCTTTTTAGGATCGTTGATATAGAGAGCTGCGCTAGCATCATCTACGTGATGTTGCATCGGTTCACTATGATCAAGTTTAAGCAGAGCATTAATCATACCTTGTGGGTTACGTGTCAATTCGACGCTAGAAGCATCAGCTAGAAATTCACGCTGACGTGAAATAGCCAACTGAACCAGGGTAGCTGCCAAAGGCGCAAGAATAATGGCAATCAAGGAAATAATGAGAAGAATAATCTCCAAGCCACTACTTCCATTACGATCATCATCATTACGACGACGGCCTCCACCCCAGAACATCATATTGCGAGCCATACCAGCTAGCATGGTGATCGCAGATGCCAAGGCTACTGCAATAGTCGAAATACGGATGTCATAGTTACGAATATGGCTGACTTCGTGCCCTATGACCCCTTCAAGTTCCTCACGATTCATAACTGCAAGAAGACCTGTCGTAGCAGCCACAGCAGCATTTTTAGGGCTAGACCCCGTCGCAAAAGCATTCATAGAAGGATCATCGACAATAAAGACACGTGGCATCGGTATTTGTGCCACCATAGCCATATCTTCAACCACATGATAAAGGTTTGGAGCGGTTTGTTCATCAACCTCTCGTGCACCATTCATAGCCATAACGACATTGGTTGATTGGAAAATCATGGTAACAGCATAGATAAAACCGATAACTAGAGCAAGAATCAAACCACCGAAGCCTGAACCTAACCAAAGATAGCCGACACCGTAACCAACAAGGCCCAACAAGAGGAAAAAGACCAGGAGCAAAAGCCAAGTCTTTCTCTTATTTCGAGCAATCTGATCAAATAACATATTAGTTACCTAGTCCACTGAAATCAACCTTAGGAACAGCTTTTTCTTCTTCAGGTGTTTCAAGGAATTCAGCAGCCTTAAAGCTAAACATTTTAGCAATAACATTGCTTGGGAATGTTTCCAATTTCACATTGTAGTTACTTGTCACACTGTTATAAAGTTGACGTGAATAGGCAATTTTGTTTTCAGTGTTCGTCAACTCTTCTTGAAGCTGGCTGAAGTTTGCACTAGCCTTAAGGTCAGGGTAACTTTCAGCTACCGCAAAGATTCCAGAAACCTGGCGTGTCAATTCATCACTAGCACGCATAGCCTCTGCTGGTGAAGTCGCAGCTGCTACTTGATTACGAAGTTCTGCTACTTTTTCAAGCGTTGAACCTTCGTATTTTGCATATCCCTTAACAGTCTCAATCAAGTTAGGAAGAAGGTCATTACGACGTTTCAATTGAACATCAATTTGACTCCATGCCTCCTTAGTCTGCATACGGCTTTTAACCAAGCCGTTATAACTTGCAATAACAAAAATTACAAGAACAACGATAATGGCAATAATAATCCAAATCATATTTTTATTCCTTTCTTGTACTGAAAAAGAGTCAATTAACCTCTCTTTCAAGTATCTTTGATAGTCTCAGTATATCAAATTTTCAGATAAAAGTGGTAAAATGTGAGTCGTTTTACAAAAAAACTGGACAAGATGTCCAGCTTTTGTATTACTCTTTAGACGTGTGTCGTTTACCTTGGGCTAGGGCATCTGCCTCTGTCATTGTAACGACATTTGCTTTGTTGGTATTGCTAGGCATACTGTTGATGTCATACCAATAAACATCTGCTGTTCCATGACGCGCCACATAAACTGTTCGACTTTCTTCTTGTGCAGGTTGCACAGGCTCTGGCTCAGAACTTGGTTGTTCAGTCATCTGTGAACTCTCAGAACTAGGCTCAGATGGTGCTTCAGTAAATTCAGTAACCGTATTTGTCGCTGTCCCATCTGCATAATTGATTTCTGCATTTGGTGATTGGTTATCCAATATAACATGCGTAACTCCCTGACTGTCAAGAGTCTCCTTATCTCCACCAAGTTTAATTTCCAAGAGATTTCCAGAACTATCAATACCAACATACTGAAGTTCTACTTGACGAGGCAACAACTCGTCTCCACTGTAAATAGCTGTTACCTTATAGTCTAACCAATAGTTAGGGTGTAGTGCTAGCCAGTTATCCAAACGATTCTCGTAATAAAGCATACCTGACTGATTACCTTCGTCGGTTCCTTTATAATTTCCAGAATTCAACCAGGCAGTCATAGGTACTAAATTCTTGCCCTCATCATTGACACCAGAAAACTGATAGCCAATCAAATGCCCTCGATTCATTAGCCAAGATTTTGATTTACCGTCACCATAATAAAACTTATAGTTATGCCATCCTACAGGATCATATTTTATTTTACCGGGACGCTTATTCTTCGGCTCGTCCTTATCTTGTAACTGTATATGAGCACTGTGGGCACGTCCTAACTGGTCCTTCTCCTCCATGACAAACTGCTTTTGACCATTAAAAGTCAAGATACCATTGTTCTCATCCGCTTGAACCACTTGAGAGCTCACAGCCGAAGATTGTTTGCTAGTATCAACTGAAAATCCGAATCCTAAAGTAAATACTAAAACAAGAAGAGCAAATAAACGAATCCTACTATTTCTTTTTTCTTTCATCATCTTAACTCCTTAATTTTTTATCACTTTAATTATACAGGACCAAATCAAAGTGGATGATTAAAAATAAAGAATAATGATATTAGGTATCTTAGAGCTTGCTTAAAAACAAAAACACCCAATTTAATGGATGTTTCTTACCTATTATTTACCTGCTTTTTTACCTTGTTTTGTAAGGTAAACTGTAGATATACTTAGTGCTGCAGCAACTCCGACAAGAAGGAAGACCGTTGTCGTATTAGACTTACCTTTTTCTTTTGAAGTGCTAGCTTGGCTTTCAGAACTCTTGGCCACCTGTTTTGCCTCAGTTGCTTTATCAATACGAGCGACATTCTTAGGTGTGTCATCCTTCTTGCTTTCCGCCAACTCTGACAAATCACTGCTAATCTCTTTGGCAACACCTTCAGAGCTTGTAAGTGATGCCGCTTCTGAGGCTAATGTTTCAGAGGCCATAACCGCCATAACTTTACTTGCAATCATATCCACAGACTTCTCATTCAAAAGAGAATTATAGCGAATAGCTTCTGAGGCGAGCTGACTGCTTGTTACAGAGATTTTTAGGTCATTGTTATAAGCGACCTGACTATTTGGTGAGATGCTGACAACTTCAGATCTACGTGCTATTGTTGGAGATTCAGAAACTTTGACATCAACCTGACTTGTTGAACCTTTTTCAATAACTTCTGAAGAAACCTCACTTATCGGATCTTTTTGTGTGCTTTCTGAAGTTGGAGATTTCTCTGGGCTATCAGAAGTAATTGCTACGTCAACCTGACTAGTAGATGAAGCTACTGAAGTTTCCTCATTCTTTGGTGACTCAGAGGCTGGAGCGGTTGAGCTTGCCTCACTATTTGGTGTTTCTGAAACTGATGTCTCGGAGATCACTTCACTGTTAGATACTTCAGAAACTGGAGTGCTTGAACCTACCTCACTCTTTGGTGTTTCTGATACTGAAGTCTCGGAAACCACTTCACTTGTTGATGATTCAGAAACTGGTGTGCTTGAACTTGCTTCACTTTTCGGTGTTTCTGAAACTGATGTCTCGGAGATCACTTCACTAGTTGAGGCTTCAGAAATTGGAGTACTTGAGTTTTCTTCACTCTTTGGTGTTTCTGAAACTGATGTCTCTGAGATTACTTCACTGTTAGATACTTCAGAAACTGGAGTGCTTGAACTTGACTCACTCTTTGGTGTTTCTGATACTGAAGTCTCGGAAACCACTTCACTAGTTGATGATTTAGAAACTGGAGTGCTTGAACTTGACTCACTCTTTGGTGTTTCTGAAACTGATGTCTCGGAAATTACCTCACTGTTAGATACTTCGGAAACTGGAGTGCTTGAACCTGCTTCACTCTTTGGTGTTTCTGATGCTGAAGTCTCGAAAACTACTTCGCTAGTTGAGGCTTCAGAAACTGGGTCGCTTGAGTTTTCTTCACTCTTTGGTGTTTCTGATGCTGAAATTTCAGAAGCCACTTCACTTGTTGATGATTCAGAAATTGGAGTACTTGAGTTTTCTTCACTCTTTGGTGTTTCTGAAACTGAAGTCTCGGAAATTACTTCACTGTTTGATACTTCAGAAACTGGAGCGCTTGAACTTTCCTCACTCTTTGGTGTTTCTGATGCTGAAGTTTCGGAAATTACTTCACTGTTAGAAGTCTCGGAAACTGGGGCTGATGAACTTACCTCACTCTTTGGTGACTCGGAAACTGAAGTCTCTGAGACTGGATTATTGACAGGCTTTGGTTCAGGTTTTGTTGGAGAAACTGCTGAGACAGCCCCAACAATCGTCGCCTTATTGTCAATCGTATTATTAGATAAACGGATTTCTCCATTACCATTGTCACCCATCTCAAAGTTTTTGGTAATCACTGGTTCAGCCAAGGTATTCAATAGTTTATTATCGTAGACATCGACATTCTTGATTATTCCACGAACTTGTTGGAAATCAATGGCACCACGATGGAGCTTATAGAGGTCATTAGTTGTCCCTGAACGTAGAATGGTATTGTCATGAATCTTAATTCCAGAATCATTGAGGTCAAAATTGTGACCTGCAAAGACAGTGTTTACACGGATACCTGCTCCAGCAAAGACGTCCTTGATGAGGTTTCCTGAAATTTCATGCCCCTTACCACCAAAAATACCGATACCAGCCGCACGCCAACCTGATTCAATGGTGTTGTTAAGGAATTTATTATTTTCCTCAGCTGCGGCATTTGTACCATCTGAAATACTTGACCAGATAGCCAAACCATCATCACCATTCCCACGGATATTAGAGTTTTTAACTGTTGAATTCTTAGTCCCTTGAGCAAAGTTAATACCATCAGCCAAGTTATTACGGATACGAGCATTTTCAACGACAAGACCGTCCGTATACTTCATATTTCCCGTCTGATCGTAGTCTCCAATCCACATACCGACTTCAAAGTGCTGAACCCAGATGTCATGAATTTTCGAATCCTTACCAAGTGTTCCCGAGATAGCCTTGTACTGTGCATCTTCGTTATAGCGAGACGTCAAGTTAGAATCCATATAAAGATTGCTCAACTCAATGCCATTACTATTATGACCGAAGACAATACCACCACCATAGCGTTTGTCACTTGTAAAGTGTAGTTGTGTATGCCAAACACCGGCACCTGAGATTTTTAGATTATCAGCTTCGATATTAACCTGTTTATCAAAATTGAAACGTCCTTCTGGAATATAGACAGATTTTCCGCTGGCTTTAGCTTCTTCAACAGCCGCAAGTAGGGCAGCTGTGTCGTCACTATCATCATTGGCAGATGCACCCTTATCCACGATACTTATACTGTTTTCGCCTTGGGCAACAGGCGCTGGAGCCTGTTCAAGCTCAATAAAATCAATACCGTAAGGGACATTGTCATCTTTCTTCTTAACTAGAGAAATCTTATCACCAGATTTCAATTGGATATCCTTGAGGAGAAGACGTGTCTCATCAAAACGAAAACGTGCACTTGAACCATCAATGGCTTGATCATACTCATGGTCCCCTTTAAGGTACTGCCATGCTGAGTGAGATGACAAATCAAGATTACCAACGCTTGAACCATTGACCTGCACATCCAACTGACCTGATGCACCATCAGGTATTGTATAACGGACATTCAAAGCATTGGCTGGCTCAGTGACATTGAAAGTAACTGCCGCATTCTTTTTAGGAAGCTCAACATAAGTTTGGTTAGTCGCTTCCACAGCCGTAGATTCCATGTCCGTTGACTGCTGGATTGTAGCACCATTTTCAACACTTGCATTTTCTGCCTCATGAGTCGTATAAGGCATTTTTGCACCGTAACCATCAGTACTGTACTCCTTGCCTTGACCTTGGTCCTCAGTCGCATTGGTTAAGACATTTGCTAAAGTTTCTTGAGTTTGAGGGTTGCTTGCCTCAACCAATTGATCAATGGTCGGAGTCTGTTCAGCTGCTTGAACAGTGGTAACCTGTGGCTGAGCTGGCATAATATTGGCAGGCTGTGACGCTTGTACTGTTTCAACTGATGCTGGTTCGGAAGTCGCCAATTGTGCCGTTGAGGCTGTTTGAGGTGTCTGTGTCTGATTTGAGGCATCAGTCAAATCACTAATCGATTGTACCTCATCAGCCTGAGCTGCTTGCCCATTGGCAAGAGCCATAAAGCCAATCAAAGCTGATGCTGCCCCAATGGAATATTTACGGATGCTGTACTTTGGTTTCGTTTTTCTTTCTTTAAACAAGTCTATTCTCCTGATACTTTTTTTCACAATCTCTCTATCTTAGGACCAAGCCGTCCTTTGAAAGAAAATAAAGATTCCCTCATATTAAAGATTGTTAATAATGCTGTTGTTTTTCTTATTAAAAACAAACCAAAGTAAATTATAAGGGATGAAAAAGTAAAAAAAAAGGCTAGGCTATCCATTTTAACAAGGCCTTAACAAAATTGTCATATTAGAAAGTTCAGTCATTCACGTCTAAATTATAGTCTAAAAATGTCGCACAAAAAGGTGATTTCTTTCACGTGTAAGAAAGAAAAAACTCTAAATTTCCATAAAGGCTTATTTAGCAAGAGTTATCAGGCAAAACAATCAAAATGTTTTAAATCTGTTTTCTCAGATTTCTGTCAAACGTTTGACAGTCTTTTTTAATTTTACGCTTCAAAGTATTATTTTCCGAATGTTTTAGTATTACAAATGTTAAACAGCAAAAAATAAAAAAGAGACAAAAATCTGCCTCTGATTTTCAAAAAATAAGTAACTTAGCTATTTTTACGATAACAATCCATCTAATTCTTCAAGCGATAGACCAGTCACATCTGAGACAACTTCTAGAGATAGACCTTTTGAGAGCATCTTACGAATCATTTCTAGTTGTCCCTCATAACGACCTCGCTCTAGTCCCTGCTCTAACCCTTTCTCTATGCCTTCTTCACACGCTTCATCAATTGCTGTTTCCATGGTCATGTCGTAATTTTCTTGAATACGTATGCGTTCATCAATCATCGCCTTTTCCTCCTATCGGTTGGCTCTTACGATAACAATCCCTCTAATTCTTCAAGCGACAGACCAGTCACATCTGATACCACTTCTAGAGATAAGCCTTTTGAGAGCATCTTACGAATCAACTCTAAACGCTCCTCATGACGACCTCGTTCCAACCCTTGTTTAAGTCCACGCTCTAGTCCCTGCTCTAACCCTTTCTCTATGCCTTCTTCACGCGCTTCATCAATTGCTGTTTCCATGGTCATGTCATAATTTTCTTGAATACGTATGCGTTCATCAATCATCGCCTTTTCCTCCTGTGTCCAGCTGGATGAATCCAGTAATGAATCGGCATGCGTGACCGCTCGGCTAGGTGCCTTAGAAAATGGGAGATTTCCAAAGAACTCTAGCCACTGCCGCCCTTCATCCCTGATATGCTTATCTTTATTATACTTATCCAACTCTAAAAAGGCAATCTGAAGAAGGTTCTGCTGTTTTCCATCCTTATAATAAGCATTCAAAGGCCTCCCCGTCCGACTATTGGCCATCCAATAAGTATTAATCGGGGACTCCTCATCTGGCAACAAGGTCTTCTCCAAGATAGCAATACCATAGACCGGCTCCATCTGCTCATACATCTTATGCGTCTGCCCTTGTTGGCGTAATTGTTGCACATTTTCTACCAGCTGGTTAGCCAAATAATAATGAAAACGATTGAGAAAATAATGCTGCTTACGCACCTGAATCTCAATGATAACCTCAGTTCCATCATTCAACTTGGCTCGAACATCCACCGAGGTTGAAAAGAGCTCATCCTCATCAAAGTCCTTTTTATGAAGCTGTGTCCCCTCCAAAATCTGAGCATCCACAACATCCAAATCCAAAATATCTCGAATAAATGCCACCGTCACCTCAGGCAGGCTAAAAATCTTCTTAGCCATAATATCCAAGGTCGGTGAGACATGCTTGTGTCTTTTTTCCATCTACTTCTCCTTAGTCAAAAATAGAGGGTTGGCCCCTCTACTTCTATTATTCGGAAAAAGTAAATGAAAGCTTGCAACTACCCCTTAAATGCTTCCACAAAAGCCTTAAGTTCTTCGTCTGCTTCTGGTGTCGTTCCATGAAGCTGGCCAAGCATGTCAAGAAGGGAGGCTGTCTGACTTTCAATCGTCGCATTAGTCTCATTAATCTTAGCCACAATCTCGGTCAAGGGCTCAACTTCTTCTTCCTCAAAGGTATCCACATAACGAGGAATATTAAGGTTGTAGTCATTTTCCACAATCTCTTCAAAGCTAGCCAGATGGGCGAACTTGTCCATATCCTCACGGCTCTTATAGGCATCGAGAATCTTCTCAATATGGGCATC
>ERZ773203.738-NODE-738-length-17694-cov-4.092579_pt1 | contig 17694 bp, 15 predicted proteins | sample MGYA00580529_ERZ773203 | MGnify/ENA primary metagenome ERZ773203 (study PRJEB29015, sample SAMEA2738176) | human oral metagenome | biome: human oral; feature: human-associated habitat; material: saliva | place: China | collected 2177 ... | reverse complement strand
TGTTTTCTGGTACGTCTAGCCTCACCACCCTTGATCTCTCTAACTTCGATACCTCGAAGGTGACGAATATGAACTTTATGTTTTGGGGCATGTCTAACCTCGCTACTCTTAATCTCTCTAGTTTCAATACTTCACAGGTGACGGACATGGGCGCTATGTTTTGGGGTATGTCTAACCTCACTACTCTTAATCTCTCCAGTTTCGATACCTCTAAGGTAACAGGTATGTTTAGTATGTTTTCTGGTACGTCTAGCCTCACCACCCTTGATCTCTCTAACTTCGATACCTCTAAGGTGACGAATATGAGTCGTATGTTTGAAGATGCGTCTAGCCTTATCATCCTTAATCTATCCAGCTTCAATACTTCACAGGTGACGGACATGCAAGGTATGTTTTATGGCATGTCCAGCCTCACAACCCTTGATCTCTCTAACCTCGATACCTCTAAGGTGACGGATATGCATGCTATGTTTTCTGGTATGTCTAGCCTCACTAGTCTTGATCTCTCTAATTTCGATACTTCCAATGTGACGATGATGTACTTTATGTTTTCTGGTACGTCTAGTCTCACCACCCTTGATCTCTCTAATTTTAATACCTCCAAGGTGACAAGTATGCACGATATGTTTTATGGCATGTCTAACCTCACTACTCTTGATCTCTCTAACTTCAATACCTCCCAGGTGACAGATATGAGCCTTATGTTTTATCTTGAAGATAAAGATATACTTAAGGATAAGCTAGAAAAAATCTATGTAAATAATGATTTTGATACCTCTAAACTTAAGTATTCTGATTTTTTGTTTAAAAATCGCGAAAAGCTTCGTGGTGGTGCTGGCTCCTTCCTCGCTGATCCATCCACCACCGATGAAACTTGGCTTCGCGTCGACGACCCCGCCAATGGCCGTCCAGGCTATTTCACCAGAAAACCATAAATTAACCAAAAAAGAATGTCATCTTGCCTTTTGAGACATAGGCCCGGGCAAGCGCCCTTGAGCGGTCCGATAAAAGGCATGCGACATTCTTCCTCCTAGAGCGTCTCCGGAACGATGTATGTGGCGTTCTCTTCCCCTTGAGCGATTCAATAAAAGGTATGCGACATTCTTCCCGCTTATGCTGTATTTTTACACCAAAATATATTAAAATATCTCTAATATGTTCTGCGATACGGCAAAAGTGAGTTTGAAAGCTGGTAAAGGTGGCGATGGTGCCGTCTCTTTTCGCCGTGAAATTTACATCAATAAGGGTGGCCCAGATGGTGGTAACGGTGGCAAGGGTGGCTCGATTATTTTTCAAGCTGATAAAGATACGAATACTTTAATCGATTTTCGCTTTAACCCAATTCTCACCGCTCCAGATGGCGGCAATGGTTCCGGTACTCGCAGCAATGGCCGCTCTGGTAAGAATCTCATTGTCGAAGTTCCAGTTGGCACCGTGGTGAAGCGCGACGGGAAAATTATTGCCGATCTTACCGAAGATGGTATGCAAGCCGTGATTGCTAAAGGTGGCGATGGTGGTTTCGGCAATGCTCACTTTAAGTCCAGCGTGCGCCAAACTCCGGTGATTGCCGAAGTCGGTGAACCAGGCGATGCTTTTGAAGCTGAAATTGAATTAAAACTTCTCGCTGATGTTGGTCTCGTGGGTCTACCGAACGCGGGAAAATCCACCTTCCTTGCTAGTGTCACTAATGCCAAACCAGAAATTGCTGACTACGCTTTTACTACCATTACGCCTAATCTCGGTGTGGCCACTATCGACCGCAACGATCTCTTAATTGCGGATATCCCGGGTCTTATCGAAGGCGCCAGTGATGGTCGTGGTCTCGGTCATGACTTCTTGCGTCACGTTGACCGCACTGCTGTTTTGCTCCATCTTATCGATGTTTATCAAGATGATGCCGGTCAAGCTTACTCGACGATCCGTGGTGAATTGGAAAAATATTCTGATCTCAAATCTCGTACCGAAATCGTCGCCCTGACTAAATGTGAAGGTCTCGACGATGAAATCATTGAAATGCAAAAACAGGCAATTCTTGAAAAAAATCCCGAAGCTAAAATTTTTGCTATTTCTTCTGTGGCCAAGAAAAACCTCGATGATTTACTTCGCGCTCTACTTGCTGCAGTCAAGGAAAATCAAAAACAACAGGAAATTACCGCCGAGCAAATCGGCTCCACCCCGATTGAATTTAAGACTGCCATTATTTCTCACGATATGGAAAGCCTCCCAACTATTTCACTTAGTCATCATGAACTTAAGAAGGCTTGGCAGGTCACTCAGGATGAAAAAGGTGTCTACCATGTCACTGGTGAAAAAATTGAAAAATTTGCTCGTCGCACCGACCTTTCGAATTATGCTTCGGTCAACCGTTTGCGTGATATTATGAAAAAACTTGGCATTCGTGCTGAGCTAACCACTCGTGGTGCCAAGGCGGATTCGATTATCGAAATCTCTGGCAAACATTTTACCCTTGTCGAAGACTACTAAAATTCCTGACAAACCTCTTGCTTTTGTCGAAGACTACTAAAACCATGAAAAATATCCTCTCGCGAGGATATTTTTGCTGATGCGCGCCCACCCTAGGGCACATTGGTTTGTTTTAATCCGTATTTTTGTTTTTAATGAAATCTCCACACTCCACTAATTGCATAATGGAACCCTGTGAAGCGTATCAGCTTATGTTTATCATATCGGTTACGCCCTCTAATGTCAAGAGAAAAACATAAGAATTTAGTTACCCGCGCAAAAAATCCTCAAAATCCATAAAAAAGACCAGCTTTTGCTGGCCTTTTGGGGTAATATCCCGAGATTAGTTGGTGCTGAAATCATAGCAGTCGTAAGTCGATTTATTTTTCTTTCAACTTAGCAAGCGCTTCGGTCACCGACTTTTCTTCATCGATCAACTGACTGAGGGCTAAATTTGCTTTTTCAAGTTCCTCTTTCGCGGCAGCTCGTTTTTCGGCATTAATCTTACGCTCTTTACTGTAGTAATCCAGCTTGAGATTGCAATAATCACACTTAGTTACAAGAATATCCACTTCATTCCGTGACGGCTTCGATTTTTCTTCGTAAATCTCTGCTTCGATATTCATTCTGTCGATAACGAGCTCGGACTGTTCGGATAGAATCTTGCTATACCTCGCTTCGATTATGTTCAGAATTTTTGTATACGGCGCAATTTCACCAGTCGGACCGGCCGTACTGACCACTCCGAGGGTGTCTCTAAGATATTTAATCAAACCTGTCAGAAAATCAGTTTCCTCTCGGAACTTTTCCGAGAATAGAATCGTCGCACCATACGCTTTAAATAGCTCCTCAAGATGATGTGTATCACGGAAACCCTTCTCAGTCGACTCATCAGCCAAACGAGTAATGGATTCTCGGAAGCCGGACAGCAGATGTTCTTGAAAGTTCGTATTGCACGAAAGGTCATCTTCTACCTCTTCGCATGCAGTGAGCCTATTCGTCGCTTCGATACAGGCATTTCGCCTCGGCTCCATCTCCTCCTGCAGTGCAGTTTGCCGTGCCTCAAGTTCTTCAATACGTTTTTGATTCATAATACCCACCTTTCTAAAAACAAAACAAAAACTAGTTTAAATTTATATTTATACTCAGTTTACAGTACGTAGTATTTAACGCATTATACGTCATTCTTACCGCTTCAGTTTCTTTGTGTAATTCTTGGAAATTTTTTGCAGCCTCATTTGTGATATCAATTAAATCAATATACTTTTTTGACAAATCACACTCTGGAGAAATCTGGTATTTTGACATCATTTTCTGATAACCAGCATCAAGATTGCCTTTCTCGGTTCTTAATACCGCAAGCTTTTCCTCTACAGATTCTCGTTCGGATTTTAAGGGATTAATCCGACTGAGGTCGTGCTTTGTTCGATAGATTATCGTCAAATCGATAAACTTTAATCTACGAGTTAATCTTAAGATTTCATTCTCAATTTGATCCGAACGTTGTTCGTAATCCAGTTGCTCCATTAATTTTTCCTGCAGAAAATCTCGATTTTTCTTCTTGATTTCCAGTAGGGCAGAAAAACAGGTTCGTTCCGCTTCTTCCGCATTCAGGAATTCCTGATAAGCGGCTTTTGATAAGGCTTCCAATTCTGTTTTTCGCGGCGTTAACGCCTCCAATTGAAGTTTTAGTTTCTCTTGTAACTCTTTAATGCGTTGATTTACATCTGACATTTTACACCAACCTTTCTGTGAAAGAACTAACCGCATTCACGGCTCCGACTCTAATATTATACCATGAAAACCGATATCTGTAAATGTGGTATAATGGATTTATGTCTAAGGTTAAATTTACCATTATTTCATTATTTTCTGACGCTCTTAATCCATACCTAAATACCTCCATGATGTGGAAAGCTAAGGAAAAGGGGATTGCCGAGTTTGATTTTGTGGATTTGCGTGAATTTGGCCTCGGTGCGCATAAGTCTGTCGACGACACCCCTTACGGTGGTGGTGATGGAATGCTTTTAATGTGCGAGCCAGTCTTCAATGCTATCGAAAGTGTGAAGAAAAATAGTCCAAACGCTAAAGTCATCCTACCGACCCCAGCCGGTCAAACCTGGCATCAGGGAATTGTGCGTAATTTTGTCGAGCGTATCAATAGTGGTGAAGAAAATCACTATATCATTCTTTGTCCACATTACGAAGGCTACGATGAACGCATTTTAACTATCGTCGATTATAAAATTTCCCTGGGTCATTTCGTCCTAACTGGTGGCGAATTGCCGGCTCTGATCGTGATCGATAGTATCGTGCGTCTCCTTCCAGGGGTGCTTGGCGGTGAAAATTCTGCCATTATTGAGAGTTTTTCGGAAGAGAATACCATTGAATATCCGCAATATACTAAGCCAGCCGATTTTCGTGGCATGCAAGTTCCGGAAGTTCTGCTCTCTGGTCATCACGCCAAAATTGCTGAATGGCGCAAAGCTCATAGTCGCCCAGTCGACCAGGGCAATCTTTGATGCAATTAAATTCAAGGCTAAGTGAAATTAAGGGCGTCGGCCCCAAAACCGCCGAGGCGCTCGCCGCTCGTGGTTTCCAAACTTTTAAGGATTTACTCTATTATTTTCCGCGCAAATATGAAGATTATGCAGCCTACACTAAGATATCTGAGATTCGTCCCGGCAAGGTCGTGGTGAGAGGAAAAATCCGGGGTTTACGTAATATTCATACGCGCCGTCGTAATTTCACTATTACTCAAGGTGAGATTTTTGATGAGACTGGCGCGCTGCGGGTGGTTTGGTATAATCAAGCCTACCGCATCAAGAATTTTAAGGAAGACACCGAGTATTATTTTACTGGCGAATATGATTTTAAGTATAATCGCTATCAACTCACGGCACCTACCGCAGTCCTAGTCTCCGAGGTGGAGGAGTCTAAGCAGGATGGTGGCTATCAGCCGATTTATTCTGGTAGTGGTCGCTATAATTCCGCCTGGTATCGTCGAATTTTTGCTAAACTTCGCCCATTTTTTTATCAAATTCCCGAGCTCTTACCATCGCAGGCTATTCCAAAAATCCTCACCAAACTCACTCGTAATCAAGCTCTCTTCAATATGCATTTTCCCGTATCTGAACAGGATGTCGAAAAAGCCCGCACTTATCTCGGCTACGAGGAACTATTTGAATTAATTTTGGCTTCCAAGCTTAATCAAAACGAAGTCTCGAAATTAAATGCCAAATCTCTCAAATTTAACCTTGAAGATGTCAAAACTTTACTTAAAACCCTACCTTTTGAGCTAACTGACGCGCAAAAACGTGTGACTTGGCAGATTCTGAAGGACCTTGAAAAAACTCATCCGATGAACCGCCTACTTCAGGGCGACGTCGGTTCGGGTAAAACTATTGTTTCCGCCATTGCCGCTTATCAAGCAATCAAAAATGGCGCACAGGTGGCCATTCTCGCACCAACTGCGATTCTCGCTACTCAGCATTTTGAGGGAATTTCGAAGATTCTCGCTCCGCTCGGCGTCAAAACTACTCTGCTAATTAGCGCCACCAAGGATAAGGCTAATGTTAAGGCCGCAATCAAATCTGGTGAAATTAATCTTGTAATCGGCACTCACGCCATCCTCACCGATGACACCACTTTTTCCAGTCTCGGACTCTGTATTATTGATGAGCAACATCGTTTTGGCGTCCTGCAGCGCCAACATCTTTTGGAAAAATCCTTTCAAAATCAAAATCCGGATTTCCAGCAAATTTCTCCACATTTTCTCGCCATGACCGCCACGCCGATTCCGCGTTCTTTGCAGCTCACAATTTTTGGCGATCTCGATATTTCAATTATTAACCAGATGCCGAAGGGGCGCACGCCGATTAAAACCCGTATCTACAATGAATTAAATCTTAAGGATGTAATTTATCCAGAACTTAGCGAGCATCTCGCCGCCGGGGAGCAAGTCTATGTGATTTGTCGTCTGATTGACGAGGCAATTTCCGAGGAAGATAAATCACGCACGGTTATCGAAACTGCGAAACTCCTGAAAAAACAGTTTAGTAAATATCAAATCGGTATCCTACACGGTAAATTAAAGCCCGCTGAAAAAGACCAGGTAATGCAGGATTTTAAAGAGCAGAAAACTCAAATTTTGGTCTCTACTACCGTGGTGGAAGTCGGTGTGGACGTGCCGAATGCTACACAAATTGTGATTCTCAATGCCGATCGTTATGGCCTAGCTCAGCTTCATCAATTGCGCGGTCGTGTAGGTCGCGGCGACAAACCTAGCCAGTGTTTTTTGGTGACTACCGGCGAAAATCCGCCGAGTCGCAGGCTTCTTGAAATGGAAAAATCTACCGATGGTTTTTATCTCGCAGAGGTCGACCTGAAACTTCGTGGCCCGGGAGAAATTTATGGTGCTATGCAACACGGTGAATTGAATTTGAAAATCGCGAGCCTCACTGACACCAAGTTAATCGAATTAGCGCGCACTCACGTCGAAAAGTTCTTAAGCTCGCCCGATTCTATGCTAAAATATACTGAGTTGAGCCAAGATATTAAAAAATATCAGCAGCTGACGACTCTTAATTAAGGAAAATATGTATTCAACCCTAGCAATTAGTGATAAATCGAATGGGAAAATTGTTGGCACACATCAGAAACTCGACCGAATTGCCCGCAAAATTATTGATAAAAACCTGCCACACAATTATTTCTTTCCCAATATTTCAGAAATCTTAAATTTTGAAGGCATGGGCGGCCCGGACGGCCTGAAGCGTAAAAGCCCTGGCGTCGATGAACCAATGCACTTCATTGACCCAGATCATGATGACGGCAAGCTCATGACTATGATTTTGGATCACCAATATAACCTACATAAGGCTCTCGAAGAGGGAAATAAAGTGCGCGCCAGTTTTGAGGCTGGTTGGATGGCTCACGCTATTACTGACGGACTCACTCCTGCCCACCATTTTCCTCTGGAAAATACTCAAAAGCAACTGATGACCAAAGATGAATTTGTCAAAGTTTTCGGTATCCCGATTAAGGGAATCATGCGCGGTCGTAACTCGCTTGAAACTCTGCGCAATAACTGGCTCTATTGGGGCGCTAATGGTTTTATGACTAAACACGTGGCTTTTGAATATGGCGTGGCGATTACTTTAACAGCTTTGCCGGAGCGTGCCGTGATGCCGAAAATCAAAAAAGTCGACCTAGTGAATGTCGATCTCGAAAAAGCCTTCCACGAATCTCTGGCCAAGGTTCACGCTCTAAAAATGTATGAAAATTTCTTGAATCAGGGTTGGAACACCGAGTTGGTTTTTCAAACTAAAAATGTGCTTCTTCCAGAAATCGTCCGTGCTATTACGCTTGGCTGGGCTTCTTCGATTCCATATTTTAATAAAAAACTGCTAAAATAAAACTATGAAGTTTATGGCAAAATTTGGCAAAGTTACAGATCTCAGAATTACCTCTGGGACGCTTCGTGGGCAAAAAATTCTCACCCCCAAGCTCGCCGTCACGCACCCTATGGGCTCGCGCGAACGTCTGGCAATTATGAATTCTTTGTCATCTCATCTCGAGGGTAAAGTAGTACTCGATGTGTTTGCCGGTACCGGTGCACTGGGTTTCGAGGCCCTGTCTCGCGGCGCCAAACATGTTTCATGTATCGAAAATCACCGTGAAGTTGCGAAATTGATTCGCCAAAACGCCGAAAATCTCGGTATGTCAGATCAAGTGCGAATTTTTGCTAAAAAGGCGGAAACTCTGACTTTTGATAATCGTTTCGACATCGTTTTTGCTGACCCACCATATGATAAAATCACCCCGAAACTGGCGGATTATCTTGCTACGCTTCCGAAGCTCGCGAAAGAATTTTTAGTTTTATCTCACCCGGCCACTTTCGACCCCCATCAACTCGATGCTGAAATTATTTCTACCAAGGCTTATGCCGGCTCCCGTATCACGATTTTCAAAGTGTAATTTTATCGTGTTTATGCTAAAATTAGCTTATGAACTTTCAAAAGATTTACGATTATTTCTTTAGCAATAATTATATGACCAAGATGCCGACCTTCGGTGAGGTTTTGGCTTCGAATCTTATTACTTTACTGCTATTATTAATTATCCTCGGCCTTTATATCGCCGGCAAAGTTCTTCTGATGAAGAAAATTTATGGCGAGAAAAAGATGTGGCAGGGCATCATTCCGGTGCTTGGCCTGATGAAGCTTTATGATGCGGTGGAACTGAATAAATTGTTCGCTATTTCGATTCTCATTCCAGTACTCGGCTTAATTCCGTACTTCATTTTCTGCTACAAACTACCTGCTGCTTTTGGTGAAAAACAACCAGCCTTTCCGTATTTGACGATTTTCTTCTCGCCAATCATCATGCTGATGTTGGCCACCGATCAAAAATATGAATATCAATATGTGCGTGGCAAAAATATCCCATTCCAAGGTGCTTTTGCTCTGAATAATGCACAAACTACTACGGAAACTGCACCTCAGGCTACTACTGAAGTTGTCACTCAGCTTACTGCTGAAACTGTACCTCAGGCTACCGCTGAATCTGTCATCCAGTCTACCCCCGATGCTGCCACCCAGCCTATCACTGAAGCTCCAACCCAGCCTGTTGTCGAAATCCAAACTCAGCCAGTCCAGGGAACCGTAATCGAATCTCAAAGCCCTTCTACTTCAGAAAATCAGGTTCAAACCAGCGACTTGAATAATCTCCAATAATTTTATATAATATCACCATGCCCGAGTGGTGAAATTGGTATACACGTATGCCTTAGGAGCATATGCCTAACGGCGTGCTGGTTCAAGTCCAGTCTCGGGCACCAATCAAGTTGTTTATAGTAAAAGCTGCCGCCAGGACAGTTTTTTATTGCATTTATTGCTATTTTATGTCGCAAAGATTGCGAACTATTATGAGACATTGACATATTACATAATACTGCTATAATAGAAGTATATTCCGATACGGGCAATTCGAACGGAGAGATACCTAAGAAGAACCCGTTTTTTTGTTATTTATTCTTTTTCTTATATTCAATTTTATTCTTTACGTCGGGATTGTCTAAGAAATCAACGTACCTCGGCGTGAATGGACGATATAAAGAAGAAGTGGAGTGACGATTCGGAGCCAATAGTTTAGCAAAACGTCCTTTTTCTACAAGATATTTAACCATCTTATAATAATCTCCGTCGCCAGAAACTAGAATTATATTATCAAACTGTTCTGCGTCAGCAATTTTAGACATCACAGTAAAAACAATATCTGTATCGACGTTACCTTTCTTTTTACCGATCATGCTTTGGCTATGCTCGCGGAATATGAGAATAAAGCCTGAAGTTTGAATTTTTTCGTAAAGATCTTGATTATCCTCGTCTACTGCACCTAAGAAATAGTAAGCTTTTTCAACGTTATAGCGTTCTTTGAGATATACTCTAAAACGCGTCAAATCTACTGTCCACGAACTTGCTTTCGTGTTCATGTATAGATTCTGTCCATCTATAAAAGCCTGATTATTCACACTTATATTATAGCACGAAAAAAGTGTCACCAGCTCCGTCGTATTCGTTCACAACCTTCACAACATAAAATGGCAATAATTATTGCCATCAAGAAAGATGCCGTAATTTTTTTGCTTCAGCCAATAATTTCGATACGTAAACCGATTTCAGATGTTTGTATTTTTTACGATCAAATTTAGATTCTTTTGCAAATTCGTATTTTTTCTCCAAATATTCTTGTGCTTTCTGGTGATTTTTTCTAAGAAAATTACGTAAAATAATAAAATCCTCATAAGACTCTTCGTTAATCGGACAAATATGAATATGGAAATCGCCCTCACCCGTTTCTTTTGCAGTACTTGCTAGAAAAATCCGATCCTCGTGACTATCAGTTCCTTCAAAATATCCATTTTTCATTAAAATATTTTTTACAGAAATCATATCTTCATGTTTTGGAACTCCGACGAGAATATCAATTATATTCTTACCATCAATAGGAATAGAGCTACTGCCAACGTGCTCAATTTTTATATCATTAGGCAAGAATTTAGACAGACGACATTTCTCTTGCGAGAAGCGCTCGATAAGTTTTGACGAATATTTCTTTATTGTAACGGACATTAGCTGATATTATACCATTATTGTATTTTTTTAATCTATTTTCAATTATTACTCGTTCTTCATACGAAAGTTGTGTATACTTTATTTAGAGACATCAATGTCTATCCTTGTTTAAGTTAGTGTTACAAATTTAATTTTAACAGGACTAAGAACGATTGATGTCTCTTTTTGTTGCTTAGTGTTGCACTTGAGATATTAACTTAGGAAATTTTTTGCATAATCATCCTAAAAATTGTATAATATACAGGTATGCCAGAGTTTCGTCTTCATAGTAAATTTCAACCCACCGGTGACCAGCCGGCGGCTATTGCTCAGCTCACGCGTGGTCTCAAAATGGGGATTCGTGAACAAACTTTGCTCGGCGTCACGGGGTCTGGTAAGACTTTTACTATGGCTAACCTCATCGCCAATATTCAGAAACCGACTCTGATTCTTGCCCATAACAAAACTCTCGCCGCCCAGCTTTATTCTGAATTTCGTGAATTTTTCCCCGAGAACGAGGTGCATTATTTTGTTTCTTATTTCGACTACTACCAGCCGGAAGCCTATATCGCTAGTACCGATACTTATATCGAAAAAGATTCCGCTATTAATGATGAAATCGACCGTCTCCGTCATGCCGCCACGGTTTCATTGCTTACGCGTCCAGACACTATCATTGTGGCTTCAGTCTCTTGTATTTACGGTATCGGTTCGCCCGATCATTACACCGAAATGTCACTGCATCTCGAGAAAACCGGACATACTTGGCAGGTAGTTTCAAAAAATACTCTCCCGGTCGCCAAGCTCAATCAGACTAACCTGATGATTTATCTTATCGCGATGCAATATCACCGAAATGACCTGGCTTTTGAACGTGGAAATTTCCGTGTCAAGGGTGACACGATTGATCTCTTTCCAGCTTCGGGTGAAATAGCCTATCGTTTTGAGTTTGCTTTTGATGAACTTGAGGAAGTTAAAATCATCGACCCACTCACTGCCGAAGTCCGCGAAAAACCCGATCAAGTTTTTATCTTCCCGAATACTCACTACGCCACTCCAAAAGACCAACTCGATCGCGCTATCGATTTAATTCAAGCCGAATTTGACGAACGTCTAAAATATTTCGAGGCTAATCATAAATATCTAGAAGCGCAACGTATTTCTCAGCGCACCAAATATGATCTCGAAATGCTAAAAGAAACTGGCTTCGTGAAGGGAATCGAAAATTACTCTCGCCACCTAGATGGTCGTAAGGCTGGTGAACCACCAGCGACTTTGCTCGATTTTTTCCCGGACGATTTTCTATTGCTGGTCGACGAGTCTCATATGACCTTGCCACAGGTGCGCGGTATGTATAATGGTGACCACGCCAGAAAGTCCACCCTAGTCGAATATGGCTTCCGTTTGCCGAGCGCCCTTGATAACCGCCCTCTTACTTTTGATGAATTTGAAACACACATCAGACGTGCGGTCTATGTTTCCGCTACTCCTGGTAAATACGAGCTGGAAGTATCACCAAAGCCGGCCGAGCAAGTAATTCGTCCGACCGGACTCCTTGATCCAGAAATCGAAGTTCGACCAAGTGAAGGCCAAATCGATGATTTGATGAGTGAGATTGAAGCTCGTATTGCTAAAAATCAACGCGTGATTGTCACTACCCTGACCAAACGTATGGCGGAGGATTTGACCGACCATCTGAAAGACCATAAAATTAAAACCGCTTATATTCATTCCGATATCGACACTTTGGAACGTGGCGATATCTTGCGTGATTTGCGTTCTGGCGTCTATGATGTACTAGTCGGTATTAATCTACTACGTGAGGGGTTGGATTTGCCAGAAGTTTCGCTCGTGGCAATCCTTGATGCAGATAAGGAAGGTTTTTTGCGTTCCGAGTCGGCACTTATTCAGACCATTGGTCGTGCAGCGCGCCATGTCGAAGGTCATGTTATTATGTATGCCGACAATATTACCGAAAGTATGGAGCGGGCAATTTCTGAAACTAATCGTCGCCGTGAAATCCAGCAAAAATATAATAAGGAGCATGGTATTACGCCTACCTCTATTAAGAAAGAAATCTCGTTGGGCCTCCGTGCGATTATTCCAGAAAAGGCCAAGGAAGATAAATTAGACCTTAAGAAAGTGCCGAAAACCGAGCTTCCGTCTCTGATGAAAGAACTTTCTGAGCAAATGCAACTCGCCGCCGCCAATCTCGAATTCGAACAGGCCGCCAAGCTTCGTGATATGATTCAAAAAATCAAAGACGCCGAAAATAACTAAAATTATTTCAAAATCTTCCTTACTCGCTCTCGTAATACTGGTACTACCTCTTTCTCGAACCAAGGATTCTTCGCCTGCCAGCGGAAATTTAGTGGGCTTGGGTGAACGATTGGGAAATATTCTGGTAGGTAATCCTGGAATGCGCGCACCGTCTCGGTTAAATTTTCCTGAGCTTCGGAGCCGAGATAATACTTCATTGCATATTGTCCAATCAAAATCGTAAGCTTGATATTCGGCATCAATTTTAAGATTTCTGGATGGTATTCTTCCGCGATAAATTTTCGTGGTGGTAGGTCGCCGGTCTTGCCTTTACCTGGATAATAAAAATCCATCGGTAAAATTGCAATCTTCTGCGAATAAAATTCTTCTTCACTCACCCCCATCCATTCGCGCAATTTTTCGCCTGATTTATCCGCGAACGGCACCCCACTTTCTTCGACTTTTCGACCTGGTGCCTGACCGATGATTAATATTTCTGCCTTGTTACTCAGCTGGTAAATCGGTCCCACGCCGCGCTTAGTGTAAGAAGCATTTCTCGGATCCTGTCTTAATTTTTCCGTAATTTCATCAAATTCATTCATCGTAATTCGATAATATCACTTTTATGCTAAAATAAAATAAGTCACATTTAATTTATTTGTTAGGAGGTAAATGGCTAATACAAATAAAATTCTCTCTGTCGAAAAAGTTACGAAGACTTTCGGCAAGGGAAATAGCCTCACGAAGGCCGTCGATAATCTTTCTTTCTCCGTAAAGAAAGGCGAATTTCTCGCGATTATGGGTGCCTCCGGCTCTGGTAAGAGTACGACATTAAACCTGATTTCCACGATCGACCGTCCGACCTCTGGTCAAATCTTCGTCGACGGTACCGATATTACGAAATTAAAAGGCGAGAAACTTAACCGCTTCCGTCGTGAATCGCTCGGTTTTATCTTCCAAGATTTTAACCTCCTGGATAATCTCACCGCTTACGAAAATATCGCATTGGCGCTTTCGATTCAGAATGTTAAAGCTTCAGAAATTGACGAAAAAGTTAAAGCCGTTGCCAAGAATCTCGATATCGAAGCTATTTTACAGAAGTTCCCATATCAACTTTCTGGTGGCCAAAAACAGCGTGTAGCCTCTGCTCGTGCTATCATTACCAATCCTAAGTTAATTCTCGCCGATGAGCCAACTGGTGCACTTGATTCGAAGTCTTCTAAGCTCCTTCTTGAGCGCTTCGATTATCTGAATCAAGAACTCCAGGCTACTATTCTCATGGTCACCCACGATGCTTTCTCGGCCAGCTTTGCTTCCCGCATTATTTTTATCAAGGACGGTCAAATTTACGATGAAATTCACCGCGAAAATAAGACTCGCAAGGAATTCTTCGATGAAATCATCCGCGTGATGTCTACCCTAGGTGGAGGCGACGCTGATGTTATTTAAGCTTTCGTTTCGAAATATTACGCGCAGCATCAAGGATTATGCGATTTATTTCTTTACGTTAGTGCTCGGTGTTACGCTTTTCTATGTTTTTAATTCCGTCGGCTCCCAAGCGGCTGTGCTTGAATTAAATAACTCTCGCAAACTCATCGTCGATTTGCTCGCGAAAATTCTCTCTGGTATGAGTATTCTCGTGGTCTTTATTCTCGGTGCTTTGATTATCTACGCCTCCCGCTTCTTGATTAAACGTCGTAATAAAGAATTTGCCATCTATCTCACACTCGGTATGAGTAAGCGCAAAATCTCGCGCCTCCTCTTCTTCGAAACCTTGATGATTGGCGTAATCTCCCTTGGTGTCGGTCTCTTGCTTGGTATCGGCGTTTCTCAGTTAATCAGTGTTTTGATTGCCAAGCTTTTCGAAACCAATATGGACAAATTTACCTTTGTCTTCTCTGAAAAAGCCTTCTTCGATACCATTCCTTACTTCGGCCTCATCTATCTCATTGTGATTTTCTTCAATACTATCATTGTCGGACGTCTAAAGATTATTGAGTTACTTCAGGGTAGCAAGAAATCCGAAAAAGCCTTCCTGAAAAATCCGCTGCTTCGCGCCATTGTTTTCGTCGTTTCTGCTTCGGTACTCGGTTATGCTTATTGGTGGGTCAATAATGACAAAGTCTCTCTCATGGACCGTGTCTATAATCTCCTTTGGCCGGTTATTGCTGGCGTAGTTGCCACTTTTCTAATCTTCTGGTCACTTTCTGGTTTGATTATGGAAATTGTCACTCGCAGTAAGAAATTTTACTTCAAGGGGTTGAACTCCTTTGTCTTCCGTCAAATCTCTAGCAAGGTAAATACCGCCGTGATCTCCATGTCTTTGATTAGTCTTCTGTTATTCCTCACGATTAGCATTCTTTCACTCTGTTTCTCGATCAATGAATCGATGAAAAAGGAGTTAGCCTACAATACACCAGTTGACGCTATGACCGAACTGACTGATTATCTCGCGGTTTACGGCTCGAATAGTAGTGTTGGCTATTTATCCCACATGTCTAGCGACCAGGAAAAAGCTGCTCTTGCCACTTCCCAGGCCTACATGAAAAAATCCCTCTATCAAAATTTGATTGATCGAAATCCAGACCTTGCGAAAGATGTTAAAGATCATCTTGAACTGAATGTCTATGCTGATAATAAATTCACTTTTGGTCAAATTTTACCGTCAGGAGTTATGACGGGGACCGCGGAAGCCTTCATGTCGAAAACTACTGTGCCAATGGTTCGTGTCTCTGATTATAATAAACTCGCGAAGCTCTATCATCGTGATGAAGTTCATTTGAAGGATGATCAATATCAGTTCCTGGCCGACTTTAAGACTATGGCGGAGATTCTTGATAAGACTCTTGTGGGTAATACCCAAATTAAATATCGTAATTTCACCCTCAATCCAGTCGCCAAAAAACACCAAGAAGGCTTTATCACTTCATCCGGTTTTAAGTCTAATACTGGCATCCTCGTCGTTCCTGATAATGTAATCACCGATCAGCCAATCGGTACTCAAGCCATGCTGATGAATTACAATCTCAGTGGCACCCGCACTGCCGAACAGATTGACGATGACTTACGCAAGGCTTTCGACCTCGGAGGTTTATCCGTTAATGCGGTTAATTCATCTGAAGAGGACACGCAGAAAGCCGGAAGCTCCGCCAAGCAAGCTGATCGTCCAAGTGGTGTTGCCATTAATTTTTATACCAAATTATTAGTAAAATCTGGTATGGTTGGTATGCAGGCTATTGCCACCTTTGTTGGTTTTTATCTCGGCACGATCTTCTTGATTTCTTCTGCTGCGATTCTGGCCCTTAAGCAGCTTTCCGAATCTTCCGATAATATAGAAAAGTATGCCGCCCTTCGTCGTCTCGGCGCCAGTAATAAGATGTTAAACCGTGCACTCTTCGTCCAGATTGCAGTCTTCTTTATTGCGCCATTGCTCATCGGCATCATACATTCCATTTTTGGCATTATGTTTGCCTCGAGTATTATTGAATCATTCGGCTCTGACGGACTCCTCGCTTCGATTCCGATGACCGTCTCGATGATTGTGCTGATTTATGGTGGCTACTTCCTTCTGACTTATATCAGTAGTAAGCGCATCATCTCAGAAAAACAACTCCGCCGAGATTAAGGAAGTCATTTCCGAAAAGCAAGTCCGCTGCGACTTGAAAAAAATATTAGTTAAGGTTAAAAATCCTTAACTTGAATAGATCAAGAAAGCTACCTAAAAGGTAGTTTTCTTAATTTTAGTATGTAAAACTATCAAGCCAACAATAAATTGCTTGATTTTTTATATAAAATATTGTAGAATATATTTGTTTCTACGTTAAGCTAAAAACATAGCTTTGTTCTTTAAGAAAGGTTGGTGACTAATATGCCAAGAAGTGTCGAATTGGACAGTTTATTTGCTCGTAAGCAGGAAGCTTTTGTGCGCAAGCAAGCCGCATTCCAGAAGTATATTGATGCAAAAAATCGTGCAAACGAAGCTCATGACAGGATGCAATTAGCATGGGATCGAAGAGTTACTGCTCGAGAGGAGATGAACCGGGAATACAATAGTATGCAGCAGTCAAAAGGTAGTAGGGATGCTATCTGGGCTGATTTTAACCGAGTTCGTCAGGGAAATAGCTCGAGAATCGATCAACTCCGCCATGAAGCTGATATGGAGCATGAAATGATGAAAAATTGTTTCGATAGTGCTAGTGCGGCTTACGAATATGGTAATAAGGCGGATGCTCCAATGTATTCCAGTGAAGGTCATGCGCATAAGGAACGGCGAGATTATTTGAATGCTGAGGTTGGAAGACTTATTCAGGAAATTAATAGCGCCAAGGCTAATGCTAAATGGCAAACATCCAGCTCGCATAGCAATTCATTTCAGTGCGCTAAAAGTAATTTCGATAACGCAAAAATGATGCACGAATCTGCTTAGGCTGAATTTAAAAGTGCCAAGGCGGAGAGAGATGCTTATAAAGCTGAATTTGATTCTGCTCAAGCGGAATTTGAGCGACTAAAGGATGCGTGTCAAAGAAAGCTTGATGAGATTAAGGCAAATAATCGAAAAGAGCGAGAGCGCATTCTGGATAAGGCGGGAGTTGGCTATCTTAATAGACAAGATGCCAAAATCGTCAAGAAAGCTGATGGAACTACGCAGGTTTATCATGGCGGTCTCGGTTCTGGCGATGGTTTATTTCACGGACACGTTGCATTAGACCAGTCTGGGAATAAGACATATAGCCGTGATGCTTTTGAAAAACATGGCAGCCAAAACTATACCGACTCATCACTCCAAAACGGTACTTATGATGGGGTATTCAATGGACAGCCTGCTAGAATTAAAGTTAGTGATGCTGGAAATTCT
>ERZ773203.736-NODE-736-length-17716-cov-3.858389_pt1 | contig 17716 bp, 12 predicted proteins | sample MGYA00580529_ERZ773203 | MGnify/ENA primary metagenome ERZ773203 (study PRJEB29015, sample SAMEA2738176) | human oral metagenome | biome: human oral; feature: human-associated habitat; material: saliva | place: China | collected 2177 ... | reverse complement strand
CGTGTGAGCCTGAAATCTCGATTATTCAGCGATGCAGATCACGACGCGGTTCTGATCGTTGACAGCGAAGGGCTGAACGGTGTCACCCTTAGCGTCCTTGATGATGCGGTTAGCAGCGATGTTGCGCTTAACGAGCTCAGCGAAGACAGCGTTTGCACGTTGCTTGGAGAGACGGCTGTTGATCACGGCGTTACCGGTACCACGGTCGGCATAACCGGTGATAGAAACCTTAGCGCTGGGGTTTTGCTTGAGGTAGTTCACTACTTCGTTCACCTTCACGATTTCGCTGGGGCGTACCTTTGCGGAATTGATGAGGAAGAATACGTTGCGAGTGAGGTTCTGCTGAACCTGAACGGGAGCAGGAGCGGGAGCAGGTGCGGGAGCGGGAGCGGGTTCAACCATTACTTCTTCTTCCTTCACTTCTTCTACTACGGGAGCCACCACGGGAGCGGCCACAACCACTTCAGGAGCAGCCTCACCGATGCGGCCGAGACGGAACTTCAAGCCAGCGTAGGCAGCAAAGAGCCAATCGGGGTTATTACCATCCTTCGAGTTGAACTTATCGGTAGTAATTGTGGCGAGACCTTCGAGGTTGAACGATACGCGCTTGGCGAGACGGAAATCAAACTGGAGACCACCGCGGCCACTAACGGCGTTGAGTTTGTTGTTCTCCCAGATCAACGTCATTTCGTTGGGGTGAACGTAGGTGTACTTGTTCGTGTGAGCCTCGTCATTCTTGAAGCCGCGGATATAACCCACACCGAGGATACCATACACGGTGAAGAAACGGTTGGGGTTGTAGTGGCTGAAGATCGTGTTGAGGTCGAGCATAGCGTCGAGGCCGAGTTGACCGTAGTTCCACTTGTAGTAGTCGATACGATCGTGTTTGTAGTCCCAACCGTTCTTAGCTTCCCAGCCGCTTGCGTGGAGACGCAAGCCTACGGGACGCGAGAAACGATAGCCCACCGAGAAAGCGGCAGCGGGAGAGATCGTCTTCGACCACTCAAGGTGTTCGCCATAGGTAGTAGCTGCGCCACCCTGAAGACCAATCGTCCAGTAGGGGCTGAAATCATACTTGGCCCAGCTCTGTGCATTGGCACCGAGAGCAACTGCTGCGAGGGCAGCAACCAAAAAAGTTCTGAATTTCATAACTGTGGTTATATTATTGAGTTGAATTATGCGATGCATAGTGCCGAAGGTGCGAAGTTTCTTCGGTTCCGCGTCCAAAGTCCTGCACTTTTCTACTATTACTCGTTGCAAAGGTAATCCTTTTCAGAGAGCCACCCAATGTTTTTAAGGAAAAAAAGGAGGGCAGATACAATATAATAGGAGTAAGGCACTGAAACGGGGGCTTTTGGCACACAGATTCAGCACTTCGAGGGCTTTTACGTCAACAAATTGGGGTTATTGTCCCACAATGACTTTGCGTCCGCCGCGAATCAGCACGCCGGCGGCGTCTTTTTTTGCCTTGCGGCCACTGAGTTCGTAGGTTTCGGCCTTTTTCTCCATCGAGTGGTGGATTTCGTCGGCCGTTGCGCCTGCTGTTTGAGCCCGCTCGTCGGTTTTCACCGCGTCGATGCCCACCAGCGGGTTCTGCTCGCGGGTTTGATAAACGCGCACCCAGTCAAATCGAGTTTCGTAGACGAAATTCAGATCGGGTTTGGCCGCCCAACTGCCGTCGCCCACGCTCTGATTGAGGATCAGATAGAAGGGTTCGGTGTAAGGCCACTGTCCATTGGCCAAAGCATCGGAGTCCGTGCTCTTCACTGCGGTGCCGACTTCTTTTCCGTCGACGCTCCACGTGATAGTTGTGGGGGTCCACTCGACAGCGAAGGTGTGGTAGCGCGAATAATCGATTCCTCCCTTCACATAGTGCGACATCGGATCGTTTTTGTGCTTGAGATTAAATGTCCAATTGGAGTGCAGCGTGTGATACGCGTTGTTTTCGTTGTTGATCTGCTCCCAAATGTCGATTTCTCCCTCGTGCGGCCAACCTTTCTTGCTTTTGGCGGGCATCATCCAGAAGGCGGGAAAATTGCCGCTGTGGGGCGTGGTGAAAATGCGCGCCTCGGCACGTCCGTAGCGGAAGGTGTAGCGTCCCTCGGTTCGCACGCCACCGGTGATAAACTCCTTGTCTTCGCCCTTGGCCTTGAGGGAATCGGGCGTAGCCATGGCGCGGCACACCAACTCTCCGTTCTGCACGAAGACAGTGAGGGGAGAATTGGAATGGAAGCGCGCCCATGTGGGATTGCGGCGGACGGTGCGCGACCAGACTTTGTCATTGGGCTGCGAACCGTCGGGGTTATCGAATTCATCGACAAAGCCGGGAATGTATTTTGCGTTTTTACCCGGTTCATAGTGCGCTATGACACGCACGTCGCCCTGCATCACGCTCGCGGGAAGGGTGACAGTGCCGTCGGCAGCAGGCGTCAAATCCTGCTCCGTCCACTGTTGCACGCCGTTTTCGGTAGAGCCGCCATCGAGGTTTTTACCGTAGCGCACGGCAAAGCGGGTCATTTCGTAGCCCGCATCGGGCGTTTCCACCTTCAACACGAGCGGTTCGTCAGAAGCCACGGTGAGCGGCAACGCACCGTCCACTCCATATATATTGGCGTGGCGCGTATCGAGACTCAAACGCGACTCGGCGTAGGCCTTGCCCTTCACTTCCAACCACGTGTCGACGATGGCGCCGCGATTGGCGAGGATACCGTTCTTGCCCTTCACGTTGTTCTCCGATCCGAGGGCGCCGGCCGGGTCAATATTGTCCCAGTCCACTTTGAAACGCACGCGATAACGTCCGGGCGCCAAGTCGGCGGGGAGGTGAAAGGTGGGGGGATTGAGCGCACTGCCGTAGCCTTGCAAGTTGGCCGCGATGGGACGGCCGGTCATATCCTGACCTTGATAATAAGAATAGGCCAAGAGATCGCCATCGGTGGTGAAATTCCCATCGGTGTTGCGATCCAAAAAGAGATAACCGTGCATCCACGTCGCCCCGTTGTTGCCATAATCGAAACGCACCGTCACGCGATCGCCGGGACGCGCCGTGAGAGTTTCGGAAGTGAGGTCGGTGTAGGGTTTGGGGTTGGCAATGTTCAGTCGCTGGGCGCCGGCTGACGTCGTAAAGTTCACAGCGCGCAACTGGCGGTCGGTGCTTACCGCGGGAGCATCCTTATCAAAATGGAGGGGATAGTCAATTTGCGCCATCACGCCGAGCGGGAGCAGAAAGGCAAAGACAGAAAGGTAATGTTTGATCATGCAATGAAATGAATACGAGGAACGAGTTGAGTGGCACGCCGCAACATTGTTCGTTGGGCTGTCTCGAATCTGTTCTCGATTGGAGGAAAAGACAGAAAATCCGGTATGTCGGAGCGAAAAGTCGCCCGTTCTCACCGCTGCTGTGCGCAAAGCAGAAAGGCATACGAGACGCATGTTGTTGCTCTCGTATGCCTTTTGCAATCAGTGGCGCATTAGCGTACCACTTTATGTCCGCCTACGATTTGCACACCGTGCGCTTCTGCATTGGCGCGGCGACCGGTGAGGTCGTAAGCCGCTTGTGCAGCACCGGCCTTGGCCGTCTGCACCGCAGCGATGCCGGCGGGCTTCGTATAGTCGATCTCTACGGTAGCGCCCTCGGCGATACCCTTGAGTTCGTAGGCACCTTCCGTCTCAGTGGGCACCACTTCGACGTTCTTGCCGCCCGAGCGTACCGACACCTTCGTGAGGTCCTTGTCGGCCTTCACCACGAGGCGAGCACCCTTGTTGCTCACGATGCGCGTTTGCGTGGCCTTACCGGCCACCCACGTGATATCCACGGTGAAGTTACCCACGGCTTTCAATCCGGTGACCTGTCCGTTCTTCCAAGCAGAGGGAAGTGCGGGGAGGATCTCGACGATGTCGTCGTGGCTTTGGAGCAACATCTGCGCAATACCCGAGCACATACCGAAGTTACCATCGATTTGGAAAGGAGCGTGCGAGTCGTAAAGGTTGTAATAGATACCGCCTTGTCCTTCGTCCACGCCGTAGGTGGTGGAGTGACGCAGGGCGTTGTTGAGGATCACGCGAGCGTGGTCGCCGTCCTTGGCGCGTGCCCAGAGATTCGCCTTCCAACCCATCGACCAACCGGTGGCCACATCGCCGCGGAAGCGGAGCGAGCGCACGGCCGCATCGTAGAAGCCGCCATCGCCGGGCTTCACTTGGTTGAGGGGGAAGAGGCACATCAAGTGACTCATGTGGCGGTGGTTGGGGCCTTGTCCGCTGGTGAAGTTCGAATACTTCCACTCACGGAGCAGGAGATCGCCCTTCTTAATATTGCGTTGGTCGGCCTGTTGCTTCCACGTCGTGCCGTCGTAGGCTTCGGTGTGGAGACCGGTGTCCAAATTGTCGAGATAATCGTCGAGTTTTGCCACATCGGCCGCCGTCAAACCGAGTTCAGCGGCACCGACTGCGTTGATCGCGTCGCGGCAAATCTGCAAGTTGGCGCGCACGAGTTGCTGAGCGTGGGGCACACCGTCCTCCGTGGGGCCGTGTTCGGGCGACCACTCATTGGGGCAAACCCACTTGCCGTCGTTCACACGCGTGTCCTTCTTGAGGCGTTCCATCCAGAATTCAGCCGAACTCCAAATGGCGGGGAAAGCGCGCTTGAGGTAATCCTTGTCGAGCGTGTAGCGATAGTGATCCCAAAGGTGGGTGCAATACCAGGCGTTGGCCACGGTGTATTGCGATCCCCAAGTAGACATACCACCGAAGATGCTACTTTCGGTGTAAACCGTCCAGCCCTTCGTCTGTCCCGAGCGCTTGGCCGCGGTCATCCATCCGTAGGATTTCGCGTTGTCGATGATGAAGTTGAGGAAAGGTTCGTGGCACTCGCTGAGGTTCGTCTGCTCAATGGGCCAGTAGTTCATCTGAATGTTGATGTTCGTGTGCACATCCGAGTTCCAAGGCGCATTGGCGCGGTTGTTCCAGATACCTTGCAGGTTGTTGGGCACGTGCTGTGCACCGCGGCTCGACGAGATGCCGAGATAACGTCCGAAGTGGAAATAGAGTTCTTCGAGGAAGAGGCCGTCGGGTGAGTTCTTACTGCTTTGCGAACCACCGTAGTACTTCACGAGATCCTCGGTGTTGCGCTTCGAAGGGTTGGGTGTGAGTTGGAGATCCACACGTCCCATGTAGGAAGTGAAGTCGGCGGTGTGCGCGCTGAGCAGTTCGTCCCAAGACTTGACTGCTGCGGCGTCCACAATGCCCTTCACGCGGTTAGCTAACTGCGTTGCATCGCCGGAAGTGCGCTCTGCCGAGAAGCTGTCAAAGCTCGTGCCACCGCAGAGGAAGAGGAGCACTTCAGAAGCGCCATCCACCTCGATACCTTCGTCCGTGGCGCGGAGCGTACCACCCACGGGAACGACCTTAATGCGTGCGTTGTGGTAAACCGTTTGGAGTTTGCCGTGGAAAGAGCCCGTGCCGTCAGCCGAATAGGTGGCGTTGTCAGCGTGGAGTTCCTCACCGGGGATCAAGCGGAAGACCAAATGGAGCTTATTTGCGCCGTCGGCCGTGTAGCGGGCGGCGATTACGCCGTCGGGAGCAGAGGCGAAATAGCGACGCGTGTACTTCGTGCCGGCTTTATCGGAGAAGTTCACGCCGCCGATGCCCTTGTCGAGGTCGAGATAGCGGACGTAGTTGAGTACGTTTTTAGCCGATGTGCCGTCGAAAGCCTCAGTGTTGAGGTTCTTGACGAAGACACCGCCGAAGTTCAGGAAACAACCGAATCCACTGCCGGGACCGTCGCCGCCACGGGGGTTGATATCCTTCGGACCACCCGCCCAAAGCGTTTTTTCGTTGAATTGAATCTCGTCGTTCATCACGCCGCCGAAGAGGCTGGCGCCGAGCGAGCCGTTACCGATGGGCAAGGAGTATTCCATCCAAGGGTTGGAAACGCCCATGGCAGGCTTCTTGTACCACAGGGTGTGGCGACTTTCGGGCGTGAACGTCGAAATGGGCGAAAGCGGATACTCCCAACGGCCGTTTTGCGGCAACTGCTGGCGATAGGCCGTGTAGGTCAAAGGCGGTTGGTAGCCGGGCTCTACGAAATAGAGCGGGTTATTCGGGTCGCCTGCGTTCCAGAAACCAAGTTGTTTGCCGGCACCGGCACCACCCCACTGGTTGAAGCCCTTCGACTTGTCGTCCTTCTTGGTGATTTCGTAGCAACCGGCGTGTCCGGGGCTGGCGATCAGGGCGAGTTCGATGGCCTTAGATTTGTCGGCCGTGCTACCAATGTGCGTATTGTTGGACGACATCGTCACGTAGTTGCCCTTGTCCGAGCGAAGCACGAAGGCATCTTTATTACCGATCAGAGCAAAAGTTTGGCCTTGTTTGGCAAAAACGGCCGTGCTGCACTGCTGTCCGTCGCCATTGTCCTGCAAGAAAGCCTCGCCCGTCTTGAACTGGATGCGCACATATTGGAGTGCACCCTCCGTACTGAACACGGGTTCGATTTTCTGCGCGCCTGCCACCACCCAAGTCAGGGCGAGGAGAACGAAAAGTGAGAGGAATCTTCTCATGTAGTGAGGAATAGATAAGGTGATTGTGAATAAGTTGCTGTCGGAAAGTCGGCGTGCCTGCGGTCACTCAGCGCCGCAAGATGAGCGAAGCGGCCGGATTCGGGCAAGCCGAGGAGCAGAAGGCGGCGAAAAAGAGCGTTCGTGGCAAATCGACCTATCAAAAAGCGCACACTACCTCACACAGCTGTAATGCTCGTGTGGCAAAAATAGTATTTTCTCGTAATATAAACAATGTTTCGTGCCCAAAAATCTCGTTTTTTTTCCGTGGAGATCACGCAAAAGCGGCGCCCCTCTCGATGAGGAGCGCCGCTTGTAGAGGCCTATCGCAGACGGGGCGAAGCAAGATCGCCGTGCGTCCACTATATATAAGGAGTGTCGGCTTACATCATGCCGCCCATACCGCCCATGCCGGGGGCACCCATCGGCATTTCGGGCTTGTCTTCCTTCTTGTCGCAGATCACGCACTCGGTGGTGAGGAACATGCCGGCCACCGAAGCCGCGTTTTCGAGTGCCACGCGCGTCACCTTGGCGGGGTCTACCACACCGGCTTCGCGGAGGTTGACGAAGGTGTCGTTTTTCGCGTTGTAGCCGAAGTCGCCTTCGCCTTCGCGCACCTTGTTCACGATCACCGCGCCTTCCACACCGGCGTTACGGCAGATCTGACGCAGGGGTTCTTCGATGGCACGACGAATGATGGCGATACCGGTTTGCTCATCGGCGTTGTCGCCCTTCACATCGGCAAGCGCAGCTTGGGCACGGATGTAGGCCACACCGCCACCGGTCACGATACCTTCCTCGACAGCGGCACGCGTTGCGCAGAGCGCGTCGTCGCAGCGGTCTTTCTTTTCCTTTTGTTCGGTTTCGCTGGCCGCACCGACCTCGAGCACGCACACGCCGCCCGAGAGTTTGCCGAGACGCTCCTGGAGTTTCTCCTTATCGTATTCGGAAGTCGAGTTTTTGATCTCGCTCTTGATCTGCTGCACGCGTTCGGCGATGTTTTCCTTCCGGCCGGCGCCGTTCACGATGGTCGTGTTGTCCTTCGAGATGGTCACCTTCTCGGCCGTACCGAGCATTTCGAGCTTAGCCTGCTCGAGTTTCAAGCCCTTCTCCTCGCTGATGACCACACCACCCGTGAGTACGGCGATGTCTTCGAGCATAGCCTTGCGGCGGTCGCCGAAGCCGGGGGCTTTCACGGCACAAATCTTCAACTGCGTGCGCAGGCGGTTCACCACGAGGGTGGTCAGCGCTTCGCTGTCCACGTCTTCGGCGATCACCAAGAGGGGACGTCCGCTCTGCACGGCGGGTTCGAGGATGGGAAGGAAGTCCTTGAGGTTCGAAATCTTCTTGTCGTAGATCAAGATGTAGGGGTTCTCCATCTCGCAGTGCATCTTCTCTGCGTCAGTGACGAAGTAGGCCGAGAGATAACCGCGGTCGAACTGCATACCTTCCACGGTTTTGAGCACCGTGTCGCGACCTTTCGCGTCTTCGATGGTGATCACGCCGTTGGCGGTCACCGCGCGCATACCGTCGGCGATGAGTTTACCGATTTCGGCGTCGTTGTTGGCCGAGATGGTGGCCACCTGTTCGATCTTGTCGTAGTTGTCGCCCACCTGTTCGGCCTGCGAGCGGATGTGCTCTACCACAGCGTTCACGGCCTTGTCGATACCGCGCTTGAGGTCGAGGGGATTGGCCCCGGCGGCCACGTTTTTCATACCTTCGGTGAGGATGGCTTGCGTGAGCACGGTAGCCGTTGTCGTACCGTCGCCCGCGTCGTCGCCCGTCTTGGAGGCCACGCTCTTCACGAGCTGTGCACCGGCGTTTTGGAAGGAGTCTTCGAGTTCAATCTCCTTGGCCACGCTCACACCGTCCTTAGTGATACGGGGCGCGCCGAACTTTTTGTCGATCACCACGTTGCGGCCTTTCGGGCCGAGGGTCACTTTCACGGCGTCGGCGAGGGCGTCGGCACCTTGGCGCAGGAGTTCACGAGCATCTACGTTGTACTTAATATCTTTTGCCATCTTGATTATCTGTTAATCGTTTGAAGTTGGGCGCGCCGGTCGGTCGAACCTGCCGCACGCACACCATATATATAAGAGGAGTTGATTCGCCACGGGGCGAAAATAGCGCGGTGGGGCTTATTCCACCACGGCAAAGACGTCGCTCTGGCGCATGATGAGCAGTTTCTCGCCGTCGACTTCCACTTCCGTGCCGGCATATTTGCCATAGAGCACGCTGTCGCCGGCTTTGAGCACCATGGCTTCGTCTTTCGTGCCTTGTCCCACGGCCACAACGGTGCCACGGCTGGGCTTCTCTTGTGCGGTGTCGGGGATGATGATGCCGCCGATGGTCTTTTCCTCGGCCGGTGCGGGCTTGACGAGCACGCGATCTGCAAGCGGTTTGATAGTCATATCTATAATGATTTTATGTTTTGATTTTGACCTCATCGGTTGCAAAGACCTTGCCAACGACCGCTGCGGCGAGAAAGTGCGCCATTTTGTCAGTCAAGGTGACAAAACACGCTTCCCCTCCCCCACTCCGCCGCAGTTCATCGAGGCGGGCGCGACACTTTGCAACCCGATTGCGAAAAGAAAGGCCTACATTTGCAGTGTACTCCCTCGGCGACAGCGCTTTCTCGCAGGTCGGTGCATCTCGATCGCCCCGCGAAGCGCCCCGGGGTCACAACTTCAAGGATCGCTCGGGGAAACCTCCGCAGTCCCCTCCCGATGCCGCCCCGCAGCGTCACCCCGCTCTCAGCGATTGCCCAAACCGACACCCCCAACCCGACGCACACCGCCGATGAAACGGGACGAAAAAACGCTCCCCTCCACGCCTTCGTCGGACACTTCGTCCGCTCTCTACACTCCCTTCCCCCCTTTGCGGCGCACGGCCGAACGATTCCCCGTTCGCCCCGCCGCCTTCAATGCTTTTCATCATGTCCACTCCCCTCCGCCCTTCATCTTTTTCCGCCGCCGGCCGCTGCGTTTCCGCACGCGTCGCTGCCCTTGCGGCCGAACGTGCGCCGTTTTTTATCAAAACCGGTGCACTTTCTTTCAATAACGCCCCACTTTCTGCCAAAAGTTCACCGCTTTCTTCGTGCGCCTGCACGCCGGCCGGTGGTTGCACCTCGGAGCACGCCCATGACCACGGGCACGACCACGGGAAGTCTTCTGCCTCATGCGGCTGCGGTTGCTCCTGTGGTGGCGGACAAGACCACGGCGGCGAATCGGGCTTCAGTTGGCACGATTGGCGCCGCCCCCTCCTCGGACTCCTCCTCGCCCTCGCGGCTTGGGGGCTGTTGCATGCTGTGCCCGCCCTTGCGCCATGGGAACGCCTGCTCTATCTGCCGGCCTACCTGTGCGTGTCGCTGGGCGTGTGGCGCGAAGCGGGAGAATCCCTGCGGCGCGGCGACTTCTTCAACGAGTTCACCCTCATGCTCATCGCCACGGTGGGTGCGCTCGCCCTCGGCGACTGCCCGGAAGCGGTGGGCGTGATGCTCTTCTACTTGGTGGGCGAAACGCTCCAAGGCATGGCCGTGGGTCGCGCCCGCGCCGACATCGCCTCGGTGGCCGCCCTGCGTCCCGATCGCTGCACGATGGTGGACGAAAGCGACGACACGCTCTGCGAGGTCGACCCCAAAACGGTGGCTTGCGGCACGGTGCTGCACATTGAGCGCGGCGCGCGCCTGCCCCTCGACGGCGTACTGCTCACCCCCGTCCTCCGCGCCGACACTTCTGCCCTCACCGGCGAGAGTGCTCCGCGCACCTTCGCGGCCGGCGACGAGTTGGCGGCCGGCGTCATCGCCCTCGACCGCGCAGCCCGCATCCGCGTGACGAAACCTTACGGCGAGGATGCCCTTTCGCGCATCATGCACCTCGTGGAAGAGGCGGCCGAACGCAAAGCCCCTGCCGAACAGATGATGACGCGCATCGCCCGCGTCTACACGCCCATCGTGGTGGCGCTCGCCGCCCTGCTCGCCGCTGTGCCCACGCTCTTGGCGGCCGTGCGTCCCGACTGGGGCATCGCGGCGCCGCAATGGTGGTATCGCGCCTTGGTCTTTCTGGTGGCTTCCTGCCCCTGCGCCTTGGTGCTGAGCGTGCCGCTGAGCTATTTCCGCGGCATCGGCGTGGCTTCGCGCCGCGGCATCCTCTTCAAAGGTAGCCTGCATTTGGATCGCGCGGCCGACATCGACACGGTAGTTTTCGATAAAACCGGCACGCTCACGCACGGCGTGGTCACGGTGGCCGACGGCATCGACAGCGGTACGGCGGGGGCGTTCACGGTGAGCGACGACCGCACGCGCACTTCGGCCTTCGCGGCCGTGAAACAGCTGCGGCGTTCGGGCATGCACACCGTGGTGCTCTCGGGCGACGAGCGGCCGAAGGTGGAAGCCTTGGCGCGCGAACTTGCCCTCGACGAGTGGCACGCCGAACTCCTCCCGGCCGACAAACTCACGGCGCTCGAAGCGCTCATCGACGGCGGCCGGCGCACAGCTTACGTGGGAGATGGGGTGAACGACGCTCCGGTGTTGGCGCGCGCCCACGTGGGTTTCGCCATGGGAGCGGGAGGAACGGACGCGGCGGTGGACACGGCCGATGCGGTACTGGCCACCGACGACCTGCGCCGCGTGGCCGATGCGCTGCACATCGCGCGCCGCACGCGCCGATTGGTCTGGACCAACGTCCTTTTGGCGGTGGGCATCAAACTCCTCGTCTTGATTCTCTCGGCCTTCGGCCTTGCGGGCATGTGGGCGGCGGTGTTTGCCGACACGGGCGTGGTGTTGCTCTGTGTCGCCCTCGTGTTGCTGGCGCGTTTCCCCTCGGGCGAAGCGCAAACGGCTGCTCCCCTTGCCGAAACGAGCGACAGAACGGCGGAAAAATCGTAACTTTGCGCCCAATCCCCACGGCGCGCACTCGTCCTTCCGGCAGCGTGCACCCGTTCCTCCCACGGCGTGCTCACCCCGATGGGGCATTTTTCGCAATTCCTCACCCCACTTGCCCATGTCCACCCACGAAGAAGAAAAACTGTTGCACCGCGGCATTCGTCCCACCGCCGCACGGTTACTGGTATTGCGCGCGTTGCTCGACGCAGGTTGCGCCCTTTCGCTCGCCGACTGCGAAGCGCGGTTGGGCACGATGGAGCGCAGCACGGTGTTTCGCGCCCTCTCCACCTTCGCCGAGCACCATTTGGTGCACCATGTCGAGGACGGCACGGGACAAGTGAAGTACGCCCTCTGCGCCGACGACTGCCATTGCGGCGAAACGCCCGCCGACGATCCGGCGGATCTGCACCTGCACTTCGTTTGCGAGCGTTGTCACCGCACCCTCTGCTTGCCCGATGTGCCCATTCCCATCCCTCCGCTCCCCAACGGCTTCGTCGTGCACACCGCCGGCTATGTGGTGCGCGGCATCTGCGCCGATTGCGCCACGCGTTCCCGCACTTGACTCCCACGCTGCGCCCCTGCCGCCGGACACTGACGACTTTGCCCCAAGAGCAGCCCCGACATCCCGAAGGGCAGCGTTTTTCCTCGAAAGGCAGCGTGCTGTTTCGCGCAGGACAGAGGACTTTCGCCGAAGGGGTGGTCTCGTTTGCCGAAGCGCCGCAGCCCCCTTTTTCCGAAAAACAAAAAAACGAGCACCGCTCCTCATGGAACGGTGCTCGTTTTGTGGTAAGGGGAAGATCTCACTACGGAAGAACTTCAAAAAAGTGCTGCCCATTTAAGCACAATGTACCTAAGGGCTCTACAAACATCGAAGAGAATGCTCGAGATCGTGTGATCAACGAGCGCGATGGGCGCGATAAATTTGGTTGACGCGACGCTGTACTTCAGTGTAGCGGGCACCCAACTTATCCATGCGCTCACGACCATTGCCGAACTCGCCGCGAATCACCTCGTGCGCCACTTGTTCGATACTGCCTTTGAGAGCCTCCATCGACGTTGCCGCTGCGGGCTGTACCGCTGCGGGCATTTGCGTCGCTTGCGCCGAGGCACTTTTGGCCGTTTGGGGCATCGTCGATTGCTTTCCTGCCGCCGTCTGCTGCGCAGCAGCCTCCTTTGCGGTGGGCGTCGCGGCTTTAGCGGAAGTCTGCGCCACCGATGCGGGTGTTTCGGACGCACCGGCCTTCACTGCAGCGGGAGCTGCACCTTGGGCAGTAGCACTGGCCTGTCCCGCTTCGGCTTCTTCAGTCTGCACTTGGTTTGCAGCACTTTGAGCCGGGGCAGATGCCTCATTACTTTCTCCTGCCTTGGAAGTCGTCTGCGCGGTGTCTACTCCTTGCGTGGAGCCAACGGCTGCTTCTGCCACGGCCTTTTCGGCCGTAGAAGCGTTGTGGCGATAGAAATAAACTCCCAGCCCCACCAAAAGGAGCACAACAGCCATTGCAATCCACCACTTTCCCTGACCCGAAGAGGGCTTTGGATCCTTTTGTAGCGTTGCAGGCTGCGGTTTTGGCTCCACGGTTTCCTTCGTGCGGAGAGTGACTTTACGTTTAAGCTGAACCATTATCAGTTACTTTAATCGTTACAGATGAGTGCGAAGCCGGGCACTTCGTCGAAGGCTGTGCCGAGATCCATCACGCGGCTCTCGTTGATGAGGGCGAATTCGCCGTTGTTGTTGGCAATGGAGCAGACAAGATAAACGTGGCCCTGGCTGGGATCGTCCATGTTCACCTCGAGGTTGTCGCCTGCATCGCTGGTCACTTCCACGCGACCGCTCTCGTCTGCGAAGGTCACATCGCGTCCTTTGATGGCTGCATCGTAGTTCACCACGCAGATGTAGGCCTTCTCGATGTCAGCAAGGGTGGCCACGTTGATCTGTTCCACTTCTTCACCGCCGGGAGAGGGTTCTTTCTGGTCGCCCATGTGAAGGATGTAGGGGAACTCGGTGAGCGAACCGAGGTCCTTGCGGCGGCGACGGTATTCGTCGGAGAAAACGCCGCCTACTTCGCCGTCTTTCTTCTTGAAGAAGAGGCAAAGATCGAGGTCGGTGGCCGACTGCCAGAGCATGCGCACCTTGAGTTTTCCGGAAAAGGTGAAAGTTGCGGTTTCGCCCTTGGTGCGAAGGGTGATTTTGCGTTTGAGTGTTACTGCCATAGTGGGTAAGTGGGTTAAAGAAGTTGGTAAATGAAATGATAAGACAAGGGGAGGTTACTGCAAGATGTGCAAAAGCGGCACGCAATCGTCACCAAATTTTGAGGTGAACTGCGCAGAGGACTTGCAGTAAGCAGGGAGATTCATCGATGGCAAACGGCAGGCTCACTCACAAATGAGGGAGAAGCCGGGCACTTCGTTGAAAGCCGTGCTGAGATCCATGACGCGGCTCTCGTTTTTGAGGGCGTAATTGCCCTCGCGGTTGAGGATGGAGCAAACAAGATAGACGCTTCCGTGCTCGGTGGCATCGGCTTGTACTTCCAAATTGTCGCCGGCGTCGCTGGTAATCTCAACACGGCCGCTCTCTTCGGCGAAGGTGACATCTCGACCGTCCGTGGCTGCGCCATAATTGACGATGCAAACGTAGGCTTGCTCGAGGTCGGCCAGCGATCCGACGTTGATTTGCTCTACAGATTCGCTACCTTCGCCGGGTTCGGGGCTGTCGCCGAGATGAAGGATGTAGGGAAACTGGTCGAGCGCGCCGCGATCGGTCATGCGGCTGCGGAAGAGGTCGGAGAACACGCCACCCACTTCGCCATCCTTCTTTTTGAAGAAGAGACAGAGGTCGAGATCTGTTTCGGACTGCCAGAGGAGTCGCACTTTCAGGCGGCCGGTGAATGTAAAGGCGGCCTCTTCCTTGCGACGAAGGGTGACTTTGCGTTTGAGACGCACTTGGGGTTGATCAGACATGGGAGAGAGGAGTTGAAAGGTTTGTATACATAAGATGAATGTCGGGCGCAGCGATGCCCCGCATGGCTTCTTGCTGCGCACAGCGGAGACGTCGTTTCGCGCACGGCACGCATTAGCGTTCGTCGTCTGCGCGTTCGCGCACGTTGCAGATGAGTTTGAAGCCGGGAACTTCGTTGAAAGCCGTGTCGAGATCCATGACGCGGCTCTCGTTTTTGAGTGCGTAATTGCCCTCGCGGTTGAGGATGGAGCAGACAAGATAGACGCTTCCGTGCTCGGTGGCATCGACTTGCACTTCCAAATTGTCGCCGGCGTCACTGGTAATCTCCACGCGGCCGCTCTCTTCGGTGAAGGTGACATCGCGTCCTTTGATGGCTGCACCATAATTGACAATGCAAACGTAGGCTTGTTCGATTTCTTCGAGCGAAGCGACGTTGATTTGCTCTACTTCTTCCATCTTCCCCTCCGGATAGTTCGCGAGCATCGCACGGATTTCAGACGGTTTGCGCGGATCGCCGAGATGAAGGATGTAAGGAAATTGATCGAGCGCACCGCGATCGCTCATGCAGTGACGGTATTCGTCAGAAAACACGCCGCCCACTTCTCCATCCTTCTTTTTGAAGAAGAGACAGAAGTCGAGTTCTGTTTCGGACTGCCAGTCGGGATCCGTTTCAGACTGCCAGAGGAGTCGCACTTTCAGGCGGTCGGTGAAAGTAAAGGCGGCCTCTTCCTTGCGACGAAGGGTGACTTTGCGTTTGAGACGCACTTGGGGTTGATCAGACATGGGAGAGAGGAGTTGAAAGGTTTGTATACATAAGATGAATGTCGGGCGCAGCGATGCCCCGCATGGCTTCTTGCTGCGCACAGCGGAGACGTCGTTTCGCGCACGGCACGCATTAGCGTTCGTCGTCTGCGCGTTCGCGCACGTTGCAGATGAGTTTGAAGCCGGGAATCTGCTCGCTGGCCTCGGCAATGGTGAGGACTTTGCGCTTGCGCAGGAGCCTGATGAGACCATCAGGACCCTTTTGAAGATTGGCCACCCAATAGACGCAGCCTTCGCCCTCAGAGCGGAGGTTGCTGCGGTGAAAATCGCCGACTTTCGTGTAAAATTCGACATAAGCGCCCGCTTCTTCGAAAAACGAAGCGCTCTCGGTATTCGCCGCCTCGTAGTCCACCACACAGATGCAGGCCTTTTCAATGCCGCTGAGCTCACCGATGCAGATTTGTTCGATGGCGTCTCCGCCTTTTTGGGGCAGCGTATTGTCGCCCATGTGCAAAATGTAGGGGAACGCGTCCAGTCTACCCAGATCATCGAGACGTTCGCGATAGTCGGAGGAGAAAACGCCGCCTGTGCCCCCATCTTCTCCACGATAGAACAGGCAGAGATCGAGGTCGCGCGCCGTCTGTTCGTCTTGGGCAGCGGCATTCCAGCGGAGATCCACCTTCATTTTATTCTTGAACTTGAAGATAATGCCGCTTTTCTCCCGGATGGTGACGTACGGTCGCCTCTCCGCATCGGTGCATGGTACACCTTTTTTCCTAATACTGAGCAGTGGGTCTTCGGTCATGGGAACGGTGGATTTAGAAATTGAACTCATCTAAAGAATAGCCCTTTTTTGTTTCGTTTTTTGCGCCCTTCTTTTGTTTGTTGTCGGGCATAGGCTTCGCTTCGGCGCCCGCGGCGGGTTTGGGAGCTTCTTTTTTGCCGAAGTCCCACTCAGAATCGTGCTTCCCCGACGTTTGATCCGCAGGTTGCTGCGGTTGCCCCTTGCCTTTTGGGGATTGCCCCGCAGGTTGTTGCGTCGGCTTGGCGGAGGAGCCTTTGTTTTGGTCCTCTTCATCGAAAATTCGTTGGAAGAGTCGCGTCACGCTCTCCTGTTGTTGGGGTGTAATGGCGTCGGCTTTGAGCGCTTCGAGGAGCCTTCTGGCTTCTCTATAGCTGCGGTCGGCAATCAGCACCTTGACTCTTTCCAGCGCTTCCTCAAACTGCCGGCGATCTCGCTCGGCACGCACTCGTTCTTTGGCGCGTTCCACTCGTTCGGCGAGTTCTTCGTCTTTGCGGCAGCGGAGCACCTCTTCGGCGTAGCGGACAAAGGCGGCCCAATCGCCCTCGAACTGGGCATCGTTGTAGCGTTTTGTGCAGTCGTCGATGAACTCTTTTTGCTTTTGCTCGGCTTCGGCAGCCCGCTTGTGCTGCTCTTCGCGGGCTATCCACTCACTTTGCTCTTCAGACTCGGGGAAAGCTGCGAGACGGCGCGCACATTCGGCGGCCTTTTCGTGGTCATGTCGGGCGGCGGCGCGGGTATATTCCTGCTTTATGGCGAGGATTTCACTCTCGCGCTCGCTGATTTTCAATCGGCAGGTGCTCATGCGCGGCTGCAATTCGGGGTGGTTCGGGTCGAGGAAGCGCACTTTCTCGAATTCCTCGAGGGCTTTGTGATAATTGCCCTGCTGTTCGAAAACGGCGGCGCGGGCGAAAAATTCGCTGATGCGGGTGGCCTGATCGATTTGCTTGGTCGACTCGTCGTGAATCTTCTTGGCGGTTTTGGAATCGGGGCGCACATTGAGGGCAGTTTTGGCGTGTGTGAGCGCCTCTTGCCAGTCGCGGTGCTCAAAAGCGTCCTGCGCCTGTTGGATGCTGCGTGCATATTGCTCGGCGCGCACCTTGTCTTCGGCGATGTTGCGGGTGGCGGTTTCGAGTTTTGCTTTGGCATCCTTGTCTTCGGGGCGAAGTTGGAGTGCATTTTGGGCCCAGTCGAGCATGCTGTGCCACTCCTTTTTCCGTTCGCACTCTTCAATCTTGGCCATGGCCGTGAAGAACTCTTCTTTGCCCTTTCGTGCTGCAGCTTCGGCAAGGGCTTTTTCTTCGGCTTGTCGACGCGCTTCTCGTACACGCTCGGCCTCTGCCTGCGCATTGCGCAAGGCAATCAGTTCTTGCTCGCCGCGGTGTTTGTGTTTTTGGGATTCGGCACTGAATTGGTTGAGGTTAATTTGCCGATAAACGGAAACAATAGCAGGCAAATCGGAACGTTTGAAGTGGACAAAGTCTTCTTTCTGCAAACGATAGCTGCGAGCGAGGGTTAAATTGAACTGTTCGTTGACAAATCCGTCTCCGAGGAAAAGGATGGAGCATATATTTTCTCCGGAAGGAAGGGTTTTCGCAACAAAATTGTTGACTTCGTTGACGACGTCGGCAACGATTTTTTTAGTGCGGCCGTTTATTTCTCCGGCCGTCACAGTGACTGAATAGACATTGGGAACAACCGAGAAGCGAACATCCAACAACTGGAGCGGGCGTCCCCCTTGTACGGCATTAAGTTGGCGAAGCCAC
>ERZ773203.730-NODE-730-length-17824-cov-4.195847_pt1 | contig 17824 bp, 21 predicted proteins | sample MGYA00580529_ERZ773203 | MGnify/ENA primary metagenome ERZ773203 (study PRJEB29015, sample SAMEA2738176) | human oral metagenome | biome: human oral; feature: human-associated habitat; material: saliva | place: China | collected 2177 ... | reverse complement strand
AATTCTAAAAATACCCTCTCACCAATCTTTAAAATTTCATCATCGTGGCTAAAAATTTTGATCAAAAAGTCGCCAACTTTGACCTTCAAAAGCTTTTCATCGCCCATGTAGAGCGAGGCTGAGTGTAAAATCCCTGAAATTTGACCCTCACCACCTGTTTTAGAAATTTTTATCTTGCTTGGGTTGATCGTGATCTTACTTTTGCCTTTAAAATTTGAAGCTAAATTTAGCCGTGCGTCACCACCAAAACTTAGCACACCACCTTCTATCTCGAAGATATTTTTGTATTCAAACTCGCAGACCCTGCCTTTGTGCAAAAACACGCACTCGTTTGCTAGCATGCTAAGCCACTTCTCGTCGTGACTTGCGATGACAAAGCCGCAGCCATATTTCTCGTGCATCAAATTTATAGCCTTGCTAAAGAGCTTTGAAGTGGCGATATCAACGCTATTTGTCGGCTCATCAAGCAGATAAAATGGCACTCTTAAAGAAAGCGCAAGTGCAAATGCGATGCGCTGCGTCTGACCTGAACTTAGCTCAAAGTGGCGCTTGTCTAAAAATTTCTCATCAAGACCCACAAGAGCGAGTGCTTCGCTGGTTCGCTCCTCAAATTCGCTTAGTAAATTTCTACTTTTTAAGATGACTTTGAAATTTTCTCTAACGCTTCTTTTCAAAAGGGCAGGCTCAGGCAGTAAAACGCAAATTTTACGTAGCATTTCAAGGTTTGGTTTATTTTCACCCCAGAGTGAAATTTCGCCGCTATCTGGGCTTTGCAGGCGCGAGAGCACTCTTATTAGCGTGCTTTTTCCGCTGCCATTGCTGCCCATTAGAGCGGTTATCTTTTTAGTATTTATATCAAGGCTTGGGATATTTAGGATCTCGCTTTTGCCGTAGCTTAGGTGTAAATTTCTTATCTTTATCAAAATTTGCTCCTATTTGTCGAGTTTTCTTAGCGCAAAGATCGCTAAATTTACTAAAAATGCGATAAATATCAAGACCATAGCCAGCGCTATACCCATGGCAAATTCGCCCTTATTCGTCTCAAGCGAAACGGCTGTGGTGATCGTTCTGGTAAAGTACTTGATGTTGCCGCCAATCATCATCGCAACGCCCACTTCAGCGACTATCCTGCCGTATGCGGTGGCGATGACGACCATGAGAGCGTAACGCAGCTCATAGAGCACGCAAAAAACTAGCTTTGCCGGTGCAAGGCGTAAATTTAGGATAGTTAGATAGTGCTTTTTCTCCATATTTTCAACCACGCTTGCAGTAAGCGAGATGATGATAGGAAGGGCTAGCACAAACTGGCCTAGCATGACCGCTTTTAGCGTAAAGAGTAAATTTAGGCTGCCAAGCGGGCCATTTCTAGTGATAAATGCGTACAAGATAAGACCTATCGCAACCGTTGGCATAGCAAGAGCTGTGTCACTTAGAAGGCGTAAAATTTTACGGCCCCTAAAGTCGTAAAATCCAAGCGAAAAACCAAGTGGAAAGCCTATAAGAACGGCAAAAAGTATCGACACGCTTGATGTGTAAAGGGTAGCCTTGATGGCTGAATATGTTTCAAGATCGCCGTTTAAAAGTAGATTAAAGGCTTCAAAAAAGCCGTGAAGTAAAAAATCCAAATATTATTCCTATTTTTTTATTCATATTATTTTAATATGCTATAATACCACATTTTCTAAAAAGGAGAAAAATGAAAAAGATTATTTTAGGCTCACTAGCAGCCGCAGTTTTGGCGTTTGGCGCTGACAATGAACTAATCATGGCGACTACAACAAGTACAGACAACACTGGCTTGCTTGATGCGATCTATCCAGCTTATAAAGCAAAAACAGGTGTTGATATAAAATGGACAGCTGTTGGTACAGGTGCAGCTCTAAAGCTTGGCGAAGACTGCAACGCTGACATACTTTTTGTTCACTCACCAAAAGTTGAGAAAGAATTTGTAGAAAAAGGCTTTGGCTTAAAGAGAAATGCCGTAATGTACAATGACTTCGTTGTCATCGCCGATAAATCAATCGCTGATAAATTTAAAGGTAAAGATATCAAACAAAGCTTTGAACTTATCAAAAAAGATGGTATCAAATTCTTCTCACGTGGCGACAAATCAGGCACAGACAATAAAGAAAAAGGCATCTGGAAAAAGATCGCTGGCGAAGTCCCTGAAAAAGATAGCTGGTATATGCAAACAGGTCAAGGCATGCTAGCTACGATAAATGCTGCTGCTGAGCAAAAAGGCGTTACATTTACTGACCGCGGTACTTACATTAAATATGAAGCAAATCAAAAAGGTCATCCTGAGATGGTCATCATCAACGAGGGCGACAACGATCTTAAAAACTTCTACTCTCTAATCGCAGTAAATCCAAAACACTGCCCTAAAACTGACATCGAGAATGCAGAGAAATTTATAAAATGGGCGACAAGCGAAGAGGGTCAGAAATTTATAGGTGACTTCAAACTTCTTGATAAGCCACTTTTCACTCCAGACGCAAACACACGCAAAAACTAATTCAAAGGGCGAGCAATCGCCCATCTTTTTATAAATTTTCATATTTTTTAAATTTATTTTTAAATTACTATCACTATTTTCTTGTATTTCAATTGGTCTAACTGGCAATTCTGGCAAACAGTTAGCTAATACGAATGTTTTTATTAATCTATTTTGTTCTGTTTGTTTTATTAACATTGGTACAAAGATTGCTGTTAGTACACATATTATTATTGTTGGCAATAGTATTGCTAAAATTATTTTAAAACTTTTCTTTTTTGGTTTTTCTTGATTTTTATTTGTATCTTCTTTTCTGATTTCTTCATTTTGATTATTTTGATTACTATTATTTAATTGCTCATTATTATTTTGTTCATTTACTTTTTCAATTTCTGGCTTTTCTTCCATGTTTATCCCCTTTCATTTTTTTCATTATTTTACTATAACGTTTTATAAAATTCAATTTTATTTTTCTATTCTTACTAAATTTAATAATAACCATTCTGAAGTTCCTGTTTTTCTTATAAATGTTAATTCGTATAGTCTTTCTTTAATTAATTTTGAACTTCCCAATATAACTCTATCTGTTTTAGCATCTGCTATATAATCAACTTGTTCTGCAAGCAGTTCTATTTTTATAATGTCATTTCCTGTTTCTTGTTTAAAGTCTGTTAAGAGCATATCTTGTACAGAAACATCTGACATTACATTTCTTTGTCCTTTATCAATATATTCTTGTAATTGCGTTTTATGTTGTTCAAATAATAAATTTGTTTCATATTTTTTTAATTCATCTATATTAAATCCCAAAGAAATTTATCCCGCCTCTGCACAGATTTTTCGAGTTTTTGGGTTGCCTCTCGAAAAAAATAAGGTAGTGATTCTCGGTCAAGATCCCTATCACACTCCTGGTGTCGCAGACGGTTTGGCCTTTTCGGTTCAAACCGCTAGGCCCGCTCCGAGTCTCCGAAATATCTTAAAAGAAGTAGAATCTGACGTCGGTCAAACTATTATTCAAAACGGTGATCTGACGCCATGGCTCGAACAAGGGGTCTTTCTCCTCAATAATGTGTTAACTGTCGAAAAAGGCCATGCTGGCTCGCACCGCCAAATCGGTTGGGAGCAAATTACGGAAGATTGCATTAAGTTACTAAATATTAAACTTCCACATGCCGTATTTATCTTCTGGGGTTCTGATGCTCAGATTAAGGTCAAATTTATCGATCAATCGAGGCACCTTGTTTTACAATCGGCCCACCCCTCGCCGCTTTCTGCCTATCGCGGATTTTTTGGCTCCAGGCCATTTTCTAAGGCTAACCAATTTCTTAAGTCTCATCAACTTCCAGAAATTAAATGGTAAAATCATAAAACTAAAATTAAAATCTAAAATAATCTAAGCTGCCCACTCCTATCTTTTCACTACATAATTATCTTTTCATCACATAAAAAATCTCCCATTACTGGGAGATTTTCTTAATCTAAATTGATTAGATCGAGCGGCAGATTACACCACCACCTTCACGCTTGTAAAGGATGGAAACCTTGTTACCACCAGTTGAATGAACGGCAGTTTCATCATTACAGGTAGAGTTCACTACAATACTTATAGTGTGACCAGCAGTACCCTTAGATGCATAGCGGTCATTTGAAGTGTTGTCTTCAGTACCTTCAGATTGTTGAGTGAAGGAGTAGTTGGTACGTTGACCATTTTTACATTCCTTTGTTTCTGGATCGTAGCTATCGGCTGCCTTACAGGAGCTAATCTCAAGACTATATGGTTGACCATCTGGATCAGAGAATTTCTGTTTGGTATCTACACCGATAAGGTATGCATCATAGAAGTAAGCCCAGGAAGTAGGTCCAGCGGATTTGAAGACGTCATTATCGACATCCGTGTGGCCACTCACGTAGGCATCTTGGTCCATACTAGGAATTTTCCCGTTTTTGTTAGATTGATATGAGTTTAATTGGGTGGTGACACGGTTTACGTCGTTAGCACGTGCAGTATCTCTTTGCATGATTCGCATTGCTGGTACGGCAACGAATACCATGAGAAAGATTAATGCTGCGACGGCTAAGACGAGCACTACCTCAATGATGGTAAAACCATGCTTAAAGTTTTTATTTTGCTTAAACATATGTCTGTTCCTTTCTGGGACTTTGTTTATCTATATCCCAATCATAAGCTTTACGCCCTAAAAATTCAAGAGGTTTATGCTAAAATAAAGCTAAACCATTATCGGGAAATTTATAAAATGTTTGAACTTCAGTGGATTTTTCTAATTTTCGGTGCAATTTTCGGCGCGGTGCTCGGTTCTTTTGCCTGCTGCCAAGCTTGGCGTATTCGCTTACATTCAGAAGGCAGGAAACTTGGGAATCGCTCGGTTTGCTTGCATTGTGGCCATCGTCTGAGTCGTCTTGAGCTGATTCCGATTTTTTCATGGCTCTTTCTTGGCGGCAAATGTAAAAAATGTAAAACCAAAATCGGCCTGATTGAATTTTTTTCCGAAATTATGATGGCCATAATCTTTGCTAGTTTTGCTTTTCATACTGGCTCATTAATCCAACAAATTCTACAACATGCCGGTCCACTAACTGTTACACCGTTAATTATTTTTGAAGTCATCAAACTTCTGCTTCTCTTTGCGATTTTTACTATTATGTGGATACTGCTGGTTTATGATAAGAAATGGTTAGAAATGCCAGTCAATCTACTTCGTCTTGTGATTGTTTTGTCTGGAATCTATTTTCTCTTTAGTCTATATGCTAAATATGGTCTTAACTTATTAGTTGAAGTTCGTGGCAATGAAATTTTGCTAGTGAAAAATTCTCTCCGCCTGCAAGATATTTGGCAATATATACTTCGTGACTTTTTACGTTTCTTAGGTGCTATGTTGATCCTGCCAGGTATCTACTTTGTGCTCTATAAATTCTCACGCGAAACTCTAGTTGGGGATGGTGATTTTATCCTTTTAATTTCCGTCGCGCTACTCTTTGGCCGCTGGGAACTCGGCGTTATTGAGCTTGGCCTCTCGAACCTCCTGGCCGCCATCGCCAACTACCGCATGTTAAAAAATCCCAAAAATCGCCAACCGTTTGGCTTCGCCCCCTACATTATTTTAGCTTGTATATTCACGCTGCTTTTTCAGACTGAAATCTTGCGTCTAATTTTTCTGGTTTACTAATCTTCTGATTTTATTACAGAATTTTTCCTAGCTGTTAATCTTCTGATTTGGTGCAGAATTTTTCTAGCTACTAATCTTCCGATTCACTATGAAATTTTTCGTGCACTTCTTTTAAGTGCGGATCGGTGATGTGGGTATAAATTTGCGTAGTGGAAATATTTGCATGCCCCAGCAAACTTTGCACTGAACGAATATCCGCCCCATTCATCAAAAGATCCGTGGCAAAACTGTGACGCATGGTGTGCGGCGTTACGTGTTTGGTGATACCGGCCAGCCTTGTATATTTTTGTACGATTCGCTCGATTGAGCGTGGTGTTAGTCTGCGAAAATCACCACTCGTGGATGGAATTTGTTGATTCGCAGAATTATTTAAGAACAGGGCCGGCAAAGTATCGGTTCGCATATTCAAGTAATCTTCGATGCATTCCGCCGTGGATTTATCGATAAAAATTGGACGATCTTTTTTACCCTTACCACGCACCATAAATTCTCGACGTTCCAAATTAATCGAATCGCGATTTAAACTACAAAGTTCTGATACGCGTAAACCTCCGGAAAACAGTAGTTCAATAATCGCCCGGTCTCTTAGCCCCGACTCGGTATCCAGCGGAATTTCTGCCAGCAGTCTTTCAATTTCGTCGAAATGTAAAAATGTTACTTGTTTTTTGGCGGCGCGTGGCAAATCAATTAGGGAAGGATCTAAACTTTTAATTCCGCGTTTGGCTAAATATTTGAAAAATCCTCTTAAGGCGATCAAGTGATAACTCTGAGTCAGTGCCGATAAACGTTCCTTGTTTTGATTATCCGAAAAACGATTCAACTTCAAACGAAAGCGACGTAAAACCTCCGGTGTGATATCAGAAGGTTTAATCATTTCTTGGCCTTCAAAATCTTCCGTAATTAAGTCAATAAAACGTGACAAATAGAGCCCGTAGTTTTCTATGGTTTTCGTCGAACGACCTTTTTCAATTTCCAGTGATTCCAGAAAATCTGCCACTAATTCAGAAATATCCATAAGAGTAATTATAACACCTTATGCTATAATGTGATTATGGATAAAACTGATTCTGTAAGCGAACTCTTTAGCGACCAAAACAACCAAAACGCCAAGCAAATCCAATATGATGAAGCCGTTGTTAAAAGTCAAATTGATATGGTAGGGAAGCGTATTGAATATGAACCAACTTCTGGTAGTTCTGTAGTGATTGAAGAAAAAGCTCCAACTTTTAGTGAGGTGCTTCCGAACGGTTTTCCAGCCGGTGTCGGCCCTAATGCCGCTCCAGAAACTCCAGTCAAAAAAGAGCGCACCAAACTCAATCTGATCCAGCGCGCCAAAGATTTTTTCACCCATGCCACCAAGCGCCAGAAAATTATTATGATTGCCGCTCCTGTCAGCCTCATTGTTTTGGCTGCTCTCGTCACTATTATCGGCCAGGCTACCGGTGCCTTTAAGACAGATTATTCTGTGACTTATTCCACGGCGAAAGAAATTAAAAATCAGATTACTAAAATTCGTGGCGATGTTAGCTGTAATAAAATTTCTGAATATGCTTCGAATTCCGCCACTTCCAATGAAATTTACCAAAAATACATCGAAGATTGTAAACAAAATATGGCCGGTATCGACAGTAATTTGGTTACCAAGCTTGGTGATTCTGCTGGTGTTCTGAAGGATCCAGAGATTGGTCGTAAATTCGATGCTTTTCGTACAGTTTTTAACGCCACAAATGGTGGTGATGAAGATATTAATAAAGCTCTTGATCTCTATGCCGTCTGGCATAAATGGAGTGTGATCGAGGGGAATAAAACTTCCGACTGGACCGAAGCTGATATTCTTAATGCTACCAAAATCCTGCGCGAATCTGGTAATCAGCGCTTAAAAGATTACGGTGAAAAATGGGCCACCCTCAAGGCTCAGGCCAATGAAGCAACTTATCGCTGGCTACACTCTTCCAGTAAAGATGACGGTTCGGTGGACTTTGTGGAAATGCGTCGTGCAGCGGATGATGCCAAAAATGCCTTCAATGATTTTGAACGTAATGAGCGCCCGAACTTGCTCACCGAATTCCCTTTGAAATTTGTTGACCTCGCTAAGGTCTACGCCAAGTTTGAAGAATTGTATGAAGTGATTCGTAAAACCTATGAAGAAAATTATAATTTCCGTGCCGGTGGTTGCCGCGAATTAATCAATTCAGTTCGTTGCGAATAACCTCTGAAATTGTGATATACTGGGGGAAATATCATGATTTTAGAAGGGAGAAAAGCATGGACGAAAGCACAAGAACAGATTTTATTGAACGTACTTTGGTAATTTTGAAGCCGGATGCCGTTCAACGTGGTATCGTCGGTGAAATTTTACAAAGATTTGAGCGTGTCGGCCTCAAGATTGTCGGCATGAAAATGGTTAGCCCAGATCAGGAATTATTTAAGCAACATTATGAAGGTATCGGCAAGCTAATTTCTCGTCGTGGCGAAGAAACTTATCGCTACAATCTCGACTACATGATGAGCGGTCCGATCATTGCTATGTGCCTCGAAGGCATCGAAGCTGTCGCCTTGGTTCGTAAGATTGTCGGCTCCACTGAACCAAAATCTGCAGAAATGGGTACTATTCGTGGTGATTTCTCACACATGAGTTTTGGCCACGCCAATTCTCACGGTCGTCCAGTGCCTAACCTTGTTCACGCTTCTAGTAATCTCGAAGAAGCTAAGCAAGAAGTTGCACTCTGGTTTACTGAAGCTGAGACCTACGATTACGAAGATTTGAACGAAAAATATACTCGCTAAGCGTTAAAATAAAAGTACCCCCCCACTGGGGTACTTTTTATTCGCTCACCCGAATTAGCCATAAGTGTGTTTAGTTTACAGTTGGCTCACTCGAAATAGCCATAAGCTTCTATCAAGATTTTGGTTTTTATGGCATAATAAACATATGTGGTTTTGGATTTCATTTATCCTACTCGGATTGGTGCTTTATATTCCGCTCGGTATTCTGATTATTCTTTTTGTTTTCTTCCCAATTGCTGGATTTTTGAATAAGAAAAACAATCCTGCCGTCTTTAATTTTGCCATGAATGGTGGCATGGTGGTGCTCTTCATCGCGGCTATTTTAATTCACGGTGGCTTTTTTGGTTGGTATAACCAGGCCGAATCGCCCTTCGGTATCAATGTTTGGGTCGACCGTTCCGTGGAAAATGATTTCTATCGCAGGGAAGAGAAAAACGGCCAGATTTACCTCAATGTCACTGATAAAAATTATTCACCCCACTCGCCGAATTTTCTTGAAAGTAATGGCAAAATTCATTTTGATGTTACGAATCGTGCAGCCGAAAATAAGCATCTCGATCTCACATGGACTGTTGAACTGGATGGACAAAAATACCAAAGAAATAATCTCCCGACTGATTCCGATTCGACACTTTTTGGCCCAGGTTTTTCTCTGAAATACGGTGAAAATATCGTCAAAGTCACGGCGTCTAATAGTCTCGGTTATTACACCACTTCGTTGGTGATTTATCGTTTACACACGGAAGATCTCTGTCATGAGGAAAGCAATCAAAAAGTTTCCATGTGTGAGAATATCCTTTCTGCCAAGGACTCTGCGGCTAAAAAGAAGCAGGCTAGTAATGATTCCAGTAGTATCCTCAATCTTTCGGAAAATAGTTTCTGGTCTAGATGATATGCCTTTGATGGTATAATTATTACAAAGGATAACTTATGGCTTTTGATTTTAAAAAGGAATATAAAGAATACTACTTGCCGAAGAATAAGCCAAGTATTATTGATGTTCCGAAGATGAATTATATTGCCGTTAGGGGTAAAGGAAACCCTAACGAAGAAAACGGTGATTACCAGAATACGCTTGGGCTACTTTACGGAGTTGCTTATACGATAAAGATGAGTTATAAGGGCGATCATAAAATAGATGGGTTCTTTGAATATGTCGTACCGCCACTAGAGGGGCTTTGGTGGCAAGATGATAAAGACGGCGGCATAGATTACAACCACAAAGAACAATTAAACTTTATCTCTATTATTCGCTTGCCAGATTTTGTAACGAAAGTCGACTTCGATTGGGCGATAGACGAAGCTACAAAGAAAAAGAAACAAGACTTCTCTAGGATAGAATTCCTAACTTATGACGAGGGTTTATGTGTCCAATGTATGCATATTGGTAGTTACGATGACGAACCAGTAACCGTTGAATCAATGCATAAATTCGCAGAAGATAACGGCTATAAGCTAGATATAACAGATACTAGATATCACCACGAGATTTATCTAAGCGATCCTAGAAAATGCGACGCGGATAAACTCAAAACCGTAATAAGACACCCGATTAGAAAGGCATAGTATGGCAAGCACAAAAGAATATCGCGATTTTATCCTAGAGCAACTATCAGAAGCACCAAACATTACTTGTCGACCAATGATGGGCGGATTCTTGCTATATTCTGATAGCGTCTTATTTGGCGGTATTTACGGCGATCGTCTGTTAGTAAAAATTGTTCCAGAAAATGAACAATACAAAATGGCAGAAGAAATTCCATACGACGGCGCAAAGCAGCCAATGTATTTTGTGGAAGATGTTGACAACAAAGATAAACTAGCAGAAATAATCACTAATACCGTTAAGGGGCTAAAATAAGTAAAGTATTACTTGTAATAGATATGTAAGAAGCATGTGTCGGCAAGAATCACGCAGAATTCTTTAAATACGATAGCGATATTATCACTAAAGTTAATGAAGAAATAAAAGCCAATGAGAATGTCATCTATATCCGCAATCTCATGAAAATAATCAAACATAAAAAACGACCCTATGGGTCTTTTTCATGTTTGGTGATCTCTGCGGGAGTCGAACCCGCGTTGACGGGATGAAAACCCGTTGTACTAACCGTTATACTAAGAGACCAATTTCAAAATGTACTTTTCTATTATAACAGATTTAAAAAAATCGGCAACTCCTATTTTTATAAAAATCCATCTTTTCACGGCTCGGTATTGGATCAGGTTAATTTATTAATTTTTCAGGCCCAAAACCCGGCTAAATTTATTCTTCAACCTTTTGACAGCTCAAAATCGGATCCGTCGTATAATCAGTCTTCCCGAATGGCGCATGCGGCTTAAATGTCACCGAAGATAAATCCTTATTGCAGGTCAATTTCTTGTGTTCAAAATAAATCCGTTTGTCCAAATTATTTTCGTCGCTATAACTTAATAATCTACGTAATTTCACCATTGGAAAGCCGGTCTTCAGATATGGCTTAAAAACAAATTCCGCACCCTTCGCTGCTATCTCGTCCTTATGGCCATTCACAAAATTATCATAGAAAAAATCTTCATAGTAGCTTTTGGCTAATTCTTGAAATTGTTTTTCTGCCAAAGCTTCGGCCGTCACATTTTTCTTCACCATCAAAGAAAATCCCACACTGCAAGCCGAAATCAAGACCACCACAATCATCAGTCCGCGAATAATTTTCGAATTCAGAGTCTCTAGGCGAATCTGATTAGAGAGTTTTTTGAAGCTAGGACTAAGTTTGGTCGCGTTCCTTTTATGTCTGCGCTTGGCGCCACGACGGTCGATATTCATAACTAAATTATAGCATAAGAATTTTCATTTTCGGCCGGTGGGAATTATAATATAAACATGAATACCAAAAATCTCACCATAAAAAATGAGGCCGCTGTGATTGATTTTGCGGAAAATTTGATGCGCGAGATTTTGCAATCTAAAGATGCTCTGCCTTGTGTGATTGAATTGGTGGGCGACGTCGGTGCCGGTAAAACTACTTTCACTAAGGGCCTCGCTCGTGGCCTCGAAATCACCGAAGAAATTACTTCGCCGACTTTCACTATTTCGAAAGTTTACGAAAATTCACATGGCCAGAAACTTGTGCACTACGATTTTTATCGCCTAGAAAATCCTGGTATCATGGTGGAAGATTTATTTGAAAACCTACAGGACCCACACACGGTTACGGTAATTGAATGGGCAGATACGGTTAGTGAGATTCTTCCTGCCAATCATTTGCGTCTCGAAATTCTCATCAATGATGATGGCAGTCGCACGCTTAATCTAACCAAAAATCTCACTTCGGAGCATTAACATGAAACTTTACCTTGATACTTCCACTGAAAACACTATTCTCAGGCTCGATGAAAAAGAATATTCCGCTCCTCTCAAAAATCAATTAGCCGAGCAAATTTTTACTTTCATCCATGATAAACTTGTCGAAAATCAGGCCGACTGGACAGATCTTACGGAAATCACTTTTTTCGCTGGTCCTGGCTCCTTCACTGGACTCCGCATTGGTGCTGCCGTGGTAAATACTTTGGCTGACGAGCTTCAAATTCCTTTGAAAAATCAGGACGGGGAAGTCATACCAATCATTCTGCCTAACTACGGTCGTCCGGCCAATATTACTCCTTCCAAAAAATAAATCTCTCATTCCGCCGTTCATTTCGCTTGTGTTATAATATATGATATAAGGAAATTCATGGATCAAGATCTTCATCAAAATCAAAATAATCAAAAACCTCAAACCATTGGCGGCGTAACTTTTTCTGCTGGCCTTTCGCATCCTGTGACTCCTCAGGTCAGTCCAGGCTCTAATCAGCCAAGTTTTGCCAAGCCAGCTTCTGAGCAGTCGAATATCGCCCCTCAATCTACTATCCCTAGCCCAGCTGATCTTTTTAATAATAATTCTGCCGCTTTTTCTGCTCCTCAGTCCACCTCAGCGACTACCCAAGTTTCTGAAAACCCAGCTAATGCTTATCAACCAAATAGCTACACTTCACCAGCCGCTTCTGCTGAGCAAATTTTTGCTGCCGACACTACTAATAATTTTTATGCCAACGATAATTCCAATCCTTTTGGTGAAAACGGCTTCACGCAGGCTGCCCGTAGTGGCAATCCGAACTCTAATCAGAGCATGATTAATCAATCCATTCAGAATGCCGCCATGTTAAATCAAGCTACCGAAGCTCAGAAAAATCCAAACCCAGAAGCAAATACCGGTCCTGAAATTGTTTATAATCAGCTCAACGTTCCAGTTGCTTCGCCAACTCATTTTGAAGAAAAATTCACCGTCGTCGACCCAAATGCCGCCGCAGATAAGTCTGCCGAGGCTGCCAAGGCTGAAAAAGAAGCCAAAGAAAAAGATCCGCGCACGATCGCCATGAAGGCCCTGAAGAAAATGACCACTATGGCCATGGTTTTTGGTATTCTCAGTGTACTTTTCCTCGTTTTAAGCTTAGTTGGTTTGGTTTACGGTATTTCCCAGGGTGACAAAATCACCACCGCGAATAACACCATCAAGAACCAAGCTCAAATTATCGCTGCCGTCGAGGAATCTTCTGGCGTGGCGAAAATTTCTACCCCAGCCGATGTGCCAGTTTATAAAACCACTCTCGGTTACATTTATCTTTCCGATTGGAATATCAAATTGAAAGTTCCAGATAATCTTTCCACCATGAGTTATGTCTTAAACACTTACGAATATCGCAATTCAATTTGTTTCAATGGCATTCAAAAAGGCGTTCAGGCTAAGCAAGAATTTGCCGATCCAGCCAAGAACTTGGGTAAACAAGGCTGTCTCGTGCGTGTGCCAGTTTCCGAAGGTGATTTCGAAGCTTCCACTGGCAAGCGCTTCGGTACCAAGGTTACTACTTACAAGGATTATAATTTCTTTTACACCGATCCAACCATCAGTAGTAAGGATGGCGCAGAGCTCGGTCTTGAAACTGCTTCCAATCAAATCATTCGCAATATGATTTTTGCTCTCGAAACCTACGAATAAGAGCGGTCTTTATGATAAAATCAAAACAGGGGGATTTTGATTTATTAAATAATTTTGTTAATTTTGTAAAACTGCCGATATGATGAAGATATTGGCGTCGACAAATAGAAAGTGAAGTCAAATGTTTATTCCGATAGCACTCAGTATTATTGCTGGTATTGTTTGTGGTTCCGGTTTTGTCCTGGTCTATAACAAAAAGAATGAATCTGGTGGCAAAGCCAAGGCCGAAGATCTCATTCGTAAAGCTAAAAACGAGGCTGCTGACATCGTTCTCAAGGCCAAAAAAGAAGCTGGCAGTATTGCCGATAAATCTCAGCAAGAAGAGGAGGCTCGCCGCAAAGATTGGCGCCAAACCGAAAAGCGTCTCTCTGAGCGTGAAACCTCACTTGATAATCGTTTCGATCAATTAGAAAAACGTTCGGAAAAATTAACCAACAAAGAACGTGAAATTGATGATTTGAAACTTGAAATTCATCAAATTCGCGACAAACAGCAAGAAAAGTTGGAAAAAATTGCTGGCCTCACCAAGCTTGACGCCAAAGATAAGCTGATCAAGATGACCGAAAAAGATATCAAGGATGATCTCGTCGGCTTGATTACCAAAGAGCAAAAAGAACTTCGTCGTGACATCGACGAAACTGCTCAGGCGCTACTAGTTACTGCTATGGAGCGCATGTCTTCCGAAGTAACTGCTGATCGTACCGTTACGGCTTTGAAATTGCCAGATGATGAAATGAAAGGGCGCATCATCGGTAAGGAAGGCCGTAATATCCAGGCCCTTCAACGTGCCACTGGTGTCGACATTATGGTCGATGATACTCCAGGTATGGTGGTGCTTTCTTCCTTTGATCCAATCCGTCGTCAAGTCGCACGCTACGCTTTGGAACGTTTGATGAAAGATGGTCGTATTAACCCATCCAGTATCGAAGATGCTGTCGCCAAGGCTGAACGTGAAATCGAAAAAGAAGTTGTGCGTGCTGGTGAAGATGCGGCTCGTGAAGTCGGTGTGATTGGTATTCCACACGAAATCTTACACTTGCTCGGTGAGCTAAAATTCCGTACTTCCTACGGTCAAAATGTCTTACTTCACTCGATTGAAATGGCACACATGGCCGGTATGATCGCCGAAGAAATTGGTGCCGATGTGCGTGTCGCTAAGACTGCTACTTTGCTTCACGATGTGGGCAAAGCTGTTACTCATAAAATCGAAGGTAAGCACGCCGAGATTGGCGCTGAGCTCGCCAAAAAATACGGTCTTTCTGATCGCGTAACTCACGCTATCGCCGCTCACCATAACGATATTGAGCCAACTACCGTCGAAGCTATTATTGTGAAGATTGTTGATGCGATTTCCGCTGCTCGTCCAGGTGCTCGTAATATTTCCGCCGAGAATTTCGCTGAGCGTATGAAAGAGCTAGAAAATATCGCTACCGGCTTTAATGGAATCGATAAGGCCTACGCCATTTCTGCCGGTCGTGAAATTCGTGTGATTGTCGAACCAAAGCAAATTGATGACCTCACCGCCTTGAAATTGGCTCGTGATATTGCCGAAAAAATCGAAGCTACTATGAGTTATCCAGGCGTGATTAAGGTGAATGTGATTCGTGAAACTCGCGCCATCGAATACGCTAAGTAATTTCTCCTCACTCTAAAAATCTAAAAAATAACCCACACTCCAGGGTTATTTTTTATTTGCCATAAGCAGTTTTCTATAATATAATGCAGGTAACGGGGAAGAAAATCAAAACTGTAAAATAAAAAGGAAAATATGGCACAAACAAAAATATCAAAACCACAATCTAAAACACATACTTTGAAAATTATTGCCATTGCAGTAGCTTTTATTATGTGGGGAGCGACACTTTATATGAATGCCCTAATGCTATCCAAAATATTTTACATGATGGAATTAGAGGAGAAGCATTACGGTTTAATTCTTCGAAACACCGATATTATTAATTATAAAGTTACAAATGATGAAGAGTCTCGCCGCAAACTAAAAGATTGGTATGACATCGACTATAAAAAAGATTAATTATTTATAACCAAAAGGACTGGAATCGCTCCAGTCTTTTTAATAATCTCATGGTAAGCTTTTGCTTTCGCAAAATCTTTCCATTCTGCGTCGATCAAATAAAGAAAATAAATTTTCTTTATTTTTCCTCCTTGAATGGTCTGGGTGACCAGATTCGAACTGGCGACCTCGCAGTCCCGAACCGCGCGCGCTACCAACTGCGCCACACCCAGATATGTTTATCTTATCACGAAAACGCAAGATAATCATAATTATGTTATAATATCAAACGATATGAGTAAACTATATAAAAGAACTAAAATTTTGGCTACCGTCGGTCCAGCCGTCTTCACTGAAGAAAAAATTACCGAGTTAGTCATGGCTGGTGTCAACTGTTGCCGCCTCAACTTCTCTCACGGAAGTTACGAAGAACGCGATGAGCAAATCGCTTGGATTAAAAAAGCTGCTGAGAAAAAAGGCCGCTCTGTCGCCATTCTCCAGGATATTCAAGGTCCTAAAATTCGCCTCGGCGTAATTAAAGATAATCATTATGAAGTCAAGCCAGGTGATGAATTGATTCTCGATTATGCTGTCGCTGAACACGACGGTTCGAATCTTCTTCCAGTTCAGTACAATCTTGCTGAACGCATGAAAGTTGGTGAACCTCTCTTCATCTTTGATGGTAAAATTCGTTCTACCGTCACGGAAATTGTAAGTGACACCGCTATTAAGGTTAAGGTTGAAAACGAAGGTACGATTATGAGCCGCAAGGGTCTCAACCTTCCAGATACCGACTTCGGTGGTGATGTGATTACCGAAAAAGATATGGCTGACATCGAATTTGGTGCTACCCGCGATTTTGATTACGTGGCAATGAGTTTCATTCAGAGTGCTGATGATGTCGAAAGACTCCGTCAAATCTTGGTTTCTCTCGGTTCTACCGCTCAAATTATCGCTAAAATCGAAACCAAAAAAGCTATCGAAACTGATGAAAAAATGGAAGCTATCGTTCAGGCTGCAGATGGTATCATGGTCGCCCGTGGTGATATGGCTGTTGAAGCTGGTAACGAAGTTGTCCCTATCGTTCAGCGTAAATTAATTAGCCTTTGCCGTAAGCACGGTAAACTCTGTGTCGTGGCTACCCAGATGCTCGGCTCCATGGTGGATAGTCCTAGTCCATCTCGCGCTGAAGTTTCTGACGTTGCCAACGCTGTGATTCAGGGTGCTGATGCTGTCATGCTTTCCGATGAAACTGCCAACGGTAAATACCCAATCGAAGCCGTGAAGCAAATGAAGCAAATCATTCTTTACACCCAAAACCATTCCAAGGTCGACCCAATTGACCAGGATGTGACTGGTGAAAATCGTGAATACAACGCTGTAGCTAATGCTGCTGTTAGTCTTGCTGAAAAAATTCATGCTGATGTCATCGTCTGTGAGACGGCTTCTGGTGCGACCGCTGTTTCAATCTCCGCTGAACGTCCAAATCTTCCAATCATCTCAGTTACTTCCAATAAGCGTGTGGCCAGCCAATTGGCTTTGAATTATGCTAACGCCAGCTTCGAACGCCCATTCTCTGAGAATTATGGCATTGATCTGGTTCAAGAACTCAAGGCTTCTGGCTACATCAATACTAAGCCAGGTGAAGATAAAGTGCTCGCTGTGATTGTTTCCGGCCAACCAAACGTTATTGGTGGTACGGACACTATTCAAATTCGTAGCATTTAGTTCTAAGCTTTAGCATGATTAGAAGATTGCGGTATAATTAAAACATGTATCGCAATCTTCATTTTTTGCACCCCGAACATCAAACCGTTTTACTTCGTACGGATTATAATGTGCCGCTCGAAAATGGTCTGATTCAAAATAATTTACGCATCGAAAAATCTCTTCCTACCATCCAATACTTGTTAGATCATCAGGTGAAAAAACTGGTAATCATTTCTCATCTTGGTCGCCCAGAGGGAAAGGTCATGCCGGAATTTTCCTTACGACCGGTCGCGGCTGAGCTTTCTCATTTATTACAACGCGAAGTCTTTTTTGCACCCGAAACTACTGGTGAAGCTACCAAGCAATTAATCTCTGAGGCTCCAGAAGGTGCAGTAATTTTATTAGAAAATTTACGTTTTCATCTCGGCGAGGAAGAGAATTCAAAAGATTTTACCGAGGCCATCTTCGATACCGTCCAGCCAGATTGTTTTGTTCAGGACGGCTTCGGCGTTTTACATCGCGCCCACGCTTCTACTGATGCCTTGCCTCGTCTCTTGCCGAGCGCCATGGGATTACTGGTTGAGCAGGAAATTGAAAATCTAAAAAAGGTACAAGAAAA
>ERZ773203.728-NODE-728-length-17883-cov-58.074209_pt1 | contig 17883 bp, 13 predicted proteins | sample MGYA00580529_ERZ773203 | MGnify/ENA primary metagenome ERZ773203 (study PRJEB29015, sample SAMEA2738176) | human oral metagenome | biome: human oral; feature: human-associated habitat; material: saliva | place: China | collected 2177 ... | reverse complement strand
CGGGGGGAACGGGCAGGCCGAGCTTCGTCATTTCGGCAAGGTTGGCTCCCTTTCCTCCGAGCAGGTCCTTCATGGACTTGTCGCCCTCGGAGAAGTCGTATACGTACTTGACCATCGTGGTCCTCAACTTCCGTGTTTGCGATGACCGACCCATCAGCGGGTCGCTACCAGGGGTAAGGATACACGCATCAAGGGACCTAGGTCACCTCAAGGCGCGCGAGAGCATGATTGTCCTTACATAGACGAGGTAGGGGTGCCTTTCCCGGTATCGATCGCTCGCGAGAAACCGCCATACAAGCAGGTGGAGCGAGCCCGAAGGCCCGCCCCACCTGCAGCGTGTGAGTCGATCAGCGCACGCGGAACTCGATGGTGGTTCCCTCACCCACGTCGATGAGATCACCGTCGTTCAGGGCGATCGTCACCATGGGGGTGACGTCCTGGAACGAGCCGTCGGCGTGGCGCAGGACGGTGCCGTTCGCGCTGCCCAGGTCCATGAGGGCCCAGGAGCCGGGCGTCGTCATCATGACGGCGCAGTGCGAGCGAGAAATCTCGGTCTCGGGGCTGGGCACGCGCAGGACGGTGGCCACGGGGCGACCGGTCAGCGCACGCGCGTCGGGGTCACGGCCGATGACGACGTCGCGGGAGACCTCGACGGGCACGGTGCCGCCGTGGATCAGGAATGCAACGGGGGCAGCGGGGCCGGAGTTCGCGGGGGCGAGACGCAGGATGGTCGCCTCCGTGTCGGTCTCGGCGCCCAGGTCAGCCAGGCCCTCGGCGCTCATAGCTTCGGGGATGGCGGGAGCCTCCGGGGCAACCTCGGGGGCGGACTCCGACGAGGCCGGGGTGCCGGACTCACCGAAACCGCCCGCACGCTCGGCGGACTCAGCGGTGTCGACCGGCGGCTCCTCGGCGTCGGCGACGACATAGAGCTCACCGGAGGACTGCTCGGCATCCTTCGCGGGCGCCTCTTCCTCGACCTGCTCGGCCGAAACCTCGGGGGCCTCAGGCGCCTCGTCGGTGTCGGGGTGACGCGACGCGGGGGCCAGCGACACGGGACCATTGCTGGTCGCGGCGAGGAACTGGGCCTCGACGGCAGCCAGATCCACGGAAGCGGTGTGCACGGAGGGCTCCGGCAGTTCCTCGCGTGCCTCGCGGCGGGCACGGCGCTCGTGGTCCGGGATGTCGGGGTTGATGAGGAAGCCCATGGTATCGACGGGCATCGAGGCGAGGGCCTCAACCTCGTCGAGCGCGCGACCGATGCGGATCTCGCCTGCCTCAACGCGGTCGGCGGCGGGGACCATCCAGGTGACCTCGTCGCCGTCGATGATAGTGGCCTCGAAAGTCTGCCACTCGCCGGGGTTGAAGGGCCAGGCCCAGATCGGGTCGGTCCACACCTGCTCGGTGATCTGTCCCGCGGCACGCATGCGCAACTGGATGTTGCCGAGGACTGTCAAGTAGGGCTGTTCGCCGGCGCAGTCCAGGAGCAGGACGTCGCCCTGCTCGGCCTGCACGTGGGAGAGCCACGCCTGCGTGTCGGCTCGTCCCCACACGACATCAGCCGCGGAGTCCGCAAATTCGAGCGGCACCAACGCGGCACCGAGGGGTCCGGTGACGAGCATCGCGCCCTGTCCGCGACACAAGAAGCGTCCAATCTGAAGCATCAGTCACTGCCTTCTCTACGAGGAACCCGGCGCGCTGTCTGAATCGACGCCGGACGTACTGGTTGAATCATTCGATTCATGACATTCGTTGTCAATGTTACTCGTGATTGGGTTCCTGCGTAGACTACAACCGCAGTTGAGTTGTCACGAGTGCCGGCTTCGAGGCTGGCTTTCACGAGGACATCGGCGGTTCCCTGCGGACCGTTGCCAGCGGCGACGATCGCGTGGATCTGGGAGTCTTGCAGGACCCCGTGCACGCCATCTGTACAGATGACGGCGCGATCGCCCTCTTCGAGGGGCATGATCGTGTAATCCGCCTTGACGCTGCCGGATTGTCCGGCTCCCAGGGCCTTGGTGACGACGTTGGCCGGGGGAATCACCTGCGGCGCGCCGGAGGTGGCGGCCAGGTCGCGGGCTTCCTGCAAGGCGGAGTGGTCGTGGGTGAGCTGACGGATCCCGCCGGGGCCCACGACGTAGGCGCGCGAGTCGCCGACGTTGAAGGAGAGCCAGTAGGGGCCCTCGGGGGTCCACAGGACCATGAGGCCGGACAGGGTGGTGCCGGGCGCGCCCATCGGGTTATCGACGGGCGCCAGGCCGGCGACGGCGGTGGCCGCCGCGTCGATGGCGACGGAGAGGTCAACCAGGTCGACGGGGCGGTTTCCGAGGCGCTCGGGGCTCAGGAACTGCCGCAGAGTGATGACTGCCTTCGACGAGGCCTGGGCACCGCCGAGGTGGCCACCCATTCCATCGGCGACCGCGAAGACGGGCGAAACCGCCAGCCAGGAGTCTTCATTTTCGGAGCGGACGGGACCGATGTCAGTCGACGCGCCCCACGATAGTGGGGCGCGCTCAGCATGTTCACCCTGAGCCATCTACCTTCGTCTTTCTCGCTGCGTTGGGCGCGTGGGATAACGCGTAACACCGTTATTCTACACGCGAGGCAGAAATGGTTACGCGCTATCGAACGGGATCAGACCAGGCGAGCTGAGCGCGGAAGGTGCCCGCCTCGCGCGAGACGACGATCGCTCGACCGGGCAGTGCGCGGACCGGCCTCACACGCCCGATAACCTGACCTTCGTCCGGGTTACCGGACAACATGATGCCTGTCGACCCGAGGTCAATGATCGAACGCAGGACGCGCTCGTACAGGGCCCCAGAGGCGCCACCCATCCGCCTCGCGATAACCAGGTGGAGACCAACATCACCCGCCTGGGCCAGCAGCGGCTGTAGCGCCGCGAGCGGATTACCCTCGGAGGTCACGACGAGGTCGTAGTCGTCGACGAGGACCCAGAACTCCGGTCCCTTCCACCAGCTTCTATTCGCGAGCTGTTCGGGGGTCACGTCGTCGCCGGGTAGACGTTCCTTCAGGAACGCCACGAACTCAGCCATATCTCTTGCGACAGACTCGTTCGTCGTCAGGTAGGCGGCCAGGTACTCCTTCGGAATGGCGCCGAGGGAGGAGCGGCGCCGGTCGACGACGATGATTTGCGCTTCCTGGGGCGTATTCCTGGCCACGATTTCGCGTGCAAGGGAGCGCAGGAACGTTGTCTTGCCGGACTTGGAGTCGCCGAAGAGGTAGAGGTGGTGCTCGGAGTTCGGGTCGAAGCGGAACGCCCCGAGTCGCGATTCTTCGACACCGAGAATGAGCGCGGGGGCTCGGCCCTGCACCGGGGCGAGCGCGCCAGGCAGCTGCGCGATCTCCTCGGCAGTGACCTTTGTCGGCAGGAGGCGAAGCTTGGGGCCGGGGCCGGCGGGCAGCGCCGCGCGGATCTGCTCAATCGTGGTGACCACGCCTTCGCTGACGGTCGCCGGGTCCGCCTCGCCGTCCGCGCGGGGCAAGGCGATGAGGACGTGGTGCTTGGACGCGCACACTCCTCGGCCCGGCCGAGCGTCCGGGATCTGCTTCTGCACGTTGCGGTCCAGCGCGGAGTCGCGGAAGTCGCCGATCTTTAGTTCGAGCTTCGAACCGAGCATGTCAACGATCTGCATGCGGAAGTCACTCCAGCGAGGCGTTGCGGCCACGAGGTGCACACCGAATGTCAGGGCGGTGTTGAGCATGCGACTGATCCGCATGTCGAGGTCGTCGAAGTCGGCCTTGAGGGAGGCCCAGTTGTCGACAACGAGGAACACGTCGCCGTATCCGTCGTCGTAGAGCCCCTGGGCGCGACCGCGCCGGTAGGTCTCGATCGAGTCGATCTTGTGCTGCTGGAAATAGCGCGCGCGATCCTCGATAATGCCTTGGACCTCGGCGAGGATTCGGGTGAGGACTTCACCGGTGTCGCGCGTGGCGATACCGGCGACGTGGGGGGCGTCTGCGAAGGACGCGAAGGTTCCACCGCCCAGGTCGATGATGTAGAACTGTACTTCCTGCGGCGTGTAGATGAGCGAGAGCGACATGACGAGGGAGCGTAGCGCCATCGATTTGCCGGTCAGCGGGCCGCCGACGACCGCGAAGTTACCGCCCGCGCCCGACAGGTCGAAGGTGAGCAGGTCGCGGCGCTGCTCAAGCGGGATGTCCCTGATGCCCAGCGGGAAGACGAGGGAGCCGCGCTGGCGCCACTCCATCGACACGAAGCCGAGGCCGTCGACGGGTGCGAGGTCGGGCATCATCTGGTCGAAGGTGTCGGGCACGTCCAGCGGGGGCAGCCACACCTGGTGGGCGGGTACGCCCTTACCGGTCATCTTCGCCACCGCGATGTCAAGCTCGCTCATGTCTGCCCACTTGGCGTCCCCGGGCAGGCTCATGACTTCTTCGGACGAGGCCGGGGCTGCGATGGGCTCTTCGCGTGTCAGGACGGGGGCCAGGGTGAAGGGCAGGACCTTGATCGAGCGGTCCGGCGTTCCAGCCGTGGACAGCTGGGTAGAGCCGACGGTTCGCTGCGGCGGCGGGGCCGCGACGTACGAGGCACGGAAGCGGATGAGTTCGTCCGTGCCGGGCATGAGGAAGCCGGAGCCGGGCAGCGAGGGGAGCTCGTATGCGTCCGGCACGCCCAGAACCTCGCGGGACTCGCTGGCTGAGAAGGTCTTGAGGCCCACGCGGTAGGACAGGTGAGACTCAAGGCCGCGCATCCTCGAGGTTTCGAGCCTTTGCGAGGCGAGGAGCAGGTGGATCGAGAGCGAACGGCCCAGGCGGCCGATCGCGACGAACAGCTCGGCGAACTCCGGCTTGGCGGTGAGCAGCTCGGAGAACTCGTCGAGGATCAGGAAGAGGGCGGGCATCGGGGGGAAGGAATGCTTGCCCGCGATACGGTCCTCCTCATACTGGGTGACGTTGGCGTAGTTACCCGCCTCGCGCAGGACTTCCTGGCGGCGCACCATCTCGCCCTTGAGCGCGTCTTGCATGCGGTCCACCAGGGACAGCTCGGACTCGAGGTTGGAGATCATAGCGGACACGTGCGGCATCTCGGACATGCCCGCGAAGGTCGCGCCACCCTTGAAGTCAACGAGGACGAAGTTGAGCTGTTCGGGCGAGTGGGTCAGGGCCAGAGCCAAGACGAGGGTACGAAGGACCTCCGACTTACCCGAACCGGTTGCGCCGATCAGGAGGCCGTGGGGGCCCATGCCCTGCTGGGCGGACTCTTTGATGTCGAGCAGGACGGGGACGCCTTCGGGGGTGACACCGAAGGGGACGCGCAGGCGGTTCCTGCCCTCGCGACGCACCCAGGCCCGCTCGGGATCGTAGTCTCGGATGTCGCCCAATTGCAGGAGCTCCATGAGGTCCACGGAGCGCTTGACGTCCGAGCGCCCGACGGGCGTCTCGCTCTCTTTCTTCTCGGTGCCCATGGCGAAGGGAGTCAGTCGCCGGGCGATGGCCTCGGCCTGAGCGCGCCCCACCCGCTCCCATTCGCCGACGATCGCCTGGTGACTGAAAAGGTTGACCTCGAGCACGCCGCGCGTCTGTCCTTTCGCCACGGGGTGGACGAGGAGGCGCACCGTCGACGGGCTCGTCAGCGCCCCCCACTTCTCGTGCAGGTTCACGACAGTCACGCCGGCAGCGCCGTCGCGAGAACCGATCTGGGTTGAGGCGGGCAGCTCAGCGCCGTCGCACACGACGAGGACGTGCGGCCAGGGCGTCAGATCACCACGTGGGGTAAAGCCCGGCCGATCCGTCACGTCGGAGCCGAGGAGGTCCAGCAGATCGATGTCCTCAGTGACCACCATGCGGGCGGGGCCCACGGCGTCCGACTCGACGGTCGAACCGGCGTGAGGGAGCCACTTGACCCACTCCCATTCCGTGAGACGATCCGGCGAGCACAGCACCGCGATACGCAAGTACGAGGGGCTGACGAAGGTCGCCAGGTGCGTCATGATCAGCCGCGCGACGCCGATCGTGTCCTCGCGGCGGCCCGCCAGCTCGACATGCGAATAATCCTCCAGGGGAACACCGAAGGCGACGCTGTCCAGGTTGCGGTGAGTCTCAACAAAGCGCGTCATCGCAGACAGGCACACAATGTCCGGGTTCGCCATGGGCGGCAAGTCGGGAGCCAGCAGCTCCATCGCCAAGCTCTGCTCAGACACGCCAACTCGCGCATTGAGCATTTCGACGCCCGGCTCACGCTCCCACACGCGCTCACCCTGTTCCGCCACCGCAACCAAGGCCTCGGGCGCGGGAAGAGCCCAGTTCACGAAAGCCCGCTGGCGGTCAGCGACGTTACGGACCGTCTGCCTCGTTTCCGACAGGTACGCCAGGTACTCACCGCGCAGCGTCCGAACCTTCTGACGATGCTGGGAGACCTGCCGATAGACGTTGAACGCGACCATGGCGACCATGGCGAACACCATGCCGCCCGCCATCATCAGCATCATCGAGTTGCGACCCTGACCTGCACCCCCGCTGGCCTGGGAGATCGCCATGAACACCATGACGCCCATCGAACCCATCATCGGGACCACCATCGCAAGCACGTTACCGATGCCCGCGGCCTCAGCCTGGTTCGGCGGAGCCTGGATGGGAATCTTCCCTTCGGGCATCTCCGGTACGCCCTCCAAGCGATCCTCAGAGTCAGCCATCGTTCCTCCCTTGTCACCGCACCCGGGTAGCAGTAGTCCCCGCTATCCTAACGTGGACCACAGTCGAACTTTTGCCAAGCCCGCGTCTGATGACACAATACTGTCTGAGAGTGTCATCCGTGTCGGAGACGAAAGGAGGCTCGCGTGGGACAAACACAGGCATCGATTACCGTCGTTGGCAGCTCCCACCGGGAGGACTACGTCATCCCCGTCGGAATGACAATCGCGGGCCTGCTCGCACTCATCGAAGTTGATCTGACCAAGCTGTCAGCTCGCCTCACACTCGGAGGCGGACGCCCCGTCGAGCTCGGTGCTGTCATCGGACGAGACATTCCCTCCGGTTCGGTCATCACCATCGTCGGCACGCAGGAATCGGCCCAAGCCGTCGCCGACGACCAACGTTCCAGAAACAACCGGCGCTTCCGGCCGGCGCTCACAGCCACGGCCTTCGTATTCGTTGCCTCCGTCGTGTCTCTCCTCGGCGTCCTCCTGCCCGTGCTCGCCCTGTATCGCGACGGCTACGACATGCTCCCCTCGCTCGCGACTGACACGTGGGGACGCCTAGGCCTGGGGATCGTGTGCGCACTCATCTGGTCGTGCCCGCTCCTGGCCCCGAGCAACGCAGCGCGCGGCTTCGTCCTCGTCACCTGTTGCACCGCCGCCGGGGTGAGCGTCGGCGTCGCAGCCACTCCCCTACCCGGCTCACCTACCCTGCTGCCCGTCATCGTCACCTGGTCCTGCCTGATCGTCGCCAGCCTCGTTCTTTTCGCCAGGCCCACGCCGAGCGCGCGCGTCAACGTCCAGTGTTTCGCACTGATTGCCGTGACCGTCACGGTCGCGTCCCTCAGCGCACTGAGCAGCATCCGCTTCGCTCCGTTGATCTTCACCGCGTCGATTTTCTTCGTCTCACTGTCTCCTCACCTGGCCCTCCAGGTCCCCGACCACCAGGTGCTCGACCTGCCGCTGGTCATGAAGCGCCTCCCCTCCATTCGCCTCACCGTCCTGCAGCCACCATCGCGAATCACGCCGCTGCGCGTCAACAAGACGCTGGCGGAAGCGTACGACCGCTCCCGCACGATCCTGTGGAACGCGACCATCGTTGCGCTCATCTCCGGCCTGTTCACCGCCTACCAGATGCCGGTCGGCGAGGAGACACCCTACGCCGGCTACGCCACGCTCGCGCTGTGCCTCCTCGCGATCCTCGCCCTGGTCACCAACGCGCGTTCGAAGCGCGACCGGCTGACGCATTACGGGCCTCGTCTCGCGGCGCTCGCGATCTGGGTGATGCTTTTCTTCGCGCCCGGTTGGGACCGCTACCTCCTGCGTTCCACGGGCGAGTCGTCGGCACCGACGCTGACGTTCGCGCAGCACGTCATCCTGCCTCTCTCCCTGTGCCTGCTGGCTGTGATCGTGCCCGTCGTGGCGCTCATCCGCTCGGGCCGCGAGCCCTCCGCCCTGGTCGGCAGAATCATCGACATCATCCAGGGGCTTTCACTCACGTTGCTCCTACCAGCCGCGACCTACGGGTCAGGACTTTTCGATCTCGTTTGGCGGAAGGTACTATGACAGCCACATCACCCGACCTCGTTGCCGTCCCCGCATCCCCCGGCAAGCGCGTTGCTGCGCTCCTCATCGATATCGTCGGCGCCGCGCTGTTCGGTGTCGTCGCCTCGGCCCTGTCACACGGCAACGGTGCCATCATCGTGACGACCATCGTCGAATACGTTGCCCTCCAGGCCATCCTGATCGCACTGCATGGTCGTTCGGTGGGCGCCTTCCTGGCGCGTTGCGCGCTGGTGCGCGCTGGTTCGTCGCAATTGTCCCCCTCGCTGATGGTGTCCGCGGGGTATGTCCTCCTGACGGCTCTGTCCTCGCTGATCCCGCCCCTGCCCGTCATCTTCGTTCTTCTGGGAGGCCAACGCGGGTCGTGGATGGCGAAACTGTTCTCACTTCAGTGCGTGACCTTCGTACCGGAGGACACAATCGACGAGGCCGTGGCGTCGCCCAGCCCCTACGGCAAGGCGGGTGCAGGCATCGCCGAGGGCCATACGAGTTTCTCCTCCGTGACCGACATTCCCTCGGCACCGATCGGCCACTCCAGCGAGTCACCGGCAAGCGCCCAGCCCAGCGTTAAACTGCCCAAGCCCAGCGTCGAGCTGCCCAAGCCCAGCGTTGAACTGCCCAAGCCCAGCGCCCCGGCGAGCTCACGCGCGTGGCCTGCCCCGGCCCCGGCCTCGTCAGTGCCGTACGTGCCCGGCCCGCAGATTCCCGCCCCCGTCCAGGAGGTGCCTGCCGCGGCGCCCGTCCAACAGGAGGCGATGCCCGAGGCACCGACGCCTGCGTGGGCTCGCGAGGCGCACACCCCGAAGGCTCCCATCGGGGTACCGATACCCACGCCGACGCCGGTTCAGGAGATGCAGGCCCCGAAGGCTCCCGTTGCACCCCCGGCACCGACCGCGCGTTTCTCCGCGCCCACGCCGCAACCCCCCGCTCGAGAGGCGAGCGCCGAGGCGCCTCCCGCCGAGGTCGAAGCCCCTCGCCCGCCGGAGCCCGCTGTCCCCACGCCTGCTCTCCCCACGACCGCACCGAAACCTGCTGCCACAGCGACCAACAGCACCACGGCCTCGGCGCCGGCGAGCGCGTCCTACGCCGCACTCCTGCTCGACACGGGCCAGTCAATCCCCGTCAACCGCACGATCGTGCTCGGCCGCGTGCCCTCGCCGCAGCGCGCCACGGACTCCCCGATCCCCGTGGAGGATCAGACGCGCTCCCTTTCGCGCACGCACGTGCGCATCGCCCCCTCCGAGGGCGGCATTACGATCGAAGACCTTAACTCGGCGAACGGGACGCGCGCCCGTTCCCCCAACGGGCAGACCCACACCCTGGTTCCCGGCCAGCCCATCGAGCTTCCCATGAACAGTCAGCTGCTGCTGGGTGAACGCCTCATTTCCGTTGTGGACCTGCGCCAGCGGCGCTAGCGTGGCGCTGTGAAAGCCTCTTCTGTCATTTCCTGTCATCTGGTAGGCTCGAACCATCACGATCATGCCTGTCAATGAGGAGTCGTCATGGGTGCCGAGAATGTTCCTGCGAACATGGAAGTCAACTACTACAAGTGGAAGAGCTGGATCGCAGCCCTGCGTGAGGGTGACGATTGCGTGGCAGCGAAGTTAGAGAACGCCGCCAATAAACTCCAGCAGAATCTGGATGTTCAGACGGAGGGCAAGTGGGGCGTGGAGGCGGGGCCTGTGGCCTTTCAGGCGCGCTACACGTCCTACCTGAACCAGGAGATCACCGCGCTGAATGCGATGGCAGACAATGTGCGCAGATTTGCAGGTGCGCTAGAGACGGCTGTCAGGGAGCTTGAGGCTGGGGATGAGGATGCGCAGGCGAACCTGGAGGCGACCCTTAAGACTATCCCGTCCTCGTATGTCTCTGAGGAGATGAAGGCGATCTGGGAAGGGGATACGACCGGTTCGCCTCAGATTCCGCCAGATTTGGACTTCTGACGCTTGGCGCGCGTGCCGTTGTCCGTGTTGGATCTGAGGGAGGAACATTGTGATGGTGTTGCGGGGACGTTGTCGTCGTGTCGTGGCCCGGTGGGTGGCGTGTGTGGTTGCGGTTGGCGCGTGTGTGGTGGGCGCAGGGGTACCGGCGTCGGTTGGTGATCCGCTTCCCACGCCTAGTGTTCCTGTTGCTGCTTCGCCCGAGACACCTGTGCTGCCCGGTCATGTCGTGACGATCAGGGCGGTGGTGGAGCAGACCGCTATTGAGACCCCGGCTAAGACGAGGGAGTGGTCCATCCATATGAAGCTGAGTTTTCAAGGAGGGTGGATGCGGTCGTTGAATATTACGAAGGAGGAGTGTCAATACCTCGCTGATACGTTTTGGTCGGGTAGTGCCCCGGACTATTTCGTAAAGGTCGAGTCGAGGGGTGTTTTTTGCAATCTGGATGCGTATTATTTGGGGGAGGCTCGTCACGCGTTTTATTCCCTGGATGAGGCGGGACATGTGCAGGTGCGCGCCCCTATGACGTATCTGACCCAGATCGCTGATTCGTTTGAGGACGCGAGCATCACAGAGCTCCAAGTAGATTTCACCTCCATTAATAACGCCCACTGCAATGCCGAGCCCTGGCTAGCGCACTTGGATGATCTTCTCGTTGTGAGTCACCGGTCTTATTGTCAGTGGAGGCCTGATAAAGGCGACACTGTGCCGACGACGGATGAGCCGCTCCTGGAAGGCGACGCCGAGCAGGCGTTCTTTGATTTCGAGCGGGGCACCGTCGGGCCCTTCATCGACCTGCCCGCACCCATCAACCCCTTCACCATCACACCCACGCCCCCGCAGGCCGAGGAGCCAGCCTCGGGTGCCACCACTGAGGCCGCCGCTTCCGAGTCCTCGTCTGCTTCTTCGCGCGGCCTCGTCATCGCCGTGGGCGTGGGAGCCGCGCTCCTCCTCCTGGCCGCGGCGGTGGGAATCACCTGGGCGCGGCGCCGCACGAGCTGAAACGTGGCGCATCGGCCGGAGTCAGCCGACGGTCGACAAGTCTGACATGCCGGAGTGTTCACGCGCCGTCACAAGGCCGAAAGCCCAGCCACGGCCTCGTACCTGGCAAACCTAAAACTGACCAGATTGCGTGCGAGTACGGCGGGCGGGCTACACTGGAACAGCATCCGACCGCGCACGCAAGGAGAACCCCGTGCCCAACTACTTGACGGACGACGAGCTGGCACACGCCAAGAGCCTGCTCGATCGCATGACCACCATCTTTCAGTACACCGTCGTCGGCCAGGATGGCCTGCGCCGCGCGCTGACAGCCTCGCTGCTCGCCGGCGGCCACGTCCTGGTCGAATCCGTGCCCGGCCTGGCAAAGACGACGGCCGCACAGACCCTGGCGTCCGCAGTGTCCGGTAGCTTCCACCGCATCCAGTGCACCCCCGATCTGATGCCCAACGACATCGTCGGCTCCCAGATCTGGAACCAGGAACGCGGCGAAATGGTCACCCAGCTGGGCCCCGTACACGCGAACATGGTGCTCCTGGACGAGATCAACCGCTCCTCCGCCAAGACCCAGTCCGCCATGCTCGAAGCCATGCAGGAACGCCAGACCACCATCGGCGGCGTCAACCACAAGCTGCCCAATCCCTTCATGGTCATGGCCACCCAGAACCCCATCGAGGAAGAAGGCACCTACGTGCTGCCCGAGGCGCAGATGGACCGATTCCTCCTCAAAGAGGTCATCACCTACCCGACGCCCGTCGAAGAGCTCGAGGTTCTCACCCGCATCGACTCCGGCCAGATGACAACCATCGCCGATGTCGACCCGATCAGCCTCGACGACGTTCGTGTCCTCCAGGACGCGCGCCGCCGCGTCTTCATCCACGAGACCCTCAAGGCCTACATCGTCGACATCGTCAACACTACCCGAGGAGCCGGCCCCAACCCGCTGCCCGGCTGGAAGAAGCACGTGCGCGTGGGCGCCTCCCCGCGTGGCGGCATCGCGTTCATGCAGATCGCCCAGGCCCTGGCCCTCATGGCGGGACGCAACCACGTCATGCCCGACGACATCAAGGAAATGCGCTACGGCATCCTTCGCCACCGCATCATCCGCACCTTCGACGCCATGGCCGACAACGTCTCCATCGAAGGCCTCATCGACGCCGTCTTCAAAGCGGTTCCCGTTCCGTAAAGAACACCGGTTCCACGCCACGACTCTCTAGAGGAACGCAATGCCTGTACGCTCGCGCGAGATCCACGCGCTCTCCACCCGCATCCAGTTGCCCGTCATGCGCAAACTGCTGTCCATCATGGACGGGCAGCACTCCGCCCTGCGGCAGGGACGCGGATGGGAGTTCATGGACCTGGCCCCCTATCAGCCGGGCGACGACGTACGTGAAATCGACTGGGCGGCCACGGCACGCACCGGTTCACCCATCATCAAGCGTCACGAAGCCACGGCGAACCTACAGGTCATGCTCGTCGTCGACACGGGACGCGAGATGGGCGCGCTCGCCCCGTCGGGAGAGACGAAGGAAGAGATCGCCCTCGCGGCCTGCGAGGCCATCGCCTGGCTGAGCGTTGCCCGCGGAGACCAGATCGGCCTCGTCGCCGGTGACGACGAGCGCGTGCGCTTCATGCCCGCCCGCTCCGGTAACGCGCACGCCGAAACGGTGCTGCGCCGCATCGAGGAAGACATCACGCTCGCCTCCCCGCATGCGAACGTCCCCAAGCTCCTCGCCCGAGTCAGGACAGTCACGCGCCGACGCAGCCTCATCGTGATCGTCACCGACAGCACCCAGCCGACGGCGACGCGCGAAACGGATGACCTCATTAAGTCCCTGTCCGTGCGTCACCAGGTCATCCTCATCAGCATCGAAGACATCGACCCGACCACCCTCGAGAAGGGCACGGAGGTCGTCGACGTCAACGAGGGACCTTTGCCGGACTTCCTGCTGCGCGACTCGCAGCTGGCAGGGGAGGCCGCCAACGTCGTGGCGATGCGCCGGGCCGCAGTCAAACAGTTGCTCGATCAGAGGGGAGTCATCCACGTGGACGTGTCCTCCAGCGAGGAGATCCCCCACGCGCTCATGCGCGCTCTCGAAAGGGGAGCACATGTCCGGTGATATCAAAGACGACCTGTATACCCCCGTCATTTACCCGCACTGGATGTGGGTCCTCGGAGTGGCACTCCTCGTGGCGGTCATCGGCTGGGTTCTCTTCTGCCTGTGGCGCTGGTGGACGTCCCGCGTCGGCGAGGTGACGGAGCTGCACACCATCACGGATGCGCGACGCAAAAAGTACCTGGTCTACGTCGATCAGATCGCGGATCGCTACGCGGACGGTGACCTGGATGCCCGCGGGGTCCACCTGGCGCTGGCCGGCCTCATGCGCGCGCTCGGCACGGAACGCACCGGGCGTGACCTCGAGGTCGCCACGGTCAGCGAAGTGCGCGCGCTCGTTCCCGTCTGGCCGGGCCTGGCAAACGTGCTCGCGGCGTGCGAGGTTCCCAGCTTCGCGGGGGAGAACATTCCGGATGGGCAGCCCTCGCACGATGCCGTGACGCGCGCCCTGACCATGGCTGTTGAGGCGGTGAACGCATGAGGTTTTGGTGGTTGATCCCGCTCGTCCTGCTCGTGGTGGTGGGCGCCACTGTCCTCGGATGGTGGCTGGCACGCCGGGCGGGCCAGCGCGCAGGTAAGAAGGGTTGGGTTGCCAACTCGGGTTTCGTACGAGGCCTGCCCAAGTATCAGGCTCTCGTGCGGCGCACGCGCGCATCCTTGGCAATGGCGTTCGTGTGTTTCCTCATCGCGGTCATCGCGACCTCCGTGTCGGCGAGTGCGCCCGTGGACCGCTACGTCAAGTACGACAAGTCCGCGAGTCGCGATATCGTGCTGTGCCTGGACGCCTCCCCTTCGATGCTTCCCTACGACTCGGAGATCGGCGACGCCTTCAAGCAGATCATCTCCCACTTTGAGGGAGAACGAATTTCCTTGCAGCTGTGGAACGCCTACTCGATGACGATGTTCCCGCTCACCGATGACTACGAGATGGCCGACGACGTGCTCACCGAAATGGCGGGTGTGATCGACCGGGGCTTCTCGACGACGCCCGACGGTTACGCCCATGCCACGCCGGAACTGTACGAGTACCTGGAGCCGACGCTGGCCGCGCGGGACGAGGAACGCGCCTCTCTGGTCGGCGACGGGCTGGCCTCGTGCGTCATGGGCTTCGACCACACGGACAAGCAGCGTTCGCGCACGATTCTGCTGGCCACCGATAACGAGGTATTCGGCAGCGGCTACTACAACCTGCAGCAGGCCATTGCCTTCGCGAAGAGCCAGAACGTGACCGTCACGGCGCTGTATCCCGGCTCTATGACGACCCTGTCGAGCGAGGGCGAGGATCTGCGCAATCAGGTGAAGTCGACGGGCGGCGACTTCTATGATGCGTCGTCTCCCGCATCCGTCGATTCGGTTGTTAAGCAGATCGAGGCCGAACAGAAGGAAGACTTGGATGCCAAGGGCAAGCTGATCGAAACTGATCGTCCGCGCGCCGCCCTGGGCTGGACACTGGTCGGTGTCGTGTCCCTGCTCGGCCTGCTTGCCTTCGGGAGGCTCTGACATGGTTTTTCATCCCGTTATTCACCCGGCGCTTCTCGTCATCATCGTCCTGGTGGCGGCAGCCTTCGTGGTTGTGTCCGCCCGGCGCTCCGTGCGCACGAGCCTGATGGATGTCATCAGGCGTTCCCTGATCGTCGTGATGGTTGCCGTCATGGGCGCGGGGCCCTCCATTCCCGGCAAGGCCGTCGAGGTGACCTCGAGCCTCGAGGTGTACTACGTCATCGACCGCACCGGATCGATGGGCGCCGAGGACTGGGACGGGGACAATCCCCGCATCGACGGCGTGCGCAGCGACGTCGGCATCCTCATGAACTCTCTCACCGGGTCACGCTTCTCGATCCTGTCGTGGGACTCGAACGTGCACGTTGGTATGCCCCTGACGACCGACGCCTCCGCGGTCCAGTCGTACATGGCCACGTTCACGCAGGAGCTATCTTCCTCCTCGCAGGGCTCGTCCCCCCACCGCCCCGCCCAGGAGCTGGCCAAGCTGCTGAAGAAGAACAAGGAACGCCACCCGAACAACATTCGCGCGGTCTTCATCTTCTCCGATGGTGAGACGTCGAACGAGGGCCACTGGTCGACTGCTCCCATGGGGTCCGAATCGGATTGGGACGCCGTCAAGCCCTACGTCGACGGCGGCCTGGTCATCGGCTACGGCACTGAGGAAGGCGGCAAGATGAAGATCCAGCGCCTGGCTGGCGCCGAGGAACAGAGCGGCAGTGACGGATACATTCATGACAAGTCGCAGCCGGGTGACCCCGTCGCCATCTCCCACATTGACGAGGCCGCGCTGAACAATATCGCGTCGCGTCTCGGCATTGACTACGTGCACTCACCCGACAAGGCTGCGATCGAGTCGCACGCACAGTCACTACTCGAACGAGCCACGACGATCGCAGAAGAACGCAACATGCGGTCCACGTACCGCTACATCATTTGGCCGGTCGCCCTCATCCTCGGAGGACTCCTGGCGTGGGAGGGCGCAAACCTGGCGCGGCGCGCACAACAGTTGAGGAATTCCCATGCAATCTAACAACCCTGCACGCGAAGACGACCTCCTGCCTTTCGGTGCCCCCCAAGCAGATGCCACCGACCCCGCGGTGCGTGCCAAGCTGGCCTCGGCCTCGGGCAAACCCCAGCGCTCCCCGCGCGCGCTGCGCCCCCTGTGGTACTCGATCCCCTTCCTGGTGATCGCGCTGGCGATCTCCGCGTACCTGATCGGAATCACCCTGTGGTCACGCTCGTCGCTGGGACACTGGACGAACGAGGAGTACCCCGCCGCTCAGGCCGGGTACGAGGGGCAAAAGTCGTGGACCTCCTCCGGCGTCGAGCAGTGGGTCGCACACTACAACCTGGGTACGACGCTCGTGAGCCAGGACTCGATCGACGAGGGCGTGGCTGAGCTGCGTACCGCCTACGACATGGTCCCCAAGGCCATCGAGGTCCAGCCCGGGCGCCTGGAGCCCTTCTCCTACGAGTGTCGCGTGCGCGTGAACCTCGGTCTGGGCATTGAAATCCAGGGCGATGCGAAGGACTCAGCCGGTGCGTACGGCGAGGCCTACGACCTGTACCAGGAATCCGAAGACATGGTGGCTCCCTGCCAGAGCGCCAACCAGAGCCAGTCGAACAACCAGGGCCAGTCCGGCAACCAGGGTCAGTCCGGCAACCAGGGCCAGTCTGGTAACCAGGGTCAGTCTGGTAACCAGGGTCAGTCCGGCAACCAGGGTCAGTCTGGCAACCAGGGTCAGTCTGGCGGCCAGGGTCAGTCCGGCGGCCAGGGTCAGTCCGGCGGCCAGGGTCAGTCCGGCGGCCAGGGCCACAATGGTGAGCAGGGTCAGTCCGGCAACCAGGGCCAGGGTGGCCAGACTAACCACGCCGACGAGAACAAGAGTCGCGTCCAGAAGAAGAAGCAGAACGCCGACAAGAAGAATCGTGGCGAAGACCCGAACGACCCGAACAAGGGCAACAACGGCGGCAACGGCGGCAACGACCCGAGCAACGGCGGCAACGACCCGAATAAGGGCAACAACGGCGGCAACGGCGGTAACGACCCGAGCAAGGGCAACAACCCGGGCAACCAGCCGACCACGCAGCCCGGCTCGACCCCCACGCCTGACCCCTACGAGGGCGAAAGCGAGGAGGAGCGCAAACGCCGACAGGGCCTGGAGGGGCAAAACACCAAGCGTGATCGCGATCGACGTGAACACGACGACCAGCAGCGCAGCGGTAACCCGAACGGCGGCTGGTGACACGCGCGTCCACGTCTCATTACCGCTGTGACGTGCACCCATAAAATCCCATGTCGGCCTGCCAGGCCGCCAAAGACCGATAGGCTGGAATCGTGAAGGTCCTTCTCGTTGGTAACGGGGGTCGCGAACACGCGATCGCCCGAGCGCTTGTGCGAACGTCTACCCCCGAGCAGCCCGTGAAGCTTGTCGTCCAGGCCGGTAACCCGGCGCTGGAGCAGCTGGGCCGCTCCCTCACCATGGATCCGATGGATCCGAAGGATGTCGTGCGACGCGCGACATCCGAGAAGGTCGACCTCGTGGTCGTCGGCCCGGAGGCCCCGCTCGTCGCGGGCGTCGCCGATGCCGTGCTGGACTACGGGATCCCCGTGTTCGGCCCGACGAAGGACGCAGCGCGACTCGAGGCCTCCAAGTCTTTCGCGAAGCAGGTCATGGCCGACGCCGGCGTGGCTACCGCCCGCGCCTTCACCTGCACCACCATGGACCAGGTCGAGGCCGCATTCGACGATCTGGGTGCGCCCTACGTCGTCAAGGACGACGCCCTGGCCGCCGGCAAGGGAGTCGTCGTGACCTCCGACCGCGCCCAGGCCTCGAAACACGCGCGTGCCTGCCTGGCCCGCGACGGGGGAGCGGTCGTCATCGAGGACTACCTCGATGGACCCGAGGTCTCCCTCTTCTGCTTCGCCGACGGCACCACCGTCGTACCCCTCCAGCCCGCCCAGGACTTCAAGCGCGTGGGCGACGGCAACGAGGGCCCCAACACGGGCGGCATGGGCGCCTACAGCCCCCTGCCGTGGCTGCCCGAGGAAGCCACGCAGCGCATCGTCGACGAGGTCGCCCAGCCCG
>ERZ773203.726-NODE-726-length-17901-cov-6.548526_pt1 | contig 17901 bp, 15 predicted proteins | sample MGYA00580529_ERZ773203 | MGnify/ENA primary metagenome ERZ773203 (study PRJEB29015, sample SAMEA2738176) | human oral metagenome | biome: human oral; feature: human-associated habitat; material: saliva | place: China | collected 2177 ... | reverse complement strand
CTTTATTTTTATAAAATCAAACCTAGTTTATTATAACAGATGTTTTTTTTATTGTATACTAAAAAAGTTAAAATTTAATTAAGAAATAAAAATAAAATGGAACTACTACATATTTAAATATGTTATAGTTCCATTTTTTATTATTTATGTATATTTTTATAAGTAAGCAATTAATAATTTTATAGTTTCAATAATTCCATCATTATGGCATCTTTCATAATGGTGAGTTGCATCTACATTTGGTCCTATACAAGCATATTTAAAATCAAATCCTTGTAAAATTGCTGTTGTTGCATCTGACCCATATCTATTATGTACTCCTATTGTATATTGTATTTTATTTTTATCAGCTGCTTCCTGAAGTTTCTTTCTTAAAGTATAATCATAAGGACTTCTACTATCTTTTGCAATAATATTAACTTTCTTTTCATCACCATGAGCATCCTCACCAGCAACAAGTCCAATATCAACTGCTATAAACTCATCTAAATCTTCAGGAAAAACTGAAACTCCGTGTCCAATTTCTTCAAAGTTAGAAAAATAAATATATAAATCAGTTCTTGGTTTTAATTTATTATCTTTTAAATATTTTAAATAAGCTAGAATTTGTGCTACACAAAGTTTATCATCTAAGTATCTTGATTTTATATATCCATTTTCTAAAACTCTTGTACGTGGATCAAGAGAAACAAAATCTCCTTGTAATATTCCTAATTTAAAAACATCTTGATCTGTTTTTACATCTTCATCTATTCTTATCTCCATTGTTTCTTCTGTTCTTGGCATTTCTCTTGCAACATCACCATAAACATGGACAGAAGCTTTAATTGGAAGTATAGTTCCTGTATATGTTTTTTCAGAAAGAGTATGTATTGTTACATGTTCTCCTTCAACTGATCCCCAAGCGAAACCTCCAACATTAGTAATTTCAAGTCTTCCATTCTTTTTAACTTTTTTTACTACTGCTCCTAAAGTATCAACATGGGCAGAAATCATTTTTTTATAGTTAGAATCTTTCCCTTTAACATAAGCAATTAATGCACCTTTTTTTGTTATATTATATTTTTTTACTCCTAAGCTTTCTAATTCTTTTCTTACCCATTCAATAGCATTATGAGTATATCCTACTGGACTTGGTATTGCTAAAAGTTCAACTGTTTTCTTTAATGTATATTTTAAATCTATATTCATTTTTTAGTTCATCTCCTTGTGATAAAAATATAGGGAGCCATTGTAATTTACAATAGCTCCAATAAAACTTTATTTAATTTCTAAATTTTTAAATTTATGCATAGTAGTTGGATCATATTCAAATCCTTTCACTCTCTTATTTATACCAATATTTTCATTTTTATTGTATAAAACAATAAGAGGAGAATCATTCTGAGCTATTATTTGAGCATTTTTAAAGTGTTCTTTTCTTTCTTCAGGACTTAAAGCTACTCTTGCTGCTTCAACTTCCTTATCAAATTCTGGATTAGAGTAACGAGCTCTGTTTCCAGGGAAACCTATTGATTTACTATCTAATAAAGGATATAGAACTATATCAGCATCAGAAGTTCCTGAAATCCATCCTCCTAAATAAGCTGTAAAATCCCCTTCTCCTGTTTTTTGAAGATATGTTCCCCATTCAAGAGTTTCAATAGTCATTTCAATTCCAACATCTTTTAAATTAGCTTGAATTATTTGTGCCACTTGTAATCTTACTGGGCTATCATTTACATAAAGAGCAAATTTTGTATCTTTTAAACCTGATTTTTCAATTAATTCTTTAGCTTTTTCTACATCAAAAGGATATTCTTCTAAACCATCGTAATAACCAAAAACATTTGGATTTACTATTGATTTTGCAACTTTTCCTCTTCCAGAGAAAATAGAGTCGATTATACTTTTCTTATCTATAGCATAATTTAAAGCTACTCTAAAATCTTTATTATTAAATGGAGCTTTTTCTACATTTAAACAAATATATTCTGTTGCTGTAGTTGGTTCAGAAATTAATTCTAATTTATCATTAGCTTCTATAGTTTGAGTTGAAACTGGTGGCATACCAGTAGCTATATCAACTTCTCCTGTTTCTAGTGCAGCTAGCATACTTGTATCTTCTGGAATAGATCTAAAAGTTATCTTTTCAACTTTTGGAGCTCCTTCAAAGTAGTCTTTAAAAGCTTCTAATTCAATCTTTTCTCCATCATTATAAGCTATTAACTTAAATGCACCTGTTCCCATTGGAGCAATTGATAGATCGTTTCCTGCTTCTACATATTTCTTATTTACTATAGAAGTTATTGGGTGAGCTAAGTTATACAACATAGCTGAAGAAGGATTTTTTAATAAGATTTTTATTTCATAGTCATTAACTTTTTCAACCCTATCAATTTCTTCTACCATTACTGATGCTCCAGGTTTTTCTTTCATTCTTTCAAAACTAAATAATACGTCATCTGCTGTTAATTCACTTCCATCATGAAATTTTACACCCTTTTTTAAAACAATGTCTAATTCCTTGTCATTTTTATACTCATAACTTTCAGCCAATTCAGGTTTTATAGTTCCATCTTTTTCTCTTGAAAATAATGTATTATAGAATTGACGAGAAACAAGCAAATCAGGAATAGAGTTGTACATATGAGGATCAAGTGATTTAGGTTTTGCTCCTTGACCTATAACAATCGTGTTACCATTAGGGCTTTCATTTTTACTTTCCCCACACCCAATTAAAAATAACGAAAACAACATTAAAACATAAATAAACTTCTTCATAATATCATCTCCTTAAAAATTTTGTTATATTTATTCTGGATAAACTAAATTTTCTTCCTTAAGGTTGTTTAATGTTTCTTTTAAAAATTTTTCTGCTTCATATCTCGCCATAGGCAAGTTTTGATCTAAGTAATTTCCACATTCAATTTCAGAAGCTCCTGGAATGTCTCCTTCAAATTTACTAATGAATTCAAAAAGTTCTTTTATAAGTTCAACAACTTCTTTTGATTCTAGTTTACCTTTTAAAATAAGATAAAGACCTGTTCTACATCCCATAGGTCCGAAATAGATAATATCATCTTTCCTTGTAGGATGATTTCTTAAAAATGTAGCTCCTAAATGTTCTATTGTATGTAATTCTGCTATATTTATTACAGGTTCTCTATTAGGTAACTTCATTCTTATATCAAAAGTTGTTAGATAGTTTCCATTTATTTCATCAAGTCTTGACACATAAATTCCTCTATTCAATTTTTTATGATCAACTTGAAAACTAGCAATTCTTTCCATACATTATACTCCTTATTTGTCTTCTGGTAAAATTTTATTTAGAACTATTCCTACAAGTGCTGCTAATGCAAGACCTGAAACAGAAATTGTTCCCCAAATTGTTATATCTCCAATAGCTATTCCTAATACAAATATTAAGGCAGCTATAATTAAGTTTCTTGAGTGCGTAAAGTCAAGTTGTGCTTCAACTATCGTTCTTACTCCAACTGCTGCTATCATTCCGAATAATATAATAGAAACTCCTCCCATAACCGGTTGAGGTATTGTTTGAAGTATTACTCCAAATTTTCCTATAAGTCCTAGAACTATTGCAAAACAAGCCGCTATTCTTAAAATTGCTGGATCATATACTTTTGTTACTGCAAGAACTCCTGTATTTTCTCCATAAGTTGTGTTAGCAGGCCCTCCTAAAAGTCCAGCTGACATTGTTGCAAGTCCATCACCTAGTAATGTTCTATGAACTCCTGGATCTTTGAAGAAATCTTTTCCAACAACTGCTCCATTAGTTGTTATATCTCCAATATGTTCTATAAATACAACCAAAGCTATTGGTGCAAGTGCTATTACTCCTGTAAAAGTAAATTTAGGTAATGTAGTAATAGTTTCCCATGCTCCTGCTGGTAATCCTAACCAACTTGCTTCATGAACTTTTGATAAATCTACATCTCCCATAAAATATGCAACTATATATCCAATAACAACTGAAATTAGAATTGGAACTAATCTAAAGAATGATTTTTTTAAGATACTAATAGATATCATAGTGACAACAACTACTAATGCAATAATTAAGCTATCTTTATCAAATGTATTATTAGCATATCCTGCCATACTTAATGCTACTGGACTAAGTCTTAATCCTATAACCATTATTATTGGTCCTACAACCACTGGTGGAAAGAATGATTTTATTCTTTCAACTCCAAATTTTAAAACAATAAAAGACATAAGAACATATACAAGTCCTGCAGATATAATTCCACCTTTTAATATTGCAATTCCTTGTTCTTTAAAAACTAAAGCAGTTGCTCCTATAAAAGCAAAAGATGAACCTAAAAATACAGGTACTATCCCTTTTGTAACGCCATGAAATATTAAAGTACCTACACCAGCACAAATAAGTGCTATTGATGGATTAAGTCCTGTTAAAAAAGGCACTAATACAGTTGCTCCAAACATCGCAAGAACGTGTTGTATTCCCAATACAAGTTTTGTTTGTAAACTAAGTTTTTCCATTTTTCTTTTCCCTTTCCCTCTTTCTTAAAAAAGAGGCTGTTGCAAAATTAAAATTTCAATCCTAAAGTAAAAAAATAAGTGAGTTACGAATGGAAATTTTAGATAAAAAATCAAATAGAATGAGCCGAGCAAATGCAGGAGTGTCTGAACGAAGTGAGTTTCCTGATTTGCAGCGAATTCTTGATTTTTTATCGTTAAGAAATTTACTCAGTAACGAACTATTTTTTACTTTTGTGAATTTGCAACAGCTCTTTTTTAAATAGTTATTTTGTATTTTTTAATTTTTCATAAAATTTTGCTGTATCTATAATAAATCTTGTATGTGATCCAGTTCCTACTGCAACCCCATCTTCAATTACTTCAACATCAAATACTAATCTTTTTCTATCTATTTCTTTTAAAGTAGATAGAACTTTAACAGTTTTTCCAACTAAAGTTCCTTTTAAGTGTTTAATATTTACTTCTGTTCCAACTGTTGTAAAACCTTCTTCTAACTCCTTTTGAGCTAATCTTAAAGAAGCTTCTTCCATCCAAGCTATCATAACAGGAGTTGCTAGCACTTCAACAGAACCTGATGCAGCTTTAGCAGCAGTATCATTTTCTGTTACAACTCTATCAATTTCATATTTCATTCCAACTTCCAACATCTTATAAAACCTCCTCCTTTTTTATAAATTCTATAACAAAGATATCTATGTGTCAATTTTAATTTCATTTAACTACACAAAGGAGAGCTCCATTTTTTAATGTTAGCCTAGCTTCATTTTTTTCAATGATATTGCTCACACATCTTGTTTCACCTTTTGTTAAATCTAAATTTTCAACACTATATTTAAAACCTTTTAAAGTTAAATTTTCTACTTTATCAGAAAATATAATGAAAGAAACTTTTTTATTTCTCATATTAGAGAAATTATAAGATTTTTCTATTTTAAACATTTTTTCTTTTTGGCTAACAAAAATCAAATTAGAATATCTATTTAACAAATTTATATTTGTAAGTTCATGATCAATACTTCCACCCAAAGCAGCTATTGCATAAATCTTATCATATTTTTTTTCAATTTCATTTAATACAAGCTCACTATCTGTATAATCCTTTTCAACATTAAATTTAATAAATTTAACATTTTTTTTAGCATAAAAATCTTTTACCTCATCTTTAATAGAATCTAGATCTCCATATATTTCTTTTGGTATTAAATTTAATTGATAGGCAATATTTGCTCCACCATCGGCACAGTAAATATCCCCTTCTTGTTTTTCAATTAAATTAGAATAAAACTTTTTACTTCCTCTTAATTGACCATTGAAAAATAGATAAGCAATTTTCATTAATCATCATCCTTTGATGTTTCAACAACTATAAATACTGGAATATGATCAGATATGATTTGTCTCATAAGTTGTGGATCTTTTTCTGAAAAATCTAATGCTCCACTTGAACCTGTAAATTCTGTTGTATAATTTTGACTAAAGAAGAAATTATCATAAGAGTTTGCTCTTCCTTTAGTTCCAATAGTTGTTTTTATTGCAGGGTCTATAGCATAAGTAATTTTATCTCTATGTTTGTACATTGGTCTAAATGATTCATCTAATGCATATAAATTAAAATCTCCTGCTATTAAAATATCATTTTCTTTTTTATCTTTATCTTGGAAATAATCATACACATCAACCATTTTGAAGTTTTCTGCTTTTCTTTGAGATTCATTATTTCCATAAATTGTATGAACTAAAACTAGAGTAAAGTCAAAATTACCTATTTTGAATGTAGCTCCATAAGGTTCTCTTAAAAGTGAACTTTTTCCATCTTTATAGAAACCTTCAGATTTTATAAATTTAACCTTATCTTTTTTGTACACATAACCAAAATATTCTTTATATTTTGATGAACCAACACCAAAAGGTGAAATATGATATTCCCAAGTATTAGGACTTTGTCTATTTAATTCATCAACCAATTCCTCAATTCCCTTTTTATTAATAACTTCAACTAGACCTACTAAATCAAAACCTTGTAAAAGTTTTGCTGTTTGAACCATATCTTTTTCAGCAGCCCCTAGTCTTAAAATATTAAAACTTGCTATATAAGCTTCATCTGCTGAACTTATAGTAGAAAACATAGTAAAAATCATAAGCACACTAGCAATAAATAGTGATAGCTTCTTTTTTAAATTAATACTTCCTTGCATTTTACTTCACTCCTTAAATAATTACTTTTAAAAAATCTATAGATATTATACAGTGTTTTTTCTAATTTTAAAAGATACTATTCAAATCTAAATAATTTTTTTTTAAAAGTCAACCAAAAAAAGATACATTTTTTTTAAAAAATATGTTACAATTTAGGTATAATTTTTTTTAGTAGGTGAATAGTATGATAGCAGCATTTTTTGATATAGATGGTACGATATATAGAAATGCTTTACTTATTGAACATTTTAAAAAAATGATAAAATATGAGCTTTTTAAAGATATTCAATACAGATTAAAAGTGGAAGAAGCATATCAACTTTGGGACACAAGAAAAGGTGACTATGATGACTATCTACTTGATCTCGCTCAATTATATGTTGTTGCCATAAAAGGCTTACCTCTTAAATATAATGATTTTATATCTGATCAAGTTTTATTATTAAAGGGGAATAGGGTCTACACATACACAAGAGAAATGATAGAATGGCATAAAAAAGAAGGACATAAAGTTTTTTTCATATCAGGAAGTCCTTCGTTTTTGGTTTCAAGAATGGCCAAAAAGATGGGAGTTGATGACTTTTGTGGTTCTGTTTATGAAATCGATGAAGAAACTCAAACATTTTCAGGTAAAATAACTAAACCTATGTGGGATTCTGTACATAAACAAGAAGCAATAGAAGATTTTATAAAAAAATATGATATCGATTTATCTAAAAGCTATGCTTATGGTGACACTAATGGAGACTACTCTATGTTATCTTCAGTAGGTAATCCTAGAGCTATTAATCCAAGTAAAGAACTTATACAAAAAATAAAAAATGATGAAGATTTAAAATTAAAGATCCAAATCATAATTGAAAGAAAAAATGTTATTTATAAATTAGATCCAAATGTAGAATTGATTGAATTTTAGAAAATTAACAGTGAGGAGAGCAACATAATGAAAATTAAGAATGAAGTTAGATACGCTTTACAAATTGTCTATTATCTTACTTTACATAGAGATAAGGATATTATTTCATCAAATGAAATATCAGCTGAAGAAAATATTCCAAGATTATTTTGTTTACGTATAATTAAAAAATTAGAAAAAGCTGGAGTTGTAAAAATATTTAGAGGTGCTAAAGGTGGATATGTTCTAACAAGAGATCCTAAGAGGCTTACTTTTAGAGATATTATAGAAATCATAGATGATGATATAGTCTTACAACCATGTATAGATAGTTCGACTATCTGCTCTACTAGAGGTGCAAATTGTTCTATCAGACTAGCACTTAAGAAGATACAAGATGAATTACTAGATGATTTTGATAAAATCAATTTTCATGACTTAGTAGAAAAAAATACAGGTTTATATGTATAGAAAAAGAAAGAGCTTTTGATAACAAAAAGCTCTTTCTTTTTTATTTTTTTATTATATTTAAAACTTTTTCCATAGTATCTGCAAAATTAGTTTTTAAAACTAAAGATGCTTCTCCATCATATTGAGTACTTTCATTATTGATTATAACTAGATTTTTTCCTCTAAAATATCTCAAATAATATGCAGCAGGATAAACTGTTAAACTTGTCCCTGCAACTATTAAAGTATCCGCTTGTTCTATTTGATAAATAGCTTCATTAACTACATCTTGATTTAAGTTTTCTCCATATAAAGTGACATCAGGTCTAACTATTCCACCGCAGTCACAAGAAAAATTCTTATTTGATGTTTTTCCACAGCTTAAACAATACCATCTTTTTAAACTTCCATGTAATTCTAAAACATTTTTATTCCCAGCCATTTGATGTAAATCATCTATATTTTGAGTTATTACTGCTTTTAATATACCCATTCTTTCTAATTCAGCTAAAGCTAAATGCCCCTTATTAGGTTTAATACCATTGATATTCAATTCTTCTTCCACATATTCTATAAATATTTTTCTGTGTGAACAAAAAAAGTCTGAACTCAATACTTCTTCAGGTCTATATTTTCCTTTGTATAAACTACTATATAGTCCATCTTTACCTCTAAAACTCTTCAATCCGCTCTCAGTCGACACACCTGCTCCTGTAAAGAAAACAAGATGCTTAGAATTTTTTATAATATCAGCTAGTTTTTCAATTTTGTTTTCCATTTACATCACCTCTAAAAAAGTATAACATAGTTAAGAAAAAAATAAAATAGCAAGAGTTTTTTAAATGTGTTAAAATTAAAACTACATATTAAAATTTTAGGATGAGAAATGGAAAGAAAAGAACTTAAGTTTGAAGTTTTAAATGATCTGGGAACTATATCTGAAAGTACTAAAGGTTGGAGTAAAAAACTTACTCGTATTATATGGAATGAAGATGAGCCAAAATATGATATTAGAGCTTGGGATTCTGAATTTAAAAAAAATGGGAAAAGGAATTACTTTAACTGAAAAAGAGTTAAGATCATTTGTAAAGAGATGTAAGGATATAAAATACAATACTGCGTTGTTATTTTCATTCTTAGTAACAGGATCGTTATCTCTTTCAGCTAATGGGAAAGATGATGTAGAAACGGCAAAAAGAGGACTTCAAACATCAATAACAGATATGAAGAAGTTATTCAAGGAAGCGAAAGCTGAAAATGATAAGCTGATGAAAGGTTCAAACCTTGAATTAGTACAGTTAATGGAACAGGGAGACCATGTAGTAAAATCACCATGGAGTTCATGGCAGTTTGGAATGAATGGATTTTATAACAACTGGAGAGGTACTTATAAAGGTAGAGGAGATAAAAAAGGAAGTGTAATTTTTCAAAGAAGTAGTGATCTAAGTAAATATAATTATCAAACTGAAGGAATATTTAAATATGGTGATACTTCAATAACATTAGGAAATGCACTAGAAAAATTAGTAGAAATTGAAGTTGATGCTTCGTTAAGAACTCTATCGATAGATAAAGAAGCTCCTAATTTTGTACCTACGACTCCTAGTGGGGGACTACCGCCATTTGATCCATTAATGGTAACACCACCTATTATCAATCCAAAGAATGTCAATATTAGTCAGGTTCCTTCAGCACCCCCAACTGATGTAGCTTACCAAAACGTACCGAATGATGGCTTAGGATATAATGTGAATAATGTTTTAGGAAATAATGCCTTAATAGCTCAATTAGAAGTAGTAACAGGAACATTTAATAACTATTTTAGTGGAGTAGGAATGCCTCTTCAATATAATTTTACAGGTGCCAGTGAAAGGGATACATCATATATTCCTTCATCAGGTGCTGATAATTTACCAGCTTCAGATGCAGGAAGCAGTAATGATACTGCTGCATTTTATACGTTAAGTGGTAAGGCACAGGTAGAAATACCAAACGCGGTAACAGTTAATGTGGTGGGTAATAGTATTGGAGGAGGACAATTAAATTCAATTTATTACATGGGAAATCCATCAACTTCAGGAAATGCTGAATCTAAATTAATACATAAAGCGAATACTAATATTTATGGAAATAATATAGCAGTAGTAAATATAGATAATGTAGCTAGTACAGGTGGTATAACTTTTATTAATAGTGGAAGTATAATAGGGCATGCACAAAATGGAACATTTGTTGATGCTTCAGGTACAGTTTTAACTGGAGCAACTCCAGGAAATCATATATTTGGAGCTTATTCTTATGGAACTTCACAAAGTGATAAAATAGAAAATGCTTCTGATGGAAGTGTAATTTTTTATGCACCGGAAAGTGTAGGATGGGCATACAGTGCAAATAATGTGCAAGCTATAACAAGAAGTTCAATTAACAATGGTAAAATGCAACTATTTGGAAAAAATAGTTTAGGAATAGCTACTGATAGTGATACTTCTGCAGAACAAATGGCACATGCAGATATTCAACTTAATACACCGATTGAAATATATGGAGATGAATCAGTAGGAGCGAGTTTCCTGTCAGAACCGGATACTAGCTCAAATAATTTTTTAAATTCAAAATTTAATATTCAAGTTGGGGGATCTTCTTTAACTTCACAAGATGCTACTTATGGTGATACAAAAGGAGACTTGACAAAGGTTCAAAATTCAGTTGGGCTGAATTTTGATTTTACAATTTCCAATAATGGATTTACAAATTTAGATATAAATAATTATAATGTGAATTTAGAGAATAATTCTAAAAATTCAATAGCTCTTAGAGCAGGAGAAGCTAAGCTTACATTTAATGATTCAGCAAATAGTGGAATAACTCTTGGTGGAGAAGATAATATTGGATATCTTTCAGATGGAAATACAAATAATAATTTAATTTATAACAATACAGCTAATAACTTTAAAGTTAATGGAAATAATGCGATATTATTTGCTTCCAAAAGTGGTGGAACATTGAAAATAAATAACTCGTTGCCTTTATCTTCAACATCAGTTAGTGGAAATGGATTTACTTTAGCGTATTCTGAAGGAGCTGGTTCGACAGTTACATTGAATCAAGGTGTTACAGGAGAAGTTGCCGGTTCTGATGCAGTACTGTATTATGCGAAAAACGATGGAAAAATTACAGTAACAGAAACAGCAGTTACTCAACCATCAACAACTGTTAATCCATCAGGAGTAACAGTTGTAAGAGATTCAGCAATAGGTACCCCTAAAGTTACCATTGCTGGAAATAATGGTGTTGGATTTTATGCTACAAGTGGAGGACAAATTGAGGCAGAGAACAGTTTTGTAAAATTATCAGATGGATTAGTCGGTGCATATAGTGATGGTTCTACAAGTAATATAAATTTAAAAAATTCAATTTTAGATTATAAGGGAAATGGATATTCTCTTTATAGTGGAAACAATGGGAAAATTGATTTACAAGGAAGTACAGTTGTTTTAAGAGGAAAAGCAATAGGAGTACAAGGATCTTCTTTAAGTGATATAACAACAAATGCAAATACAAAAATAGTTGTTATGTCAAATGATGCTATTCCATTTGAATTTAAAGATAAAGGAATAGTAAATTTAACATCTATAGATACTGATTTAGGTATTGCTGCTTCAGGAATTCAAGTTGTAAGTGGAGAAGATGGAACAACAGCATATACTAATTATAAAAAAGCTTTTATAGATGGAATGTTAAACTATAATATTAATACAGATATTGATAAAAGTTTAGCTGCTAATATTGCTAACGAAGCAACAGATTCATTTAAATTTGTTAAAAGATATTTAGTTCAACGTGCAGTTTTAAATTTACAGGCAGGAAAAAATGTAACAGCACATTTAAGTTCTTCAGATTTTACAGCAACAGGTATGAAGGGTGTTGTAGGACTTGATATGAGTTCAAGCAGTTCAGCGACTTCAAATAATGAGACTCAAATAAATCTTGCGGCAGGGTCTTCAGTTTCAGCAGACAGAACGGACGCAGGAAGCGGAGCAGTTGGATTATTCATAAACTACGGGAAAGTGAATACAGATGCATCGTCTATAATAAATGTTGAGCAGTTAACAACAAATCCTCACAATGACAGTGCAGTAGGAATTTACGCAGTAAACGGTTCTGAAGTAAATAACGAAGGAACTATAAATGTTGGTGGTAACAGTTCAATTGGGCTATTAGGATTGGCATATAGGGAAGATGTAATTACTGGAGCACCTAAAGTAAATGAATTTGGAGGAAAACCTGGTGAAGGAACGATTAGTATTATAAACAAAGGAAATGTTACGTTAGATGAAACAACTTCGTATGGAATTTATGTAAAAAATAATAATTCAGCAGGGACAAAAGCTGGTGCCATTGGAACAAATACAGGAAACGGAGTGTTAACTTTATCAGGAGATAAGTCTATCGGAATGATAGGAGATAAAGCAACATTAACAAATGATACAAATGCAAAAATTAATATGACAGGACAGGAACAAGTTGGAATGTTTGCTAATAATAGCTCATCATTGATAAATAGAGGAGAAATTAATTTGACAGCATCAGCAGGTTCTATTCCAAGTGTAGGAATTTATACTAATGATGTAGCAACAGATATAGTAAATGATGGTAAAATTAACGGTGGCAATAAAAATTACGGTATCTTTGGAACAACAGTGACTCATGGAGCAACAGGAGAAATCACAGTTGGAGATGAAGGAGTAGGAATTTATTCAACAGAAGGAAATGTCACATTAAATGCAGGTTCAAAAGTAAGAGTTGGAGCGAATAAAGGAGTTGGAGTATTCACTACTGGAACAGCAGGAAGAACAATAAACTCTGACACTGATATGACAGTCGGAGATTCTTCATTTGGTTATGTAATTAAAAATACAGGAACAACAGCTTTAACAACAAATGGAACAGTTACATTAGGAAATGAAGCAAAATATATTTATTCAAATAATAGTGATATAACAGTAACTAATAATGTTGCATTAACTTCTACAGGAAATAATACCTATGGAATTTACTCTCCAGGAACAGTAGTAAATAATGCAAATATTGATTTTGGAAGAGGAACAGGAAGTGTAGCAATATATGCTATTAATGGTGGAAATGCTACAAATAATGCAGTAATTTCAGTAAGTGGAAGTAATTTAACAGCAACTCCGGTTCCAGAATATGGAATGGGAATGGCAACATCTAACGGAACAATAACAAACAATGGAACGATTAAAGTAGCACTTGATGAAGGAATTGGAATGTTTGCTTCAGGAAGTGGTTCAAGAGCAATAAACAGCAGTACAGGAGTAATAGAATTAAGTGGAAAGAATACAAAAGGAATGTATGTTGATAATAATGCCGTAGGAGAAAACTGGGGAATTATAAAAACAGTCCCAACACCAAATAATACTGGTATTTTAGGAGTAGTTGCAACAGGTGGAGGAGTAATTAAGAACTATGGACAGATTATAGTAGATGGACCTAATAACAGAGCTGGATATCTTGGTTCTACAGGAACATTTACAAATGAAACTAGTGGAGGTATAACAGGAACTGTTACAAATACTGGTGGAGCAGAAGGAGTAATAAGAAAAACAGGAAGTCCAACAGGAAAAACAGTAGCAGGAATTGAAATTATAGCACCTCCAGCAGCAACTTCAGCGACAATTAAAATAAATGGTTCAGTTGTTGTACCTACTTATGTTGATACAAATGCAAGAACTAGTACACCAAGTACAGTATCAGTAACTTCTCCAAGTGGGGTTACATCAATAATTGATTTAGGAACAACTGGTTTAGGAAGTATTCCGACAAATGAAAAAGTTGGTTCACTGGGAATGTATATAGATACATCAGGAGTAAATTATACACACCCAATTGTAGGAGTTAATAATTTAACAGGATTACAAAAAATTAACTTAATATTCGGTAGTGAAGCGGCAAGATATACAGACAGTAAGACAATAGAAGTAGGTAACAATATAATTGATCCATATAACACAATGATTTCAAATATGGCAGCTGCAGGAACAGGAACTAAATTTACATTAGGTGCTGGAAGTTTGACATGGTTTGCAACAGCAACTCAGAATTTATCTACAGGAACTTTAGGAAAAGTATATTTAGTAAAAATACCTTATACAGCTTTTGCTCAGGATACCAATACATATAACTTCCTGAATGGATTGGAGCAAAGATATGGTGTAGAGGCTACTGGAAGAGAAAAAGATTTATTTAATAAGTTGAATGATTTAGGAAAGGGAGAATCACATATCTTAGCACAGGCAATTGATGAAATGAAGGGACATCAATATGCAAATATTCAGCAAAGAGTTAATGCTACAGGAAATACACTGGATAAAGAATTTAATTACTTACAGAATAATTGGAGAAATACTACTAAAAATAGCAATAAGATTAAAGTATTTGGTATGAGAAATGAATATAACACAGATACAGCAGGAATTATTGATTACACAAGTGATGCATATGGTGTAGCTTATGTTCATGAAAATGAAACAGTGAAACTTGGAAACAGTTCAGGATGGTATGCAGGAGCAGTTAACAATAGATTTAGATTTAAAGATATTGGAAAATCTAGAGAAAATCAGACTATGGTAAAAGCAGGAATCTTCAAGACAATATCACCGGTGACAGATCACAATGGTTCATTACAATGGACAATTGCAGGAGATGCATTCATAAGTAGAAATGAAATGAAACGTAAATTCTGGATTGTAGATGAAATATTTGATGCAAAATCTGATTATTCTTCATATGGAGTGGCTTTCAAGACAAATTTAGGATATGATGTAAGATTATCTGAAAGAACACATTTGAGACCATACGGAGCATTGAAAATGGAATATGGAAGATTTAATGACATCAAAGAAGACAATGGACAAATCAGATTAGAAGTGGAAGGAAATGACTACTTCTCAGTAAAACCTGAAGTAGGAATAGAATTTAAATATGTTCAGCCATTGGCTGTAAAAACTCACCTATCTGTTGGATTATCAGCGGCTTATGAAAATGAATTAGGAAAAGTAAATAATACAAATAAAGCAAGAGTAAGATTTACTTCAGCAGACTGGTATGACTTAAGAAGTGAAAAAGAAGATAGAAGAGGAAGTGGAAAATTTGACCTGAATATTGGTGTAGATAACACTAGATTCGGAGTTACATTTAATGCAGGCTATGATACAAAAGGTAAAAATGTAAGAGGAGGATTAGGATTTAGAGTTATTTACTAATAACTTTTTATCTGAAGAAAAAAGTTTCTGTTTAAAATAAAATCTTTAATTCAGAAATTAAGGAAGAAAATAAAAAATACCGTCAATACAATGTTGGCGGTGTTTTTATATCTCTAATTTTAGTAATTATCTAATCACTCTTATTTTTTCTTCAAAAACTTCTCCCACAGAAAAAGTATGTATTTTGTCATCAATGAGTATTTCAAGTTCCCCATTATGGTTTATATTTTTTACAATCCCTGAAAAATAAGCCCTGTTTATTTTAAGATGAACCTTTTTCTCCTTCAGGTAGCTAAGTTCATTAATTTCAAGAAGGATTTTGTCCCATTTTCCATTTAGAAATGTTTCAAATAAAATTTTAAACTCTTCAATAACTGAAGTGATTATTTTTTTAATATCATAGTGTTTTCCAGTTATTTCAGAAATAGAAGCTGCTGTTTCTGAAAGTTCGGCAGGCAGTGAGTTATTTATATTTATTCCAATTCCGACAAAAAAGTTATTTTCAACTCTTTCTACAAGGATACCTGTTATTTTTTTTCCATAAAGATAAACATCATTAGTCCATTTAAACATATAGTCAAGATTTTCTATTTTTCTAAGCCCCTTTATGACGGAAAGTCCTGCAATTAAAGGCAATTTTAAATATTCGGAATCATCAATCCTGCTATTTTCATCCTTTTTCACAAGAAACGTAAAAAGAGCCATTCCCTTTTGAGAAACCCATGTATTTCCTCTTCTTGCCTTACCGAGAGTTTGAGTTTCTGCTGTAACCGCATCATATTCTTCAAATTTTGAAACATTATTTTTCATGAATTCATTAGTTGAATCAAGAGTTTCATAACTGTATATTTTCATTTTTTCAGCTCCTGTCCTGTTTTTTATAATTATATCACAAAAAATATGGTAAAATATATAAAATATAAAAGAATAAAACCTACAAATTCTGTACAGCCTTTATAGGGAAATAAGACTTCGGAACTGTTATAATAGAATTGAAAGGAGGAAAATCAAATGAGAATGATTGAAGGATTTAATAAAACCATTGATTATATTGAAAGTGTCATGAAAGATGAAATCGATGAAAAGAGGATTTTAGAACTGTCAGGCTACTCATATGCTATGTTCCGCAGGATATTTTCAATTCTTACTGAAACAACTTTATCTGAGTATATAAGGGCAAGGAAGCTGACTGAAGCGGCAAAGAAGATTCGTGAAACAGATGAGAAAATAATAGAAATTGCATTTGAATACGGCTATGATTCACCTGATTCAATTCATGCGGGCTGGAAGTATCTTTTTGAAGTGTTTTTTCCTGAACAGGGATACAGGCATTCAGGAAAACCTGATTTTGAAGTCTACTCAGAAGGGGATATGTACAGTGAAACATATAAAATGGAGCTCTGGGTTCCTATCGTGAAAGAACTATAGAAAAAAATGAGAGATACATAGATTGAAGAAGAAATTATTGTTTTTTTAAATTTTATTCATATAATTGTCTAGTTTTACTAATCTTTCACTTGACAAAGGTAAAAAAAGGAAGTATAATTAGATATATCAAGTCCCCTACAAATCATTAATTGATTCTTGTAGGGCTTTTAAATTATTTGGAGATATTTATGGAAAAGGAATATTTGAGTATTAAAGAACAGATAGAGTTGTAAAAAAAAAGAGGAATGATTTTCAAAGATGAGGAAGAAGCAACAAAAAAATTAACTTTTATAAATTATTATAAGATAAAAGAGGCTTCATTACCTTTTTTTAGAAATAATAAATATTTAGAAAATACCACTTTTGAAAATATAATTTTTAGATTTTATGAAGATAGAAATTTAAGGTTATATTTCATGAGAATAATTGAAAAAATAGAAATATCTTTAAAAACAAATTTTTCTCGAATTTTAGGAAGAGAGTATGGAGAAGTGGGGTATTTAAATTTTAAACAATGGACTGATAATGATGAATATTGTAAGCATTATATAAAATACAAGCAAAAGGACTTTAACATTAGAAAAATTAAGAATTTACATCGTTCAGAAAATAGATTGTTAAAAGAGTACGGTAACAATATAAATAAAATTCCAGTATGGCTAATTGTAGATACTCTAACATTTGGAGAAATGTTGGAATTATACAAATTAATGAAAATGGATTATAAAAAAGAAATAGCTCAAAATCATAATATATCAGTTTCTATATTTATATCGTGGCTAGAAAACATAAATTTAATTAGAAACTTGTCAGCACACAATTCAAATGTTTTAGATGTTGATTTTAAAACAAAACCCAAAATTTTAAATGAATGGAAAAATAAATTGTATATAAATGAAAGCTTAAAACTAACTGGGAGAATAGCAAATACTATTTTAATAATGGAACATTTAATAGTTGCAATAAATGATAAGTTTCCAGGAAACGCAATAAAAAAATGTCTGTTAAGACTTTATAATAAAGATATTAATATTGTAAAACAAATAGGATTTAGAAATTTAGATAAAATAAAAGAATTAAAAATATAAATGGAGATGTACCTAAAAACTAAGCATTGAATATTAGTTTAAAGGTACATTT
>ERZ773203.724-NODE-724-length-17916-cov-20.481384_pt1 | contig 17916 bp, 17 predicted proteins | sample MGYA00580529_ERZ773203 | MGnify/ENA primary metagenome ERZ773203 (study PRJEB29015, sample SAMEA2738176) | human oral metagenome | biome: human oral; feature: human-associated habitat; material: saliva | place: China | collected 2177 ... | reverse complement strand
AACTAAAACGCAAGTGTTTGAGGAAGATAAAACACATGTATCAACACAGTGAAGCACTCTGTTGTCAATCGTTTATGTCCTGTTATAGAAGGTTGGTTATAGTAGCTTTAGAGGAGATTAGCGTAACACCAGGAAACGAGTGTGGAAATATGCGGGAATAGCTCTTGTCCAATTGGTGTTAGATGGTACACATCAGAATCCTTAGTTATGATTCTGTCTTGTATTAAATTGGCTAAGGAGGCACACAGTTTATAGTCTGCGACATAGTGGAGAAGCTCATCATAGGTCATTGAGCCCCATGAGCCGATAGATTGAATGACCCAAAGTGTGTCTGGTTCGCAAGTCTTTGCAAGGACGTTACGAATCGGACACGTTGGGAATTGTGGGTCTACTACCATTTCAACTCATCGTTTAGTATAACACCATCACCAGCTGGTGAGTCGCTCTCTGTGAAGCTATTGGCTTTATACTGTATGCAAAGCATGAGCATCTCTTTGTTACCTGTGTTCTTCAATGCACGCTTACCTTCTGGAGCAACACGTATGATACTACCTTCGGAAACAGGGAATATATCGCCATCTACTTGATACTCGCCTTCACCTTTTAGTATGAAGTAAAGTTCCTCATGCGTTTTATGTGTGTGCAAGAAGCCACTGTCTTGTCCTGGTACTAATGTTTGGAATGACAGCTCGCTACCAGTTGCGTGTAAAGCCTGTCCGGCAAACACCTTACCTGGAATCTCGATGTTGCCCAAAGGAAGCACATAATCTTTGATTTCATTGAGTTTACCCACGTTTACTGCTGTGTAGTTCTTACCATTCTTGGTAGTTTCGATAGTCTTCATAATCTTGTTTCTTTTATTATTGTTATTTGTTTTGATGATGCAAAGGTATGGTCTTCTGACAGATTCTACAAGTAGGTACGCAGAAGATAGTCAGTTACCATGAGGTAATCAATGTGTCTGTTAGGGCATTCTGTTATCTGTACTTTTACATACTTTAACTATAAAGTATAGATAACGTTAGCTTTAATAGTTACTTTTGTGCAGTAATATGATTTATGTAAGTTATAGTAATGAACAGAAGTGAGATAAGAGACGCCCTTTACCCTAATTGTCCGATTCGGAATGTGTTGTCAAGAGTAGGGGATAAGTGGTCAATGTTGGTGCTTTTCACGTTAGAATCTAATAATAATCAGCGTTTTAAGGAGTTACAACGTAATATTCCAGATATCTCTCAGAAGATGTTGGCGACAACATTAAAGATGCTTGAAGCTGATGGACTTATCCTTCGTGTGGCCTTTCCGGAGATACCTCCACGTGTAGAATATTCACTTACGAAGAAGGGGGAAAGCCTTTTGCCACTTATAAACAATCTCATTTCGTGGGCAAGTGATAACATGGAAGATATCATAGAGTCGAGACGTAATTTCTTGTTGAAATAGGTTTCTGTAATCAGAGGTACATATATACAAGAACTCCGCCCATGGTTTGACTGTCGTCTTACCGTGGGCGGAGTTTTATTTTGATAATCTTTATAGGCTGTCGGGTATCTGTTTCTTAGGTGTGATACCCAATGTTTTCATTCCTTCTAAGCGGCGAATGATATTTCCTTTGCCTTCATTGAGCTGTCCTTTAGCCTTACTGAAGTCCTGTTGTAATCGTTCAATACTTGTTCCAATCTTGACAAATGTCTCACCGAAGGTTACAAACTTATCGTAAAGGTCATTTGATTGCCGGAGTATTTCGTCAACATTCTGATTCAGGCGATAGTTCTGCCACATCGTTCTTGTCAGTTGCAAAGCCATCAGGAGGTTGCTCGGACTGAGTACGATGATATGCTTTCGGTAAGCATATTGCAGGATGGTTGGGTCGGTCTTGAGTGCTGCTGAATATCCACTTTCGTAAGGGATGAACATCAGAACATATCCGATGCAACCCGGAACCAGCTTCTCATAGTTCTTTGCTGACAGCTCATCGATATGCTTTCGCACGGAAACTACATGTTCTTTCAGTAGGCGTTCTTGCTCATTACTGTCCGTTTCCTTTATTGCAGCTTGGTAAGCTGTGAGTGAAACCTTGGCATCAACCACAGCTCTTTCTTTGTTCGGGAGTTCTATTACGGCGTCAGGGCGGAAGTTATTTCCATTCTCATCCTTGTAGTTCTCTTGTAGGAAGAACTGCTGATCCTTGACCAATCCACAGTCTTCTAAGGTCTTTTCAAGAATCATCTCTCCCCAATCACCCTGCATTTTAGAGTCGCCTTTGAGCGCTTGGGTAAGTGATGCTGCGTCATTTCCAATACGTTCCGTTTGCTCGCGTAGTTCTTTTACAGTGCGTTCCTGGTCTTCGCGCATCGCCTTTATCGTCATTTCCTGTTCGGCATGAAGTCGTTTCATTGCCTCTTCAAAGGTCGTTTTTATCTCAGTCTTGTTGGCTGTGTTCTCCTTGCTATTGTTCGTTACAGTCTGATTGAAAGTCTCCAAGCGGTCTTTGAGTGGTGAGAGCAGGGCCTCAAGACGTTCCTTGTCAGCCGTATTCATCTTTTCACGGCTCTCAGCCAGCATCTGTGCAGCCATGTTACGTACCTCTTCTTGTAGTAGTTTGTTCTTAGCTTCTGCTTGTTTCTGTAGCTCTGCACGTAGCTCTTCACCATGCTTTCTTTCTGCATCTAACTGTTGGTTAGCATTCTCCTTCACCGTTGCGATGCGTTCATCTACATTCTTTCTCTCAGTTTCAAGCTGACTACGAAGCACCGCCACACTCTCATTTGCCTTGCTCACCTCCTGTGTTGTCTTGTTCTTTATCAGTAGGAAGGTGATGATTGCACCAATGATGACACCAAGTATCAAGTATATTATAGCCATAGTTGTTTATTTATTATTCATTTGCCAACACAGATTACACGAAGAAAAATGTATCTCCTATAGTTTTTTCACTGTTTTAGTTCTACTATTATCTACCTATTGACGAGGATGTTCAGTTCCAAGTTGTGCTCCATTATTGCATCATCATAGCATGTAGGGACATCAACTTCATTTTCAACCTTCAACCCCTTCTTTGTTATTTTGTACGTTAATGCATCTTTGTAGACGACGGCTAATAGTCCCAGCCTTAAGCTCTAATAGACTTTGTAGATACAGCGAATGATCTTATAAGTCTGATTATTTCCTTTCATAGATACTGACCTATAAACAATAAGTTCTGGTTTTAGGTTACAGATATGCTACAGTTATCATGTACTATTAACATTTCTGTGTATTCAATGACCCTTAGGTTTCTGAGTAAAGAGGAGTTTGTGAAATCCTTTCTTCTGTATTTTTTGTGTTAAAAATGGACGAAAGGAATAAAGTAATACGTCTGTTATCCCCTCCCTCAATGGGGAGAGGATGAAATGGACTATTCTATTAATCTTGGAAGTAGACCCTCTTTACACGGTTACTGATAGTTGTCAGGACCTCATAAGGGATGGTGTCAAGTGCATCACTGAGCACAGTTACGGGCAGATCATCACCGAAGATCTCAACACTGTCGCCTTCTTTGCAGTCTATTCCAGTGACATCTATCATAGCAACATCCATACAAATATTACCAACATACTCTGCTTTCTTCCCATTTACTAAGCAATAGCAGTGTCTGTTACCAAGATGCCGGTTTAATCCATCGGCATATCCGATAGGAATAGCGGCAATAAGACTGTCATGATCAATGGTTCCCTTACGTGAATAGCCAACAGTATCACCAGCGGGAACATTCCTTAGCTGTAAGATTGTTGTCTTAAGGGTTGACACATTATTGATAATTTTATTCGTGCGAGGGTTGATTCCGTAGAGTCCTAAGCCTAATCGGCACATGTCCATCTGTCGTTCTGGGAAGTGTTCTATACCAGATGAATTGTCCATGTGGCGAATAATCTTGTGCTTGAAAGCTGCCTGTAGTTTCTTACTGCCTTCATCAAAGAGTGCAAATTGGTGTGCTGAGAAGTCGTCAAAGCTGTCCGCATCTGAGCCAACAAAGTGAGAAAAGACTGAACGAGGGATGATAGCGTTCTGATGTTTCAGACGTTTTATCAGCTCATCCATATCCTTCTGTGGGTCGAAACCAAGTCGGTGCATACCCGTATCGAGCTTAATATGAACAGGGAAACCTGTGATTCCTTCCTTCTGTGCAGCCTTAACGAGTGCATCAAGTAGTCTGAAACTGTATACTTCAGGTTCAAGATCATAGTCAAAGAGCGTCTTAAATGACGTCATCTCTGGGTTCATAATCATGATATTACTGGTGATACCATTCTTACGAAGCGTCACACCTTCATCCGCAACAGCAACAGCAAGGTAGTCCACACGATGGTCTTGTAATGTTTTTGCTATCTCTACGGCACCTGCCCCATAGGCATCTGCCTTGATCATGCATACCAATTTGGTCTCAGGCTTCAAGAAAGAGCGATACCAATTCAGGTTATCAACCACTGCATTGAGGTTTACTTCCAGTACTGTCTCATGTACCTTCTTCACTAATAGTTCCGTAAGATGATCAAAACCAAACTGTCGTGCGCCCTTTAAGAGGATGACTTCATCATGCAGATTTGCAAAGACATCACTGTGGATAAAGGCATTTATTGTAGCAAAGAAATGCTTTTCTCCAAGATGCTTGAAGGCAGAACGCTCTGCAAGAAGTCCTTCTCCTATACCGATAAACTTCTCAACACCACGTTTCTCACATAAGAATGCTACCTTATTATATAGTTCTTTACCACTCTCACCACTCTGAAGTATGTCACTTAATATCAATGTACGTTTGCGTCCTTTGTGGTCAGGACGACGGTTCATGAAGTCAAGTGCTATATCAAGAGAGTTATAATCAGAGTTGTATGAGTCGTTGATCAGTGTACAACCATGCTGTCCTTCTTTCACTTCCAGTCGCATGGCAACAGGTTCAAGCTTTGCCATCCGTTCTGCAAGATGTGCTGGCTCAATCCCTAAATGAAGTGATACGACAGCGCAGGTAATGGAGTTTTCTACGCTGGCATCATCTATGAAAGGTAGTTTATACTGTCCCTCTACCTTTTCTTTCCATACATATGAGACAGTTGTCTCTATGTCTTTCTTCTCAATAGACTTGATAAAGAAGGCGGCATGTACGTCTTTTGTAGACCAATTAAGACTCTCTCCTTTGTAATTCTTTGAAGAGATGCAATCGTTAAGGACCTGATCGTCTTCGGAATATACGATAGCCTGTGTGTCATGGAATAGCTTTAGCTTCTCCAGACACTTTGCTTCTAATGATGGAAAGTTCTCTTGATGCGCAGTTCCAAGGCTGGTAAATACACCAATCGTTGGCTGAATGATGTCACGAAGAGCTAGCATTTCTCCCGGTTTACTGATGCCTGTCTCAAAAACACCAATCTGTGTATTCTCATTCAATAGCCATACTGACAATGGAACACCTATTTGAGAGTTGTAACTACGTGGTGAACGGGTCACAATCATCTCTGGAGAAAGTAACTGATAAAGCCATTCCTTTACCATGGTCTTACCATTTGACCCTGTGATACCAATAATTGGAATCAAGAACTCATCGCGGTGTCGCTCTGCTAAACGCTGTAGAGCTTCAAGCGTACCGACAACTTTTAGGAAGTTAGAGTTAGGATAAAGGGTTGCCCAATTCTCAGGAATTGTCTCAACAACAAAGTTTCTTACGCCTCTTCCGTATAACTCTGGGATATAGTTATGGCCATCATTGCGTTCAGTTCTGATTGCAAAGAACAATGTTTCTTCTGGGAAACAGAGAGACCGACTGTCGGTAAGTATGAAACTAATGTTTGCATCCGTGTTACCATAACGGCGTGCACCAATAAGGGTTGTTACTTTCTCAATAGTATAATTCATTACTATTCTGTATTGTTTTTTATTGTATTGCAAAGGTAATGAAAACTCTTAATACTACATATTATATATAGTATTTTTTCATTCTATCGTTGAACATTGCCATGGTGGGCACATTGAGGGCAGATTCCTTTAATCATATAGTTGACGGTATGCAGCCTGTAGCCTGTGGGAAGTTTTACTTGTGGAACGGGAATATCGCTCAGACAGAATGTGCGGTGACAGCTTTCACAATAGAAGTGTACGTGCATGTCCTCATCCTTCTTTGTGTTGTGGCTAAGACATAGTTCATATTTAGCTATGTCGTCCCCATCTTCTAATTGATGAACCAGATGGTGATCCTTGAATAAAGACAATGTACGGGAGATGCTCGACTTGTCTATTGTCTGTAGTTGTAGCTCCAGTTCTTTCATGGAAACAGGGTTATTCTGCTTTGCCAGTGTACGTATGATTACGATGCGATTAGCTGTTAACTTCACACCATGTGCCTTCAATAGTTGTTCTATTTGTGCCTCATCCATCTCTTCTCTCTCCATTGTTATATTCAAAGTTCTAAGTCTGGATATTCCAACTTTAACTTTTCTGCCTTTTCTCTTGTCTTTTGTAAGAAGTGTTTATATTCTTCTGATTCGGGATTAAAGGGTTTGTGCCCAAAAGCCTCCTTTATTGGGCGCCATGATTCGAGGAATTTCTTAGCTTCTTTGGAGAAAGAAACCTCAACGAAACGTTCCCATATATAATCCACCGCCTGCTCGTTGGGATGGAGCATGTCAGCTTTGTAGAACCGATAATCGCGTAGTTCGTCATTTACAATCTCGTAAGCAGGAAAGTAATAGATTCTCCCTTGCTGTTCTGTTATAAGCTGATGGGATGCTAATAACAAAGTGGCCTTGGATAATTGACTCTCATGATAACCGTATTTTGCGTACCGGATGGGGCTGACAGTTAGCATTATCTTTATATTTGGATTACCTTTTCTTAAGGCAGCCACCACTCCTCGTAGTGCTTCTGTGCACTGTTCAACCGTCAAAACACGTTCTTCAAACAGATTTTGAGGACGTTTCTGGCAGTTGTCTACGACAGTCCCAGTTGCTTTCTCTATGTAAACATGGTTCGTCCCCAGTGTAAGTACTGCCGTGTCAAAGCTCTCTCCTTCTTTTCTCATTACTGTATGAAGAATAGAGATAGGGTTGTACATGACTCCAAAAGGATTGATTGTGGTACGAAACTTCTCCTCTTCGAAACGCTTACCGATATTATCAGCAAAACATGAGCCCACGAAAAGTATCTTCTCGCATGGTTGTATCTCAAATTCAGGATGAGGAATGTTGACAATAGTTCTGAACTCCATAGTGGCAAAGTTAGTAAAAAATGAAGAGAGAACACCCATGGATAGGATTAATTTTTATATATTTGCTGGTGTAATAATAGAAAAAGTAGAACGTAGATGTACACTTACGAATATCCTCACCCTGCTGTAACGGCAGATTGTCTGGTTTTTGCACGCACTGAAAATGGACTATATTTATTGTTGATCCAGCGCAAACATGACCCATGTAAGAATATGTGGGCTTTCCCTGGTGGGTTTATGAATATCGATGAGACAACAGAGGACGCTGCCCGACGTGAACTGGAAGAGGAAACTGGACTGAAAGTTAAGGAACTACATAGGATCAATGTTTTCGATGCTGTCGGTAGAGATCCGCGTGAAAGGGTTATAACCGTTGCTTATTATACGATAGTCGATGGTCTTACTGAGGTTCGAGGAAGAGATGATGCAGCTGTGGCAGAATGGTTTCCCATAGATAATCTTCCCCCATTGGCATTCGATCATGATACCATTTTGCGTGAAGCAAAGGGCTTACTTTGTGTAGAATAAGAGAGGAATAATGTGGATGATTTAGATATGAAATATCCTTACGTTATTTTGCTACCGATGTCTTGGAAATGAAGATAGAAACCTTCATTTCCCGTTTTACAATATATTGAAAATCAAACGATTATGAATAGGCATTGTAAAAGGGCATCTTTTGACTTGTAAAAGATGCCCTTTTACACATCAAAAGATGCCCTTTTGCAACGTGAAAGGTGCCCTTTTAGAACCTAAAAGAGCACCTTTTGTTTTGCAGTTTGAATTTATATTACAAGCTTGAAGGCTTGTTTTTCTTTTTTACTGCTTATGTACAGTATTATAAGCAAGCTACAGTCAGACCAGCCATTACGATACTTACCATGCTCATGAGCTTGATAAGGATGTTAAGTGATGGGCCAGACGTATCCTTAAATGGGTCGCCAACGGTGTCACCAACAACTGTTGCTTTGTGACACTCTGACCCTTTACCTCCGAAGTTACCCTCTTCTACATACTTCTTGGCATTGTCCCAAGCTCCACCTGCATTCGACATGAAGACAGCAAGGGTGAAACCGGCAGCTAATCCACCAACTAACAGGCCCAAAACACCTGCAACACCTAAGAGAACTCCTACTACAACAGGGATAATAATGGCTAGAAGAGAAGGTATAATCATCTCATGTTGAGCACTCTGGGTACTGATTTCTACGCAACGACCATAGTCTGGAGTTCCTGTTCCTTCAAGTATTCCTTTTATTTCACGGAACTGGCGGCGTACTTCTGCAACCATCTTGCCAGCTGCTCTACCCACAGCTCCCATCGTCAAACCGCAGAAGAGGAACGCTGCCATGGCTCCAATGAATGCGCCAACGAGCACTTTCGGATTCATTAGGTTCACTTGGAAGAAGTTCATGAAGTCAGGAATTGTTGCATTGGTAGCATCAATAGCTTCACCGGCAACATTTGTCATTTGTTCACCAACACGTGCCATTGCAATCTTAATCTCCTCAATGTAGGATGCCAATAGTGCCAGAGCAGTTAGTGCAGCAGAGCCAATGGCAAAACCTTTACCTGTTGCAGCTGTTGTATTACCAAGTGCATCAAGTGCATCAGTACGGCTACGTACCTCTTCTCCAAGCTCACTCATCTCAGCATTACCACCAGCATTGTCAGCAATTGGACCGTAAGCATCAGTTGCAAGAGTGATTCCAAGCGTTGAAAGCATGCCAACAGCAGATATTCCTATACCGTAAAGACCATGCTGAAGTGATGCTGCTGACATGGACATATTGAAGCCATTTGCACATAGATAGCTTAATAAGATAGCAATAGAGATGGCAAGGACAGGGATACAGGTTGAAATCATACCCGTTCCTATACCTTTTATAATAACAGTGGCAGCACCAGTCTGACTTGCTTCAGATATGCTTTTCGTTGGTCGATAACTCTGTGATGTGTAATATTCGGTGGCTTGTCCGATGACAACACCTGCCACTAAGCCAGATATAACAGAGAAACTGATACCTAACCAGTTCTCAAGTCCTAAGAGATAGAGTATCAAGAAGCTGGCTGCTGCTATCAGTACGGCAGCTGTGTTAGTACCCATTCCCAAGGAATGAAGCAGATCTTTCATTGTAGCACCCTCCTTTGTCCTTACGAGGAAGATACCAAACAGGCTAAGGAATACCCCCACTGCAGCGATTAACATTGGTGCTATGACAGCACGTAGTTGCATATCGCCAGCAGAAGCAGTGAAGGCTGTAGCACCAAGTGCGGCAGTTGAAAGAATGGAACCACAGTAGCTTTCGTATAAGTCAGCACCCATACCAGCCACATCACCCACGTTATCACCCACGTTATCAGCTATTGTAGCAGGATTGCGAGGGTCATCTTCGGGAATGTTTGCTTCAACTTTACCCACAAGGTCAGCTCCTACGTCGGCAGCTTTGGTATAGATACCACCACCCACACGTGCAAACAGTGCCTGTGTTGAGGCTCCCATACCAAAGGTTAGCATGGTTGTTGTGATGGTAATGAGCATTTCACTCGATGTCATCTTGTCTGAATAGAACCAAGTAAGTGCGATAAACCATAGCGCAATGTCCAATAATCCGAGACCAACGACTACCAATCCCATGACAGCACCTGACCGAAAAGCTATTTTCAGTCCATTGTTGAGTCCTTGTCGGGCTGCATTAGCTGTTCTAGCACTGGCATATGTGGCAGTTTTCATACCGAAGAAGCCCGCCAAACCAGAGAAAAAGCCTCCTGTAAGGAAGGCAAATGGTACCCAAGCGTTCTGTGCATTGAAGCCATAAGCCATGATAGCAAAGATAATTGCTAGGATAATAAACACGAGTAAAACAACTTTGTATTGCTGCTTCAGATAAGCCATGGCACCTTGTCTGACGTGTTCAGCAATCTCAATCATACGTGGTGTGCCTTCATCTTCTTTCATCATGGATTTAAAGAGCATTTTTATGGAATAGGCCAGTGAATAAAGGGCAGATACCCGCTCGGAGAAATCCGCTTCATTGGGATTGCCCTCGCCTTCAATCACAATGAACTGTTGACTTGGCACCTCTACCAGCTCTGGCTTTTGCTTGGCCCCATAAAGACCTTTCTCACTCTTTCTCCATTCATATTTCATCTTGCTGCCTCCTTTTCTCTTCTTATCTATTAGTATACAAGAAAATACTTGACACCCTATGTCAGGTTTTATATTTTTCTGCCAGCTGATGAATCATTTCTTTCATTTTCACTCGGATTTCGGGCGGTTCTAAGACCTCCACAGCGTCTCCAAAGGACAGAATATAACTATATAGACGATGGTCGTTGGGAATGTCGATTTCTGTATACAGATTTCCTTCGGCATCTGTCCGAATATCTCCGCTTAGTTCATCATAAACCCTGAAGGCCACTTTGCGATTAAACTTGACTGCCAGCTTAATGGTATTTTCGTAGGTCAGTTCTTTTTCCAAGACGACATCTTCAAAGCTGTCCTCAAACCTTTCATCCAGCCGCTCCAGATTTTTCATCCTAGATAGCTTAAAATACCTGAATTCCTGTCGCAAGAGGCAAAAAGCATAGAGGTACCAATTCTGACTTTTAAAGAACAAACGGACAGGCTTGACACGGCGATTTGTCTCCTGACCATCACTAGCTAAGTAAGAAAAAGAAACAAGGTGCTTGCCTAGAATCGCAGTTTTTAATTGATGAAAGGTTTCTTCATACACTTTATCATTTTGCCAGTGATTAAAATCGATTTCGATCCAGTTGGAATTTTTGACTTGAAATAGCGCCGAAAGCTTTGTAAGTAGGTCACTCTGGTAAAGATGACTGGTACTATCCAGACCTTGCAGGGCAGCCATGATCTGCTCTTTCTCCTCCGCTGTCAGTAAGGACTTCCGCAAGACAAAATCCTCTGCGATTTCTATGCCACCGCCCTTTCCTTGCGTGGTATAAATCGGAATCCCAGCGCTGCTTAGAGAGTCCACATCTCGATAAATGGTTCGAACCGAAACTTCGAATTTCTTGGCCAGCTCCGTTGCAGTCACTTTTCCTCTCTCTAAAATATAGTACAATATCCGAAATAGTCGATTATTCTGCATGCCTGCTCCTTCTCCTCTTCCTATTATACAATACTTGCCATAGCATGTCATATTTAGGCGAGTTAGACCTAGGATAAGCTGTAATGAAAAAGAGAGTGGGACAGAAATCGGTAATTCGTTAGAATTCGATTTCGTCGTCCCACCTCCGCACAGTTGAGTAGGGCTGTAAAAGCTGATGAAATCAGCGTAGTAGAGCCCACTCAACCACTGCGTCTTGCTCGACAATCAAAAAATAATTGAGAGGCTAGGACTTTTGTCCCAGCCTCTTCTTTTGTATTATTTTGTGCGTTTGAATTTAGCATTTTTGAACATTTCCAAAGCTGCTGCGTGATCTGAACTTTCCTCTCCAGATAAATCAAAAGTGAATACATCGCCTGATACTTTGTATTTAACCTTTTCACCTTCACCTGTTTTAGATTGAAGAGTTTTCTTTTGTTGGTCAACTTTCATATCAAATGATTGGTCTGTTTTTTGTCCCATCATTTCACCTTTAATTTTAAGGCTACCTGTTTTATCTTTAATGGTCACTGAAACTTCCAATTTAACATTGTCGATCAATGCATCTACACTTGAACTTGGAGCACCTTGTTCTTCAAGGATTTCCTTCACTTCAGATTTTGTAGGTTTGTAGACATAAGTCCCATTGTCACTTTTGGCACCACATCCCACCAAAAGAACTACTGCAAAAACAGCTACTACAGCCAAAAGAATACGTTTAAAGTTTTTCATAACTTCTCCTTTTTAGTTAGATTAAACCTATTATAACAACAATTTCAATGCACTGCAATGAAAGATTATAAATGTCATATTCTTGTAATATTTCTTTCATAAACAAAGAAAAATAAAAAGGCAGGATGTAAATCCCGCCCTGATGGATTATTTAACTTTTTTGAACTTAGCAATTTTCATGTAGTTATTAAACATGTCTGTGTCACCCATTAAAGAATTCTTCACATCCTTAATCGTTAACACATTTCCTGAAACTTGATAAGTAATTTCCGCTTTCCCATACTCATTTTCTGAGACAAGAGTTTTAGCTTTTTGGTCTACTTCCAACTCAATCACTTGATTAACATTTTGACCACCTGCATTCGTGTCTACTTTCATCTCACCTTTCTTATCCTTAATTGTAATGGAAATAGTAAATGAGTAATTATCCCCTATCAAAGATTGAAATTCACTTGGCATAATTTCTTTGATTTCATCTTTAGTAGGCTCAAACACGTAAGTCCCATTATCGCTTTTAGCGCCACAGGCTACCAAAAAGATTGCTGCAAAGACAGCCACAACAGCTAATAAAAGACGTTTAAAATTTTTCATCATCTTCTCCTTTTTAGTTAGATTAAGCCTATTATAACAACAATTCAGACTCACGGCAATGAAATATTACAAATGTAATGCTCTTGTAGTATATTTATCTAATCAATATAAAGTGAGGGTAGTGTAAAATAAGTTGTGTAAACACAAAAAGGAATAAATCCGTTATAGTAGAGTTGTAACAGATTACTAGAAAGAAATTTATTCCTATGACTCAGTTTACTACAGACTTGCTTAACTTTCTAGCCCAAAAGCAAGATATTGATGAATTTTTCCGTACTTCTTTTGAAACAGTTATGAATGATCTGCTTCAAGCAGAGTTATCAGCCTTACGAAAAAATAGGCTATAATTCTGGCAATAGTCGAAATGGAACCTATTCACGGAAATTTGAAACCAAATATGGGACAGTTCATTTAACTATTCCAAGAGAATTTAATGGGAACTTTAGTCCAGTTTTGCTTCCCTCTTATGGACGTCGAGATGTCCACTTGGAAGAGATGGTGATCAAACTCTATCAAACTGGCGTAACGACTCGAGAAATTAGTGATATCATCGAGCGAATGTATGGTCAGTACTATAGTCCTGCCACAATTTCTAATATCTCAAAAGCAACTCAGGAGAATGTCGCTGCTTTTCATGAGCGAAGTTTAGAAGCCAATTACTCTGTTTTATTCCTTGACAGAACCTATCTTCCATTAAGATATGGAACCGTTAGTAAAGAATGTATTCATATCGTACTTGGCATGACACCAGAAGGACAGAAGGCTGTTCTTGGATATGGAATCGCCCCAAATGAAAACAATGCTTCTTGGTCTACCCTGTTAGACAAGCTTCAAAACCAAGGAATCGAACAGGTTTCTCTTGTAGTGACCGATGGCTTCAAGAGGCTTGAGCAGATTGTCAGTCAGGCTTACCCATCGCATTCAAAAATAAAAAACCGAGGTCTAAACCTCGGTTTTTATTTTGATTGGAAACTCTATTATTTAAGAGTAACTGAAGCTCCAGCTTCTCAGCTGCCTTGGAGATACTCCCCTACTCAGCAATAGTAATAAAATAACGAAGCACTCTTAACTCCATGCCATCCTCCTAATTTTCCTCATAAGATTTAAACGGTTGATTCTTCTCAGGATATCGGTCTGGTGTAATGGCGAGTCCCATTTGCTCTTTTTCGTGATATAACTCTTTCATAAGCGACCACATCATCAACACTAGTACTATGGAAAATGGAAAAGCGACAATAATGAGCGTGTTTTGTAAAGCTGTCAATCCACCAGAAAACATGAGTGCAATAGCAATCAAGGCCAGCATGACACCCCAAATCACCTTATTACGATTACTTGGATTTAGATTGCCATCTTCAGACAACATGGCCAAAACATAGGTAGCAGAATCCGCCGAGGTCACAAAGAAGGTTAAAACTAAAGTAATTGCCAGGAGTGAAAGGACACTTCCCAGAGGATATTCATTAAAAGAGGCAAAAAGAATTTCTTCTGTGGCAAAACGTATCAAATCAACCCCCGAATCTTGTAGTGAAGTAGATAAGGTACCAAAAGCAGAAAACCAGATGAAACTAAGGACTGTTGGTGCCAAAAGCACTACTGTCAAAAATTCGCGAATAGTCCGACCTTTTGAGATACGGGCAATAAAGACGCCCACAAAAGGTGACCAGGAAATCCACCATGCCCAGTAAAAAATGGTCCATTGGTTAATCCAAGCCCGCTTGGTCTCATCAAAAGCCGCCGCCCGAAAACTCATACGGAAGAAGTTTTGAAAATAAAGGCCGATAGAGTCTGTCATGGTGTCAAATATCTTAACCGTTGGCCCCAAAACTATGACTCCAGCAAGCAAGACAACAGCTAAAATCAAGTTTGTATTAGATAGGATTTTAACACCCTTTCCTAAACCTGATAAGGCAGAAATAAGAAAAAGAATTGTCGCAATGATGATAATGATGACTTGCACAAGACTATTATTAGGAATACCAAAGACATAGGAGAGACCACCATTGATTTGTGAGGCACCAAAGCCGAGCGTTGTCGCTACCCCAATCACTGTCGCAATAATGGTGATGGTATCGATAATGGTTGCTATTGGTCCGTCCGCATATTTTCCCAAAAGAGGCTTAAAGACGACTGAGAGCTGATATTTCTCCCGTTTACGAAAGCCAAAATAAGCCAAAGACAATCCCACCAGGGCATAGACCGCCCAAGCATGAAATCCCCAGTGAAAAAAAGTAAAACGAAAAGCATCTGCGAGAGCATCCGCACTGCCTATTTCTGCATTGGGCGTCGAGATAGCAAAGTGACTCAAAGGCTCTGCTGCCCCATAAAAGACCAGACCAATCCCCATTCCAGCAGAAAACATCATGGCAATCCATGACGTCGTCGAATGCTCTGGCCGACTCGTGGGATTACCCAAGCGAATCTGCCCTATCGGACTTACAATTAAAAAGACACAAAAAATTAAAATCCCCGTAACCAATAACAAGTAAAACCAGCCAACACTAGTTGTTAAGAGATTTTTTAAGTAAGAACTAATATTTTGAAACTGCTGGGGAACAAAGAGCCCTAACAAGACTAAAATAAATATGATGACGAGCGAAAGCTGAAAAACTTTTGTTATTTTAGAATGCTTCACCATTTTACCTCCTTATGTGTTCTTAGTTATAGAAAGTTTTTGAGAAAACTTAAAATTCTATATGGTTTCATTGTAACACAATTGTTTAATTTATACATATAACAACCGAATACATCCAACATATTCGCACCGTATTCTTCAAATATTTGACTAATCTTTTGAGAAAGAGATCCCTTTTTTTTTTGCAAGATTCTTGATTGTAGCTTTGAAACTATTAGCATTTGAAAATTTCACGACAAGACCTCCACATATGATTGTAGTTTTTCGGTTACTTTAAATAGTTGTGCATAGTGATACAACTTGGCATAATCAACAGCTCCTTTTTTAAAGTAAGCTTGAAAAACTGGAGCAATAACTTGAATATCGACATGATAAGCTGTTCTCAAACACTCCACTAATGTTCGTTCCATATCATATACTGAGATAAACTGTCCAGCCTGTCGCTCCAGTCTAATAATACCGATTTCATGATACTTTCTAGCGACAATTGGCTTGACACCAGCTTCTTTCATTGGCCTCGTATTTGTCCCGAAAGGAAAAGTCATCACAGGCTCAAATGGAATGGTAAGGGACAGACCATGTAACCAAAGTGCTATTTCTAAGGAATAAATTCCTTTTGGAAAACGGTACTGTAAACTAAAATAGTCATCGATATAGGTATCTGGCAGATGATAGATACCTCTTTCAATTGATTCCACTTTCCCTTTTGAGACTAATTGATTCAGTTGTTGATAAGAAAAGTTAAGCTCTTCCATATCACGAAAAGTTATTACTCCATGATTATTTTTAATATAATTATAAACGGGTTTCTCTAACAAATCCATATCACCACCTCCAAAACAATATGCTTACAAATCAAGTCATTGTTAGCATATCCTTTTTTATTTCGTCATATACGCAAAACTCAAGTTACTATCCACTCCAGATAATTTACGGAAGGTATAGTTTGGATTGCCATTGTAATTGGTTTCGGAGATAAGGAATGAGCCATTTGGGTAGAGTTTTTCGACGAAAGCCACATGTCCGTATTCTGCTGGTGTGCGCCATGTCCTCCTCCCGCAAAGGAAATAATAGCTCCTGCTTGTGGACTTGTCCCTGTCTCCCCACCGAGACTTGCGGCTGTTCGTACCCAATCTTGGCCATTGCCCATGGTACTGATAATTGGAATCTTCTCACCGTTTTTTCCTTTGAGTTTTAGACCCAGTTGGTTAATACGGGCTGCGACTCCCCAAGTACATTGGCCGTAAGCGTAACCCATACCATCACCACCTCCTGGAATAGAGTTTTCAAAATGGTCTCCTCGTACAGCTTCAAGTGCTTTTAGATCACTTTGTGCTGTCCCGCCGTTGGGTTGGCTATAGCCTTTTTCAATTTGGTAATACCACTCACTGGCCCGTGTCTGACGTTCAAGTAGTTTATCACCACTATTTCCTTCCCAGTAAATGAGAAAGAGTTGGGCGATATTTTGCAAGATTGGTACTAGACTCATATTCCAAGAGCTAACTGTTGAGGTTTGTTCGGCGAAGTCTGGGATTTCTCCGACATTAGCAAACTCATCCAGATAGCTTCTAACATGGATAGGCAGTTGCCCTTTAAAGTCCACATCAGCCTGTCTGGTCAAAGTGGAGAAAACCATAGAGAAAAATAAAGCAGATAGAAAACGAAAGGTAGTATCATTACCTGGAATAACAAGATAGACCATAGTCTTCTGAGTGCCCCACGTTTTCAAGTCCATAGATTCTTTTTGCGTCAAATCAATCACCGATTGGATATTAAAAAGGGTAAACTTCGCTGTTGTGACCGCAATTACCAAATCCAACGTCTTATCCTTATAGTATTGAAAATCTGCCCAGTTTCTCATGGTAAAGTTCTCGTGACCATATTTTTTAGCGTAATCTTCAAACAAGACTTTTGGGAGTTTATAATAACGCTCTGATGTCTGAAATTGATTAGCAGTAATACGTTTCATGATTATCCCTCCAAGACTAAAATTCCAAAATTCCCGAATTCATCAAATCAGATTAAACCTGTTTGTTCCATTTCATTTACCAGTTGAGTTGCTTTTAGATTATCAACTCCCATGATGGTCATGATATGGCTCTTCACGATTTGACGTGATGACTGTTCTTCCTTTTGCATAATTACCTCCAAAAAGCAAAAAAGGGGTAGACAATCTAATGTCTACCCCTGAAAATGTATTAAAACAAAAATCCTGCCAAAGAATTTTTGGCAGGATTTTTGGCAGGAAACCAAATCAATTTATCAGTTTATATCAATCGCTTATCGCTCTCAAAGACTGGTAAATAGGGATTCCGCAAGCTAATTATGATGTGACTCTTATTTAAGAGTAACTGAAGCTCCAGCTTCTTCCAATTTAGCTTTGATTTCTTCAGCTTCAGCTGTAGCAACACCTTCTTTGATAACGCCAGGTGCACCATCAACAAGTTCTTTAGCTTCTTTAAGACCAAGACCAGTGATTTCACGTACAACTTTGATAACGCCGACTTTCTTGTCGCCTGCAGATGTCAATTCGATATCGAATGAATCTTTAGCAGCACCTGCGTCAGCAGCACCAGCTGCAGCAACAGCTACAGGAGCAGCTGCAGTTACACCAA
>ERZ773203.719-NODE-719-length-18006-cov-9.568938_pt1 | contig 18006 bp, 5 predicted proteins | sample MGYA00580529_ERZ773203 | MGnify/ENA primary metagenome ERZ773203 (study PRJEB29015, sample SAMEA2738176) | human oral metagenome | biome: human oral; feature: human-associated habitat; material: saliva | place: China | collected 2177 ... | reverse complement strand
CCGTCTTTACCAGAGATACCAACTTTACCATCGATACCATTTGTACCAGGAATGCCAGGGGCACCAGTAGCACCTTGAGGACCAACGATAGTTACGCCATCTTTACCAGCAATACCATCTTTACCATTAACAACGACTTTGTCGAGGTTGGACAAGTCTTTATTTAAGGCAAATTCAACCTTAGCGCCATTAGCATCAGATGTTTGTTTTACAGTGAGGTTCTTACCTGCAGCCATTTCAACAGTATTACCATTGGAAATGGTCTTAGCAGCAGTTTCAGATGTAGAATCTGTATTACCTGTGGATTTTACATTCCAAGAAGAAGCAGTTGTAGTGCCACCACCAGTAGCGCTTACAGTGTAAACATCTTCACCATTAGATCCTGTGGTCTTACTAACACTTACGTTGGAACCAGCTGCAACAACTGTCTTAGCCGTTTTCAATTGTTTTACATTAACAGCATCGTTGTCATCTGTACCAGGAGCTAGGTTCACAATCTTATTGTTAGTTGTGCCATCACCCAAGGACAAGTTACCGCCCTTAATAGTTACAGCAGGAGTTGTAGTATTTGGAGCGTCATTCAATAGGATGGAAGTGTTGCCGTTAGTTACAGAGTTGATACCCTTCAAGTTTTTGTTCAACTTGAGTTCCAATGTATCTGTACCGTTAGCTACTACAGCGATGTTACCAGCTGCAGATTTGAACTCTTGGCCATTAACTTCTAATTTACCAGCTGCATTTTCAGTAACGCCTTCACCTTGAACCTTCACAAGAGAATTCATTGCTTGTTTATTTTCTTTAGAAGTGTTGTTACCAGTGAAACGCAAGCCATCATCCATAGTCGCTACTTCACGTTTAATATCGTTACCATCAGCATCTTTCAATGGATTGCCATTAGCATCTTTTGGTACGTATACGATACGTTGAGATTGATCATTATTGTTTGCTTCTGGTTTAACTAATGTTTGTGTACCATTTTCAGTAGAAATATCTACAGACTTACCATTTGTACCAGCAGGGCCTTGAGGACCTGTTAAGCCGATCGTACCAACACCGTCTTTACCTGCGATAGATACAGCGTCTTTGCCGTCTTTACCAGAGATACCAACTTTACCATCGATACCATTTGTACCAGGAATGCCAGGGGCACCAGTAGCACCTTGAGGACCAACGATAGTTACGCCATCTTTACCTGCTTGACCATCTTTACCATTAACAACAACTTTATCTAAGTTAGTAAGATCTTTGTCTAAGCTGTATGTATATGTATGAGTTTTGTTAGTAGCATCAATATCTTGTTTTACAGTCAAGTTTTTGCCTGCTGCAAAGTTAACAGTACCGCCATTTTCAACAGCTGTTGCTGTTGCAGGAGTTGTAGCATCATTTGCTACTGTACCACCATTAGCAGTTGCATTAGCTTTGAAACCAAAGTTATTGCCACCTGCTGGAATGTTCAAGTCGGTGAAATCAAGAACTGCTTTAGGACCAGTTACAGCTTTACCATTGCCATCGTTGTAAGTCAATGTAATAGTCTTACTAGCTGCGTCGTATTTGTATACCATATCAGTGGAGCCAGCAGTTTTTACTACGCCACCTTTATCAGTATCAGTACCACCAGATGTAGGTGCAATGTGAAGTTCATTTGCTTTCAACGCATCAGCAGTAGTCTTAAGATCTCTTACGTTAACCGCTGCAAATGGAGTGTCAGTCGCTGCATTATCAAGCTTAGTTAAGAATGTATTACCAGTAGCTGTACCAGGTTTATCGATTGCAGAGCCAACGTTATTAACAATGGAGTTACCACCAGTTCTGTTACCAGCTGCATCTTGGAAGGATACGATTACATCGCTTGCAGGTACATCGTTACCAGGAGCACCATCAACGTTAGTTGTGAAAGTACCATCTGGACGTTTAACTACTTTAGTACCATCAGCTTTAGTGTAAACCGCTGGAGTTACAGCATTTACAGTGTAAGTTGTTTGACCAGTCTTAGTATCAGATGTAGATGTAACAGTTACGTTATCGCCTGCTTTTACGATAGAACCAAGTTTAGTGATATTTTTCTTACCAGTCTCAGTGATGTTAGAAAGATCAGAATTAGCTACGCCTTTGATGATTGCGTATTTACCAGCTACTTCAGCACCATTGCCATCTTTATACGTTAATGTAACTTCGTCATTTGCTGCATTAGTACGTTTAGAAGTATCACCAATTGTATAAGTTTTATCTTCAATGTGTAATTCATCAGCAAGGTTAGCTACTTTAGTAGTCGTTGTTGTACCAGGAGTTGCACCAGGAGTTGTGATTGTTAAATGATCACCATCAGTCTTAATTGTGTTACCACCAAGTTCAACACTATTCAAACCTGTAAGGTCTTTTGCTAATTGAACATTTAATGTTGTGTTGCCTGTAGCATCAGGAGCAGATGTAACACCGATATTATTACCAGTAGCTAATTTAGTTGGATCTGTAATGCCGCCTTTTACATCAACTTGTTTGTTGAGTTTAACAGCGCCTACAGTACCCATATCGCCACCAAATTTCAAGCCATCGTCCATAGTTGCTACTTCACGTACGATATTCTTGTTATCAGCTCCTTTGATAGGGTTGCCACTAGCATCTTTTGGAACATATACGATACGTTCAGCTTTGTCAGTATCAGCATTATGAGCTGGATCACGATTGATAAGAACTTGTTCACCTTTAGCAGATGTCATGGAGATGTTAGCACCATCACGGCCATTGATACCATCTTTACCATCTTGACCTTTAGGACCAGTCATGCCGATAGAGCCATCTTTACCGTTGATAACTACGGAAGCACCATCTTTACCAGTTACACCGATAGAACCATCTTTACCATTAGCACCATCTTTACCAGCTACGATGTTATCGGATAAGGAGAATTCTACAGTAGCATTACCGTTAGTAGTATCGTTAGTTTGTTTTACTACTAAGTTTTTACCAGATTGGAATTCTACACCTTTACCATCTGCAATGTTTTGAGCGTTTGCATTATGGTTATCAGCAACAGCACCACCATCTGTAGTATTAGCAGAAGACTTAACATTCCAAGAGGATGCAGTTGTACCACCAGTATTCAAGTCGGAGAAGTCAATAACTGCTTTAGGACCAGCTACAGCTTTACCATTACCGTCATTGAATGTCAATTCAACTTGTTTAGTTGTTGCATTGTATTTGTATGCTTGAGCTGCTGCGCCTGGGTTAGTATTACCAGATGCTACGCCACCTTTATCAGCGTCTTTACCACCAGCAGTTGGAGCAATGTGCAATTCAGAAGCTTTCAATGCTTCAGCAGTGTTATGAAGGTCAGATACATTAACCGCTGCATTCTTAACATTAGAACCAGCATCAGCTGCTGCTTTCAATTTATCCAAGTATGTAGCAGTTTGACCTGCAGGCATTGTTGGAGTTTGATTTTTAATAGCAGAGCCAACATTGTTAACGATCATACCGCCGTCTTTTGTTGTTTGACCAGCTGCTGCTTTAGGGTTTTCGAAAGATGTGATGATATCGCCAGTATATTCAGCTGTTTCACCAACTTTATGGAATTTACCGTCTTTATCTTTCGTTAATTTTTCACCATCTGGAGTTGTGTAAACTGCTGGAGTTACAGCGTTTACAGTGTAAACAGTATGGTTATCCGTTGCATCCACAGCTGAAGTTACAACTACATTGTCACCAGCTTTAACTTCTGTACGGTTTTCTTTTAATTGTTTTACGTTAACTGCATCAGTATTATTCGTACCTTCAGCAACATTAGTAATTTTGTTACCGCCATTATCAAGGCCAGTATTAGTCAATTTAACATCAGTTGTAGTTGTACCAGGAGTTGTAGGAGCCTTAATTGTAATGCCATCGTTATTAACTTTAGTACCACCAACAGTTAAGGAACCAGCATTAGTCAAATCAACATCTTTAGCCAATTGAACTTTCAATTTGCCGCCATCGTTATTAACACCGATGTTATTATCAGTCAATGTACCGGTAGCACCACCAATGATATCTACTTGTTGGTTAAGTTGTTTAGCAATTACTTTATTAGCATTTGTTTGACCATCATCACCAGCAAATTTCAAGCCATCATCCATAGTAGCTACTTCACGTTTGATATCGTTGTTATCAGCATCTTTCAATGGGTTGCCATTAGCATCTTTTGGTACGTAAACAATACGTTGAGATTGATTACCATTATTTGCTTCTGGTTTAACAAGAGTTTGTTTACCATTTTCAGTAGAAATATCTACAGATTTGCCGTTTGTACCAGCAGGACCTTGAGGGCCTGTTAAGCCGATTGTACCAACGCCATCTTTACCAGCGATGGATACAGCGTCTTTACCGTCTTTACCAGAGATACCAACTTTACCATCGATACCATTTGTACCAGGAATGCCAGGGGCACCAGTAGCACCTTGAGGACCAACGATAGTTACGCCATCTTTACCTGCTTGACCATCTTTACCATTTACAACAACTTTGTCTAAGTTAGTAAGGTCTTTATCAAGAGAGTATGTAACAGATGTATTACCAGCACCATCGTTAGTTTGCGTAACTGTCAAGTTTTTGCCAGCTTGCATCGTTACAGATTTAGTATCAGCAATCGTTTGAGTTGTATCACCAGAATGAGTACCTTCTGTAGCGGATGCTACACCAGATTTAAGATTCCAAGTAGATTTAGATACTGTACCAGTAGTTGCTACTTTCAAGTCATATGTTACTTGACCAGTCGCTTTATTTTCATTAGATGTAACTGTTACAGAATTATCTGTGGATGTTACAACGGTACGCATACCTTTCAATTGGTTTAAGTTAACTGCATCAGTGCCATCTGTACCAGGCGCCAAGTTCACAATCTTATTGTTTGTTGTGCCATCGCCCATGGACAAGTTGCCGCCAGTAATTTGTACTGCTGGTGTATTAGTTGCCCCACCAGGTGTGCTGTTAAGCGTAATGGAGGAAGCGCCATTAGAGATAGAGTTAATATCTTTCAACGCTTTAGCTAAGCCAACATTAATTGTTGTATTGCCATCACTATCTTGATCAATCTTAGTTCTAATATTAGCTGTGTTGTATTCATCAGCATATGCTTTACCCGCAGTTAATGTACCAGTACCTTGAACTGTTACTTTAGAGCCAAGTTTGTTAGTTTTTTCATTACCTTCATTAGCATCGAATCTTAAGCCTTTATCGATGATTGCATCAGATGTATTTTTAAGGTCAGATACGTTTACTACTGCATTTTTAACATTAGAGTTATCATCAGCTGCTGCTTTCAATTTATCCAAGTATGTAGCAGTTTGACCTGCAGGCATTGTTGGAGTTTGGTTTTTAATAGCAGAGCCAACATTGTTAACGATCATACCGCCATCTTTTGTTGTTTGGCCAGCTGCTGCTTTAGGGTTTTCAAAGGATGTGATGATATCGCCAGTATATTCTGCCGTTTCACCTTCTTTATGGAATTTACCGTCTTTATCTTTTGTTAATTTAGTACCATCTGGGGTTGTATAAACAGCAGGAGTTACAGCGTTTACAGTGTAAATAGTGTGATTATCTGTTGCATCTACATCTGTAGTTACAACTACATTTTCACCAGCTTTTACTTCTGTACGGTTTTCTTTCAATTGTTTTACGTTAACTGCGTCAGTATTATTCGTACCTTCAGCAACATTAGTAATTTTGTTACCGCCATTATTTAAGCCAGTATTAGTCAATTTAACATCAGTTGTAGTTGTACCAGGAGTTGTAGGTGCCGCAATTGTAATACCACCGTTATTAACTGTAGTACCACCAACCTTTAAGGAACCAGTATTAGACAAATCAACGTCTTTGTTCAAATTGTACTTAACAACACCATCGTTACCGATTTCTGCTGTTGTATTTGTACCATTTGTAAAGTCTAAACCTTTTTCTAATGTAACAGTTTTAGCACCATTGCCATTAGCTTTGTATGTCAACGGAATTTGTTTAGCTGCTTTATTACCATCGAATGTAACAGCATAAGATGTGTTGTGGTTAGTATCATCTTTAGTTGGTGTTACAGAGATAGGATTATTTGTATCAGCTGTATAAGAACCATCAGCTTTTGTAGTACCACCATTATTTACTGTTACAGCTTCACGAGCTGCGTCTTTAACGGCATTACGGGATACGGATACTTCGTATTTAGCACCTACATCACCAGTATTTTTATTATCGGCTACAGAAATGTCAGCAATGTTTGTATCGTTTGTTGCAGCGGCCTTTTTAACTACGCTTTCAGTGGAAGTTGCACCGCCTGCTGCTGCATCGATTTCGAATACAGTTTTACCGCCTTCAGTTTTTTGATTTACTGTAACGGAGGAACCAGCTTTAGCTTTCACCAAGCCATCGTAATCAAATTTAACATTTACGTTAGCATCTTTGCCATTTGCATCGTTTTCGGACACAGTTGTAACACGGTTGTTATCGCCTTTAATGTTTAATTGACCATTGTATGCAAGGAAATCTGCGGCAACATTACTTGTATTTGTACCAACTGTAATTGTAGCTGTATTTGTATCAGCACCAACACGTACGCCAACGTTTTTCAATTGCGCCACGTTTACAGCATCAGTATCTTTATTACCAGCTGCTACATTGATAATTTGACGTTTTTGATTGTCGTTACCAACGGAAACAGCACCTGTATTAATGCGACCAGAATCCCATTGATCGCCATGACCAGTCAAATCAGCAGTATAAGCACGATTACGAATAGCTGTACCATTTAAACTCTTGCTATTCCAACCAGCATTTTCATTAGATGCCGTTGTACGAGCAACTTCAGAACCGGAACCAAGCGCTACACCACCTGTTACACCAGTGACTTGAGCAGATGAACCAAGTGCTAATGCATCATACGCACCTGTACCAGAAACTGTTGCACCAAAACCAATAGCTTGGGAACGAACATTATCAGTACCAGATACGTTAGCAGTCTGACCGATAGCAACGCTTTCACGAGCTTTTACATAGGAGTCTTGACCTACTACAACGCCATCGGAAGCACTAGCATAAGAACCTTTACCTACGACTACAGAGTAATGTGCATTGCCTTCTGTTTTTGCACCTTTACCGATTACTACTGCTGCATTGGATTCATCACTTACAGAAGCACTAGAACCAATAGCGATTTCATCACCAGACCCGTAAATATCATTAGCACCATCTGTACCAGCTGTACTATGAATTGTTTTTGTAGATGTATTAACACCGCCAACTATAGCTCCACCTGTACCAGAATAGGAATATGTAGAATTAGCTTTTTGAGCAGTTACATTAGATTTTAAACCCATAGCAATAGATCGTTCAGCTGCTGCAGTTGCTGCACCACCTTGAGCGATGGAGCGACTACCCGTAGCTTTTGCTTTGAAACCAACGGCTACAGAATAATCAGCTGCTTCAACGGTGCCACCGCCTGAAGAATTCCCGATAGCAATTGCATAGTCACCTGTTGCTTTAATACGAGAGCCTACACCAACAGCACCAGTACCAGTAGATTTTACTTCACGACCAACTGCTACTGTATCAATATGTGTTGCTTCATTATCACGACCGATTGCGATTTGGGAGTTTTCGTCCCCACGACCACCACCTGTTTGTGTACCTTTATTAGTAGAGTCAGCTAAATTATTTTTACCAATCGCAATGCCACCACCAGTACTAGCAGTATTACTAGTACCCATTGTGATTGTATCTTCTACTTTAGATGTATTAGTTTCACCAATGGCAATAGCACGATCACCAGATGCATTGTTTTTATTACCTACAGCAACTGCACCAGCTACAGATGCTCCATCAATAGTATTACCTGTACCAAGAGCTGTAGAATTATCGCCAGTTACCTTATTTTTATAGCCAAATGCAGAGGCGTTTTCACCACTTGCAACAGAAGCATTACCTACTGCTGTTGCTTGTTTATTTGTTGCTTGCGCACCAGCGCCAACTGCCGTAGCTTTAAAACCAGAAGCTTTAGATACTGAACCAACAGCGACAGTACCATGTTCTGTAGCCTCAGCATAACCACCTAATGCAACAGCATAACCTTTGGTCTCTACTTGATTATTCGTGTTTGTAAATGTTCCAGACGTTAGAGCTTTTGCATAACTACCAATAGCAACGTTACCAAGGTTATTTGCTTTTGCTACATTACCAATCGCTACAGAAGATCGACCAGTAGCTTCATTGAATGAACCTACTGCAGTAGCGGCAGGACCTGTAGCCTTATTACCACCACCAAGTGCAGTAGTACTATCTTCTGTAGCAGTATTGCCAAAGCCATAAGCCACATGACCATTACCTTGGGCACCAGTCTTAGTATCGTTAGCATACCCCACAACTATTGAGTTTGTACTTACCTTATTCGGACCATAACCAGCAGGAACATTGTCTGGAGAAATATTAATTGCACTATTCCCGTAGTTATCACCCGCTTGTACAGGTGTCCCCATTTGAGCGCCAGCGCCCATGATAGCCAACGTAGCTAATACGCTAGCCAACACTTTTTTCTTACCACCATTGTTTTTCGCTACTTCAGATACTACTACGTAGCATTCTTTTGTTTTGCTCCAAACAACTTTAAAAATCTTATTCATAGAAACTATGAACCCCTTTCTCTTAGACACAATTACAATCAAAAAATTCCTTATTTTTTTGATGAGTCCTTATATGTACAATAAAATGCAGTTCGAAAAGTAATATTTTTACTGCATTTCATTTTTTGCTCATCTTGCGTCATATATAAGGTAGCAGAAAAAAGGCTTTTTGTAAATAGCTTTCTTCATTTTTCACTCACTTATTTTTAATATTTTAATTTCATTTATATTAATTTTATACTTTTACATAAAAAACATACATTTTATGAGTATTTTTTTGTTCTTTATAATTGCTCTTCCAATAATTTTCGATATAGTACTAGTTTTTTCGATGAATGTATCCGTTTTACTTATAAATTATCCATTTATCGTTTTAATGACTTTCACAAATATCGATATAATAAAAATTCATATATTATCCATGTTTTCTAATTTTCAATTTACTTTGTTATATCGCCATTATTTCATTTTTTAAATTTCATAAAACTGTTTATTTCGGAAAAATACACAGGGAATATTTTGGACATGAAAACGAGCATATAAGACTCACCTACTTTACAATAAAAGTATCAAAATTCTAAAAGTAGGATGTGAGATTATATGCCTACTACCAATCATATTCTAATGGTTATACAGAGAGCGCTAACAGCATAGTCAAGTTATACAGCTAGTAAGCTATGGACCACGTCACGTTCGTAGATGCAAAGTATGTATTCAGGTTTTGAGCAAAAAAATGGAACCAATCATAAAAATGATTGGTTCCAAAGAATACATCATCTGATTGTCTATGCCACAATACGAGCATATCCAACCAGTGTCTCCTCAATATATCCAGCGTCTAATAATAGCTCTATACTATTCTTTATATCTGCGGTAGTAAATTCCACAGCTTTACGTTGAGACCATTCTGTAAATTGATTAATAATTTCCTGTTCTGTAATACCATCAGCATGTTGGACAATAAATAAAACAGTTGCTACACATTCTACTTGCTTAATAGAGGTCAAACTATTTACAAAATCAATCGCTTTTTGCAAAGGTTTTTGCATGAACTCATAGGCATCATTAACTTTTTTACTAATAATCTCGTTCTTCACAGATTGGTAGGCTATATCTACATCTTGCATAGACTCTAGTGATGTACTTAATAAATCTCTAACTTCACTCCAGTCTAAACCTCCATTACCACTACCTAATGGAGGGATTGCAATAGATTTAATCTTTTGCTCGTTTATAATACGAATTAAATCCTCGATACCTTGTTTAATATATTCCATTTTTGAAGGCTTACGCCATTGATTTTTAGTTGGAAAATTAATAATCAGCTTATCATTCGTTTGATATGTATGCATACGCCCAATAACTACATCGCCGTGTTTACAAGCATTAACATAGTCTTTATTCATTTCTGGATACATTAGTTTGAATTGATATGCTAATCCTTTTCCCATATACCCCTCACAGTTAACAGTGTTAACCAACGCTTGTGCCGGTGAGGTAAATATATCTGTATTATGCAATTATTCCCATCTGCACCTTCCTTAAAATATATGCGTAAAAAATGTCTTTATAGTATACTAAGTAAATAAAGAGGTTAGTACTAAGGGGACTTTCATATGAAAAATAAAAACACAGAATTAGATACACAAACAACTGGGCCAACTACGGCGCAACATATTGCACCACCAGCTCATGATATAGCCGAGGCGCAAGCGGAGATTGATGAGTTAAAAGATTCGTATGACAATTTTCTCTATGTCTCTAAAGCCTTTCCAAATACGAATATTAACTCGCTCCTAGCGAAGGGTAAAATATATGGGCTTAACCCAGCACCTCTTAAAGGGGCTCGCGTGTTAGAGCTAGGTTCATCTTGCGGTGGGAATATTATTCCCCAAGCGTTGTATTATCCAGAAGCGACTTTCACAGGCATCGACCTTTCACCGGTACAGGTACAGCATGGGAACGATCTCATTCAATCGATGGGTCTTACGAATGTAACATTGCTAGAAAAGAACATTATGGATATCGATGATGATTTTGGTACCTTTGATTACATTTTGGTGCATGGCATTTGGTCCTGGGTACCAGATGTGGTAAAGGATAAGATTCTCACCATTTGTAATCGTAATCTATCTGACCGCGGTATCGCCTATATATCCTATAATACGTATCCTGGTTGGAAACGTCTGGAACAGCTGCGCGACATCATGCTCTATTCGGAAAAACATGCACCTAATGATTCCTTAAAGGATCGCACGGTGTATACGAAGAATGTGTTAAAGCTCATCGCTGAAACGATGAAGATGGACGAACGGTCTCGTGTACAATCTGATTACAAAATCAACAATATTAACCGTATAATCGAGTCAAATGACTATTATGTAGGGCACGAATATCTAGAAACCTTCAATGACCCTGTGTATGTATCACAGTTTGTGGAACGGGCCGAACGTTTAGGTTGCACCTATGTTGGTGATGAGTCGTTACAACGGTCCTTTATTACATGGCTTGACGATGCGGTGGTAGAAAACATCAACGCCCTATCCCAAGGGAATCATGTAGATAAGGAGCAGTATTACGACTATGTCTACGATACACAGTTCCGCATGGCTTTACTCACTAAGCCAAAGAATGCAGACAGAATTATTCGCAACGAAACCGTTACGATAGACACATTAAACAAACTGTATTTCTACACAGCCATCAATAAATTTAATGGAGCGCCACCAGAATGGACAAATCCCGTATTTATTTCTATTAAGGAATTGATGGACCTTAGAAAACCATTCAATGTACAGAATGTAGTGAATTATGTGAAAGAGCATCATCCTCATATCGATATCGATATGGATGCTCTATATAAACGATTGTTCCTATTGGCTATCGTGGGACAGGTTTACGTTCTTGGTGAAAGATACGAGCAATTGCCGTTTATAGAAAATGAGACATATATTCCAGAACGATTTATTAAATACGTAGAAACACTCACCGAAGGTGGTGGCCAACAATATATGACCGTAGGCAATATGTATAATCAAATCGATCAAACTGTGGACCACGGCCTCTTATTCGTCATGAGATTGCTTGAAAAACCAACTACTAAAGAAGCAATGATCGCTATTATGGACTCCAATTTAAAGGTAGAACATACCAATAGTGACGGAACTACATTCATCGTATCGAGCGAAGAATATTTAGAACAAAAATTACTACATATTGAAGGATTGGGATTTTTTAGAAAATAATTAGCCTATTCGGCATATAAAAATAGCAGCTACTGGCCCTAAAAGGGTTCGTAGCTGCTATTTTTCATTATTTATCCAGTTGGTATCAATGAATATTCATATACTATTTACTACTGTGGTAACTTTAGTAAAAATGACTCTGTTGGATCATATGAATCACCTGTTACCATACGTTCATATTCACCAAAAATAAATTCTCTTTTAATTTTTCTCTTTATTTCATCATTTCTAACAAGCATCATTATAGTTCCAATGAGCCCTGCAAAATCTATATCTTTTAAAGCCTTTCCATCTCCAAAATAAAATCGTACTGCATTAATGATTACGTTACTCCCTGTAGCAATAATATTAGAATATTCCAATATTTTCATTGTTTTAACATGATGTAATTCTTTATCACGATGGCTTGTAGACTGACAGGTTAACATATGTAAGGAACTGATGAACATATTAATGAGATTAAAAATCTGGTAGGATACCCCAATCTTAATAAAATCACCTGCACTAACATACTTAGTTAATTCCTCTGTATATCGATTATCTAGTATTAAATTTGCCCCTGGAATTTGAATACCACAAGGTGTGTAAAGGTCTGTTCCTATATGGATAATTTGCTTTATCAATGCTGCAACAATAGAAACCGCATCATTGTCAATTCTATAAGCTGCTGCCTTTAATGCCTCTATAGTAGAACACACATCACCTATACATGGATTTTTTAAATCCATATCATATTCGACATGACAGGTGATTGGGACTGGCAAGGGACCTTTCGATCTACAAGTAATTGTATTAGTGAGTATATTAGAAGTCCCTACAATAAGACCAACTATAGGATCATGACCAAATGTAGCAAAACGATGATTTGCTTCTTTAAAAAAACCATGATTTATACCTTTAAATCTTGTAGCATCATAAGGAACACCACGAGCAGTACAAATTTGCATCAATGGTGCATAATATGGAGCAGGTGATAAAGGTACACCATCATTTAACGTTCCTAACAATTTGCCTTGTATTTTATGTAAAAAGTTCTCCTTTACATTTCCTGCCCCTGCTGGTTGCACTTTAGTAAGTGTATTGATAACATATATCCTAATACATTGCAAAGCAGTGGCAGCGAATAAAAATTTTATATCTTGCCAGCCTAACGAAGTACGCTTAGAAAATTCTTCATCTAAGTCAGTAAGTATATTTGTAGTATTAATAGCAATAGAGTGTAACCGTTTTGTTTCTTTTTGTATATCATCTAACGAACTAATCGTATTATCTAAAGCTTTTATGGTAACATTTTTCCTTGCTAGTAATTCATCAGCCGTACTCATCCCAAATCACCTACTCGCTCTTGATAATAGGCAACAATTTTTTCTTGTTCTATCACTTTATAAGTACATTCATCATATATTTTTATCAATTCTTGAGATTCTTTATCCCCTTTAACCTTTATTATGTCTATTCCTTTTCTATGTTCAGCTATCTGTTTTTCCCACATTACTTTTGCATTTTCAAAGCCTTGATTTTCAATGGCTTTAAGTTCTGCTTCCCGTTTTTTTATTGCATCTTCTATCTCCCATGGGGACCTATATATTGTACCATCAATAATACCACCTACTCCTGTTCCAATAGTACTACTCATCAAGCTATTACCCATTGTACGTGTAATTCCCCCCATACATTGTGATTTGCTTTCTTCTATATCATATTTTAACTTCATCTCGTAGATTTTTTTATATCTCGGTATATCTTGCTCTAATTTTTTAAGATACTTTGCCTTCTCTTCTATTAAACTATTAAAACATTCCTTCTTAACGGAATATTTATTTTTTAACTGTTCCTCTAATTGTATTACTTCTTCAAGAATAGGCGTAAAAATTCTTGCAGCTCGTTCAATGCCTCGTTTTTCAGCTTCTAACTTCTCATCTTTCCCTCCAAACAATAATGCCAATAACCCAATAGCAGCTCCTCCAATAACTAACGGTAACATAGTCTCAGTTCCTCCAACACTAAATTAACACTAACACATTTGTATCACAAAACTCCTCTATTCATTCTAGTTTATAATATATAAAACCTATCGTTATCTCCCTGCATATTCTCTCCTTATATTATAATCTATACTTATCAATATTAACACATTAGATTTTCTTCAAATCAAATCTCCTCTAAAAAACTGCACCCCCAAAATTGTATCCAATTCTGGGAGTGCAGTTCAAACTCACTATCCGTTTTTGTTGTATATCTTATATTATACTATTATTGTAATTTAGCAAGAATCATATCGATTTTACGTTGCATATCTTCATTTTGTTGGCGAAGTGTATCAATTTCACTAGCCTGTTTGGAGATTACGGCATCCTTTTCTTGGTCTTTGGCCAACAAGGCTTGCATTTCATCTTGCATTACATAGATGGAGCTAATTGGACCACCTTTATAGCGATCTGGAATAGCCTTCTTTTCAGGGCTATAGCCAAATTTATGGGTTACACCAGCGTTGACCATGTTGTCATGGCTATCGAGGGATACACCGATGTTGAACATCGTATTTTCATTGGTGTAATGCGCCATACCGAGTGCCACAGCAGTTTGTGATTTGTAATTACCCACACCAGCCATAATTTGTGTTGGCTCTAATGGATCATATTGAATTGGCTTCAATGCTGCTAAAGCGGCTGCATTGGCGCCAGCCTTACTAGCATATTGTCTTGCTGCATTGTCTGCCATACCCGTAAGTCCACGAAGGGCTTGATCCACTTGTTGTTTATTTACCGCATCTGTTGGTTTTTCCGCAGGACCTACACCGGTAATGCGATGGCCGCCCATATCCAAATTAGAATTAATGGACACATTGGCTGGGGTATTGCCATTTTGACTGTTGAAAGTCATCGTTGGCGCTCCATTACCAGCACCGGTAATGGACGTGATACCAGACAAGTTAGGATTCATCGCATAGTGAATAACACCATTATTGGCTGCATCTTGAGTAACTTGAATGTTGCCATCACCTTTAAAATCAAATCCTGTTGACAAGGAAACGGAATGTACTGGTGTGCTACCAGCGCGATCAGTAGTACTGCTGGTTGTATAGTTGATATTGCTTACACCAGAAATCGCATTGTCTAATTGTTGTTTATTTACTGCAGAATTTGCTGTTGTACCAGCAGCCACATTTTTAATTTCCTTGTTATCGGCATCCATACCATTGTTATCGAGGGTCATACCACCAACAGTGATCTTGTTAAAGGTTACATCATCTTTAGTGGCAACAGTAATCGCTCTGCCAGTGTTGGTAATTGTAATGTTCTTACCATCTACGAAGTTAACAGTATCCCCACCGGACACGGATGTTGTAGCACCACCATTGGTTTGAACATTCCAGGATGCAGCAGATTTTGCCAAGTCTTTAATCCGGGATTCACCATTCGCACTGAGATTGGATAAATCTTTATTAGCTGCATTTTCAGCGGCTGCTACAGCATTACTCAATTTCGCAGTAGATGCGATAGATACGGTATTACCCGATGCAGTTGTTGTAATCAACGCATTGGCACCGCTTTCACCATTGATATTAAATTGAATACCACCAGATGTATTCAATTTTTGTGCATTAGTAGAACCCGTATTGCCACCAAGGGTAATTGTATTATTACCCAATGCTGTTGTAGCATCGGAAGCTGCTTTTACAGCATCATCCATTTGTTTCTTGTTAACCGCAGCATCATCTGTAGTAGCTTTGGCAACATTCTTAATTTGTGTATTACCCGCATCGATACCAGAGCCATTTAACTTAACGGTGTTGGTACCATCGGTTGCAGTGACACCAGTCGGTGCTACTGTCGTTGTATTCGTACCGTCAGTGGTAGATAGACCACCTTTAGTCATAGTGGTTGTATTACCTGCACCATCAGAAATGGTAGAGGACGTGCCTGTTACAATTTGTGTATTACCAGCTGCATCTGTGAACGTAGCAGATGTTAAACCGTTCAATACTTTAGCAAGGCGAATGTTCAATGTGCCGGCCCCATCGGATACAACACCGATATTACCTGCTACTAAATCAGCAGAATTGGTTACGCCACCTTTGATGGATAATACTTCGCCATGTTTACGGACAGATGTGGCGCCTGTATCACCATCAAATTTATGCTCTGCATCAGCTAATGCTTGAGCAGTATTCGCATTGGATTTAGTAATCGCATCATTAATAGCTGTTGCTACGTTTTGTGTTGTAGCTACGCCATCAGTACCTACGGCACCACCTGCGCCTGTTGCACCAGCAGCACCGACTTGTCCATTGCCATCTACTACTAAATTACCAGCCTTCACATCTACAGTGTATGTTTTCACACCACCAGTTGTATTGTCAGATACCGTAGCAAGGCCTGTACCTGTTACATTAACAGCATCTTGTGCAGATGTGACTGCCAAATCTTTGATCACTGTTTTACCAGCAGATGAAATATTAGACAAATCCTTATCAGCAGAGTTTTCCGCCGCTGTCACAGCCGCTGTCAATTTAGCGGTTGGTGCAATGGTTACATCATCACCGGTAGCAGATGTAGTGATCAACGCATTAGTACCTGTATCACCTTTGATGTTAAACGTAATAGCATTGGTGCTAAGTTTCTTCGCTGTTGTAGAACCGGTATCACCACCAAGGGCAATCGTGTTGTTACCTAGTGCTGTGGTTGCATCAGTAGCTGCTTTTACAGCATCATCCATTTGTTTCTTGTTAACCGCAGCATCATCAGTAGTGGCTTTGCCCACATTCTTAATTTGTGTATTACCAGCATCAATACCAGAACCATTTAACTTAACAGTATTGGTACCATCAGTGGCAGTGACACCAGCCGGTGCTACTGTTGTTGTGTTTGTACCATCAGTAGTGGATAGACCATCTTTAGTCATAGCAGTTGTGTGACCTGCGCCATCTGTAATAGTAGAGGAAGTACCTGTTACGGTTTGTGTATTACCTGATCCATCTGTAAATGTGGCAGATGTTAAGCCTGTTAAGGCTTTTGCCATCTTGATATTTAATGTGCCAGTTGTTGTGTCACCTACCACCGCGATATTACCAGATGTAAGGTCTGTAGCAGTTGTAGATGCGCCACCTTTAATATTAAGTTGTTCACCATGTTTACGGCTAATTACGGTAGCATCATCGCCAGCAAAATTGTGTTTTGCGTCAGCTAAAGCTTGTGCATTATTGGCATTTGCTTTTGTAACAGCATCGTTAATAGCAGTCGCTACGTTTTGTGTTGTAGCAATACCATCTTTACCAGCTGTACTACCTTGTGTAGCACCGTTAGCACCGATTTTACCTGTTGTATCATCAAGAACAAGTTTACCTTCTTCTACATTAACCGTATATGTTTTCACACCACCAGCTGTATTGTCAGATACTGTAGCAAGGCCTGTACCTGTTACTGTTACAGCGTCTTGTGCTGCTGCTTTAGCTACGTTCTTAACAGCATTTTCAGATACGGTTACTTCATAGGTTTCACCCTTAGCAGTACCCGTTTGACCTGTTACAGTGGCTAAGTTAATATCGCCGGATAATGTTTTAGCTACTACCTTTTCTGTAGATGTAGCTGCTGTTTGTGCATTAGCAATGGCTGTTTCCATTTGGCCTTTGCTAACAGCGGAATCGGCGGCTGTACCATCGGCGATACCTTTTACTTCTTTACCGCCCGCATTGATGCCATTAGTTTTATCAAGAACAATACCACCAACAGTCACTTTATCAAAGGATACGTTCTTAGCGGTACCAATTGTAATGGCACGACCTGCATTTGTAATAGCGATGTTATCGCCATTGATGAAGTTGACACTTTCACCACCAGCTACAGCAGTTGTACCACCGCCATTTGTTTCTACATTCCAAGAAGCAGCCGTTTTAGCAAGGTTCTTGATGTAGGTATCACCGGCAGCAGACAAGTTAGACAAATCCTTATCAGCAGATTTTTCTGCCGCTGTCACAGCTGCTGTCAATTTTGCGGTTGGCGCAATCGTTACATTGTCGCCGGTAGCAGATGTAGTGATTAACGCGTTAGCACCTGTATCGCCTTTGATGTTGAACGTAATAGCATTGGTGCTAAGTTTCTTCGCTGTTGTAGAACCGGTATCACCAC
>ERZ773203.715-NODE-715-length-18067-cov-44.008217_pt1 | contig 18067 bp, 13 predicted proteins | sample MGYA00580529_ERZ773203 | MGnify/ENA primary metagenome ERZ773203 (study PRJEB29015, sample SAMEA2738176) | human oral metagenome | biome: human oral; feature: human-associated habitat; material: saliva | place: China | collected 2177 ... | reverse complement strand
TATTATTTTCAGACGGCCTGACAGACAGTATAATCCGTCCTATTGTTCCTACTTTGATAGCAAGATCGAACCATGCGTTACAAACCCCTCATTCTCGCCCTGTTGCTCAGTTTCTCCCTGCCAACCTATGCTGCCAAAGACGCGCCGAAAGAAAAAGCGACCGCCGTCAAAAAAGCTGCGCCCGTGAAAAAAGAGAAAGAAGCCGCTAAGGCAGATGTAAAAAAAGAAACCTCAAAAAAACAAGCGGTAAAAGAAAAAGAGGAAGACAAAAAAGCGGTTAAAGCCAAAGCTTCCAAAGAGAAGGAACCCTCTGACAAAAACGAACGCGCTTCAGCCAAAAACAAAACGGCTAAAGCCGCCGAAGCAGCTGCCGACAATAAAAAGGCCAATCGCAAAGCCGAAGAGCCTAAAGAAACGGCAAAAGACAAAAAAGCCGCAGCCGCAAAATCCGGCAAAGCCAAAGAACAAAACAAGAAACCTGTTGAAGATAAAAAAGACAGCAAAGCCAAAGAGCCTGCTAAAAAAGCGGCCGATGATAAAAAAGACGGCAAAAAAACCAAAGAACCCATAGCCGAAGACAAAAAGGCCGACGCTAAAGAAGCCAAAGAGCCTGCAAAAAAAGCTGTTGAAGACAAAAAAGACGCTAAAAAAGACACAAAAGCCAAAGAGCAAAACAAAAAAGCCGAGCCTAAAGTTGAGCCTAAAGCCGCTTCTTCAGCCGAAAACGATTTCAAAGCAGCCGTAACTGCCGCCGCCAACGATATGGAAACTAAAAAATCCTTTGCCAAACGCAACGAGGGTTTCATTATCCATGTCAATGCCACGCTCAAACAGCTGCAACAAACACGCAACAACCTCTCCGGCATCAACCGCAAACAACGCGATGCATGGGAAAAATTCCAAAAGCTCAATGCTGATGCCAACCAGTTGAAAGCCGAAGTTTCCAACACGCGCGCCCAAATTTCGCGTTTTGTGTCCGGCAACTATAAAAACAGCCAGCCCAATGCGGTCGCCCTCTTCCTGAAAAACGCCGATGCCGGTCAAAAAACCCGCTTCTTGCGTTACACGCGTTATATCAACAACGCCAACGACCAAGTCATGAGAGACTTGGAAAAACAACAGAAAGAGCTGGCAACGCAAGAGCAAAAAATCAACAATGAATTGGCTTACCTGAAAAAACTGCAAGCCAATATCCAAGCTTCGTTGCGTCAACAAGGCGTAACCAATACCGCCGAACAAGCCGAAAGCCGCCGTCAAAACGCGCAAATGGCCAAAGAAGCGCAAAAGAAAATCAACCACAAAGAAAACGAGCAGCGCCTCAACAATCTTTTGAAAGATTTGGAAAAACGCAAAGCCGAGCAACGCAAAGCCGAAGCCGAAGCACGTAAAAAAGCCGCCGAAGCCCGTTTGGCCGCTGCCGAAAAAGCCCGCAAAGAGCAGGCTGCCGCCCAACAAAAAGCCGAAGCCGAACGCGCCGCCATGTCCACACTGACTGACGAAGACATGAAACTGCAAGCCCCCAACACCCAAGGCTTTACCGTCAGCAACGCCAACAGCTTCAGCCGTATGCAAGGCCGTCTGAAAAAACCGGTCAACGGCACACTGGCAGGCCTGTTTGGTCAAGACCGCGGCGATGGCGAAGTTTGGAAAGGCGTGTTCTATAATACCGTTCCTGCTCCGGTCAGCAGCATTGCCTCAGGCACGGTTACTTTTGCCGGCGAGCTTGAAGGCTACGGCAAAGTAGTCGTCCTCGACCATGGCGACGGCTATGTCAGCATTTACTCCGGTCTGAACGAAATCGACACCGCCCAAAACTACGCCGTCAATGCCGGTAGCAAGATTGGCACCAGCGGCACTTTGCCGTCGGGCGAAACCGGCCTTTACCTTGAAGTCCGCTACAACGGACAAGTCATGAATCCGCTTTCCTGGATTAACTGATGTTTCAGACGGCCTGAGTGAGTTTTCCCCTTCAGGCCGTCTGAATTTCATCATAAACTACAATAAAACGCGATTTTCACGCCTGTTCAGCACATTAAACAACAAACTTTTACCTTAAACTTATTGTTCCAAACGTTTAAATCACATAAAGTCAACGGGTTCAGAGAAAACAAAAAACACTTTGCTTACCGTACACAAAAAGAAAGTCAAACGAATGTCAACAAAATCCACTTTGAAAAAAGTTGCAATCTACACTCTCGGCGCGTTTAGCGGCATCGCCCTCAGTCTGAGTGTACAAAGTTTTGCCGCCGAAAAAGACAAAAAAGACAACGAAGCCCTGCCCGTGCAAACCATCCGCACCATGGCAGAAGTGTACGGCCAAATCAAAGCCAACTATTATCAAGACAAACCCGATGCCGAGCTCTTTGAAGGCGCAATGAAAGGCATGGTGTCCGATCTCGATCCGCATTCCGAGTATATGGACAAAAAAGGCTATGCCGAAATGAAAGAGTCCACCAGCGGCGAATTCGGCGGCCTGGGCATGGAAATCGGACAAGAAGACGGCTTCGTCAAAGTCGTTGCCCCGATTGAAGACACTCCGGCAGAGCGCGCCGGCGTGAAAAGCGGCGACTTTATCGTCAAAATCGACAATACCTCTACGCGCGGCCTGACCGTCAGCGAAGCCGTCAAAAAAATGCGCGGCAAACCGGGTACCAAAATCACCCTGACCCTTTCACGCAAAAATGCCGACAAACCCATCGTCGTCAACCTGACCCGCGCCATCATCAAAGTCAAAAGCGTGCGCCATCACCTGCTTGAAAAAGACTACGGCTACATCCGCGTCTCCCAATTCCAAGAGCGCACCGTTGCCGCGCTCAACGAAGCTGCACAAGCCCTTGTCAAAGAAAACAAAGGCCCTCTCAAAGGCATCATCCTCGACTTGCGCGATGACCCGGGCGGCCTGCTCAACGGTGCAGTCGGCGTATCCGCAGCCTTCCTGCAACCTGACGTAACCGTTGTCAGCACCAAAGGCCGCAACAAAAAAGAAGGCATGGTACTCAAAGCAACTGCCGAAGACTACATTACCACCAGCGGCAAAGACCCTTTGGCCGGATTACCTGCCGAGCTGAAAACCATTCCTATGACCGTCCTGATCAACGCAGGCTCGGCCTCCGCTTCCGAAATCGTTGCCGGCGCATTGCAAGACCACAAACGTGCCGTCGTCGTCGGCACACAAAGTTTCGGCAAAGGCTCCGTGCAAACCCTGATTCCGCTTTCCGGCGGCAGCGCAGTCAAACTGACCACCGCCCTTTACTACACGCCAAACGACCGCTCGATTCAGGCGCAAGGCATTGTTCCTGACGTTGAAGTCAAAGACAAAGACCGCGCTTTTGAAAGCCGCGAAGCCGATTTGGTCGGACATATCGGTAATCCGTTGGGCGGCCAAGACGTCAACAGCAGCACTGAAACGCCTGCCAACGCAGAAACCAAAGCCGATAAAGACAAGTCCAAAAAAGACAAAGACGAAGACATCTCCAGCCGCCGCATTCCAAATCCGGCCAAAGACGATCAACTCCGCAAAGCCTTGGACTTAGTGAAAAATCCAGCCGAATGGCAAAAATCTTTGGGCTTGGCAGCGAAAAAACCTGCACCGAAAAAAGATGCGGATAAAGACAGCAAAAAATAAACCTGTTATTTCTCAATAAAAAAGGTCGTCTGAAAACGATATGATTATTTTCAGACGACCTTTTTTATGTTATTTCACCCCCCAATACACCAGTCCCTTATATGGCAACTTAATATTAGGTAACCAAAAATCTTCTCCCTGCCAACCTTTGTCTTTATTTCCTACTACTTGATAAAGTGTAAGAAATAAATCATTGGGATATTTTTCTCCTAATTTACGGTCGTCTTCCGAAAGCATTGTGCCAGTTGCTCGAGAAAGTTTACGTCCTGTTTTGATCAAAACGTAAGTTTTAAAACTTGGACGTTGTGCCTTTAATGCTTCTACACCAGCAATAAATTTTTCCTTATTCCAGTCATCTGGGACATAATGACCCAATTTATCTAGAACCAAGAATAAATCTTCTATATCTATTTGATATAAATCAGATTGAATTTCATCTTTCAAAATAGAAGGCAAAATCTTGTTAATCTCCGACAAATTATCCTCGTTTGGGTAAAGTGGAAAATAATTCACACCACCCACAATTTGATTGATACTGTCGAATTTCAATACATTTTTTCGAGTCGGATTGATATTTTTCGGATAAATAACCTGAATATTGCCGTCTGAATTTTTTGCCTGCTCAATAATCAGATTATTTGCTTGATTAAGTTGTACAAAGAAGTAATAGACATCAAACGGAATATAAAGCCGTAATAATGATTTATCACGGTCATATCCAAAAATACGCGAATGTTGCCAGAAAGTATCTGCATTCGGTTTTTTAGCAGTGCGACTATAATAAACCGTTTGTAGTTTTGGAATAGTTAAGCCTCGTCCAATCACATTCCCACCAATAATAATGTTAAAGCCTCTTTCTAAATCAAAATCTGATTCTGTCTGCGAGTTAACGACGAGAGTATAAATTTGCTTATTTTCTAAAAGTTCTGTTAGTTTTTCATAAATTTCCTCAAAATGATGAATATCAGGCTTAGTCTTTTGTAAATCCAAATAGTCTTCTTTAAAACTGTCTGCAAGATTCTCCCCGCTATTAATCGCTTGTACCAAATCATTCAAAAAGGCTTGGATTTTTTGAGAGAAGGCTTGATGGTCTTGGATTTTATAACTTGGATGTAAAGCAAAATTACAATTGGTTTTACCGCATAAAGCAAACTCTGCACAAGTAAGCAGAAAACTGTGCAATGCCTGTTTTACCCCTTCGGCAATTTCACCACTCGCATCTTTCATATCGTCCAATTCACTGTCAATGAAGCGAACGATATAGCTTGGAGGATCAGAGAAGACAAAGTTGCCACCGATGTATTTTTTACCAGCTTCAAAGAAATGGATAAATTCAGGTTGCCAATCAGATTCTTCATGTTGCAATAAAAGCGATTGAGGCGTGGCGGTCAACTGAATAAATAAGCTTTGACAACAGGAATTCTTAATGTCATTTAGCAGTTTATTGATAGTACTGGCATCTTTATCCGGCTTATCAGCATTAGTATTTAGGCTGGCCGCATCAGCTTCATCGTCCACAATAACCAAAGGATAGCCTTTCAGGCTACTTTGACTGGCAAACAAATTACGCCAACGTTTCAATACACGGGCATTCTTTTTAATCACGACCAAGATGGGATTATTTGCCTTCATTACCTGCATAAAACTACTGTCATCGTTCTCAGATAATATAATAAATTTATCCAGTGATGTTTTTGCTCGTTTTAATGTTTGTTGCTGTAAATCTACGCTATCGGTTGTCAAATAAATAAACAGCTTAAAATCACAATCAGCCAAAGCACTCAATATACCCAATACTTGAGCGGTTTTACCACTTTGGACATTGCCTAACAGCAAAATGTTTTGGACGTTCCTCTGTTCAATTTGAGATAGTTTTTCCATAAAACCGTCAACAGTCTTTTTAACAGAGTTAGCCAATTCAGGCAGTGTTAATTGGTTCAGATAAGTTTGCAACATCTAGTTTTTCCCCTTAAATGAAAGCAACCAAACATCTGGATCGTCGGTTGAGCGGAATTCAACGTGATCATTGCCATATTGATGCAAGGTTTCAGGTATAACAGGCTCACCTGATTTTAGACATCCTGAAATTTCCAAACGCCCTTTTATCCATTTACCCAATGTTTTTAGATCGTCTTCTGAACGTAAATTTTCCGTAGATAATCGACGACCCTTATTTTTTGACCTGGAATAGCAAGAAAAAGACCAACCGTCATCAGTAATAATCTTTACTGTTCTATTTGTAGGGTACCCCTCTTGGCGGACGATTTGAATAGGGACAATTAATTCAACTTCATACCAAGAACGAAGTTGCCATGGTTTCTTAGGATTTTTTCCTTTGCCAAAAAAACAATTTAAATTACTTTTTGGCTCTGTCTTTATAGGGATTAAAAAATGATATCGCGCTGTTTGTCTAAAAAGTTCAGAAACTTTATTTGCATCAATTTTCTCTACTCCAATACAATTTTCCAAATAAACATTGTGCGGTACAAAAATAGTCGGTTCACTTGCCTGATTAATAGGTTTTCCTAAAAACTTGATAGTCTGTCGGATATTTGAATGTAAATCAGATGCCGTCTGAAAATCATCTAAATGCACCATAGTTTCGTAAGTGCGTTCGGTGTTATCCCAAAAGCAAGTAAGATTAGCAGAACCAATCAAGCCATTAATTTGTTCTTGATGCTTGAATGAGTACATTTTTCCGTGAAATTTAACAAATGGCGAAACGTATACTTGCCCCCGTTGCTCAGCTTGTAAAAAAGCATTCAATCTGCACAAACTACGGTATTGTGGTTGGGAAAATCCTTCCAAATAGTGCATTCCAACCAATAATTCTACTGTTCTGATACTCGTCTTTTGTTCCAAAATACGTTGTAATTCAATAACAGCATCATTGGATACATAGCCTGTTGCCATTAAAACTTCATCGGCATCCAAAAATAGATCCATCCAAACATCATTTAGCTTTTTCTGCGTTATTTGAGCAGGGTAGAAATTAGAAAAAACCGTATTCATCGTTTCCCTCCTCGAATTTTGCTTAGTCGGTCATGAAATAAAACATCCTTCTCTGCTTTCAATTTCTTATGTAAATCTACTTTTTTATAGTTGCCTGAAAAAATTGGTAAGATAGCCTTTGCTAGCTCAACTACACCTTGAGGAGGAACAGCATTACCAATCTGGCGACGTACTTCAGTTGTTGATCCGACAAACTCAAAATCATCAGGAAAACTTTGAAGCCTTGCTCGTTCTCTATTAGTAAAAGCACGCGGTTCAGGGAAGTGATAGCCCCAAGTACCACCGCCACCTGCTGCAATAATTGTTTTTGATGGCTCGTTCCGATGCATACGACGATAAACGTGGCTAATCATACCTTTCACATATAAAGGATGATCTTTAGGAATATCAGTAAAATTTCCACCTTCAGGAATTAATTCCAACATACGGCGTGTTTTATCACTAATTTTCAGCAATTCATTATTACTAACATTTTGTGGAATATTAGATATTGCTTGACCAGCAGTTACATATGGTTTTAAGCCATTTTCGCCAGTTTCATTGTGTGTCGGTTCTGGATGGCGAAAATCAAATCCCGTATCTAAACGTACTCCTACAATCAGCACACGTTCACGAAATTGAGGTACGCCAAATTCTGCAAAGTTATATAGCTTTGCCTGAACGTAATAACCGCAATTTTCAAAGTCGGTAATAATTTGCTGGATGGCTTTTTTCTTGTTGGCAGTCAACAAACCTTTCACATTCTCAGCAACAAAAACTTTCGGTTTTTTTGCATTTACAAAACGTAAAAAGCTTTTATAAAGATTGCCGCGTTCACCCTCTAAGCCCGGCTGTTTCCAAATCATGGAAAAATCTTGACAAGGGAACCCGCCTAAAATGATGTCGCAATCGGGAATAGTTGGATCATTCGGATCAATTTGTTCAATATCACCTTCTACGATGACATCGCCGATATTTTTACGGAAACTCTCGCAAGCCCAATGGGAAAAATCGTTCGCCCAAACAGTTTCATAACCAGCTTGGTGAAAACCCAAATCTAAACCTCCACATCCTGAAAATAGAGATAGAATTCTGGGTTTATTGTCAGACGAATTAAAATTTGAGATTTGTTTAGATGACATAGGATTTCACTCCTATGCATAGATTTGATAAAAAACCTTGAAGGGATTTTAATAGAGAACTAGGCAAGGCAAGCTTACCATCGTTATTTTGAAATAAAATCATTTTTCTAAAACTTCCATGTAAATTTTTCCTATTATGCCGCAAAAAAACAGCAAATGCCGCTGCATTAAACAAGTGATGAATACTTGAAATTATAAATAAAGTATTCATAATCCCAAGGTCGTCTGAAAACGATATGATTGTTTTCAGACGACCTTTTCACACATCAAATATTCCACAGGGAAAACACCATGGCAAAAGCCCCCAAAACCAGCTACCAATGTTCCGAATGCGGCGGCACTTCTCCGAAATGGCAGGGTAAATGCCCGCATTGCGGCGAGTGGAACACGCTTCAGGAAAGCCTTGCTGCGCCCGAGCCGAAAAACGCCCGTTTCCAGTCTTGGGCGGCGGATACCTCGACCGTCCAGTCCCTATCCGCCGTTACCGCCACCGAAGTGCCGCGCAATCCGACGGGCATGAGCGAGCTTGACCGTGTATTGGGCGGCGGTTTGGTTGATGGCGCGGTCATCCTGCTCGGCGGCGACCCCGGCATCGGCAAATCCACGCTGCTGTTGCAAACCATCGCCAAAATGGCGCAAAGCCGCAAAGTGCTGTACGTTTCCGGCGAGGAATCCGCCCAACAGGTCGCCCTGCGTGCGCAACGTTTGGAGCTGCCCACCGAAGGCGTGAACCTGCTTGCCGAAATCCGCATGGAAGCGATTCAGACGGCCTTGAAACAGCATCAGCCCGAAGTCGTGGTTATCGACTCCATCCAAACCATGTATTCCGACCAAATCACTTCCGCCCCCGGCTCCGTATCGCAGGTACGCGAATGCGCCGCCCAACTGACGCGTATGGCGAAACAGATGGGCATCGCCATGATACTGGTCGGACACGTTACCAAAGACGGCGCGATTGCCGGCCCGCGCGTGCTGGAACACATGGTCGATACCGTGCTGTATTTCGAGGGCGACCAACATTCCAACTACCGCATGATACGCGCCATCAAAAACCGCTTCGGCGCAGCAAACGAATTGGGCGTGTTCGCCATGACCGAAAACGGTTTGAGAGGCGTATCCAACCCGTCCGCCATCTTCCTTGCCAGCTACCGCGACGACACGCCCGGTTCGTGCGTTTTGGTCACACAGGAAGGCAGCCGCCCGCTTTTGGTCGAAATTCAGGCACTGGTCGATGACGCACACGGCTTCACCCCCAAACGCCTTACCGTCGGCCTCGAGCAAAACCGCCTCGCCATGCTGCTCGCTGTCCTCAACCGCCACGGCGGCATTGCCTGCTTCGACCAAGACGTGTTCCTCAATGCCGTCGGCGGTGTCAAAATCGGCGAACCTGCTGCCGACCTCGCCGTTATCCTCGCCATGCTCTCCAGCTTCCGCAACCGCCCTATGCCCGAAAAAACCGTCGTATTCGGCGAAATCGGCTTAAGCGGCGAAGTCCGCCCTGTCGCACGCGGACAAGAGCGGCTCAAAGAAGCGGAAAAACTCGGCTTCAAACGCGCCATCGTCCCCAAAGCCAATATGCCGCGCAATGCCAAAGAGTTTCCAAACCTGAAAATATACGGCGTCAGCAGTTTGCAGGAAGCGATTGACGTTTGTCGTGACGGGGACTAAACCGTTTCGATAATCCGCCTCAAAAAACAATCATCTAAAAGGCCATCTGAAAACTTTCAGACGGCCTCTCTTTAAATTTAAATAATTTTGTTATATTATAACGAACTATTTTATTCTATCTTTTCTACACACCGAAAACTGGAGAGAAATCATGAAAAAAACCGCTTTGCTTATCGCATCCGCCTTCCTGTTCAGCACTACCGCACACGCCCACCGCGTTTGGGTTGAAACCGCCCACACACATGGCGGCGAATACCTTGAAGCCGAATTAGGTTATGGCGAATTCCCGGAGCTTGAGCCGATCGCCAAAGACCGCCTGCACATTTTCAGCAAACCCATGCAACTGGTAACTGAAAAAGGCAAAGAAAACATGATTCAAAAAGGCACATACAATTACCAATACCGCAGCAAATTGCCGGTCAAAGACGGCAGCTACTTGGTAACCGCTGAATACCAACCGACCTTCTGGTCAAAAAACAGCGCAGGCTGGAAGCAGGCAAGCATCAAAGAAATGCCTGATGCAAGCTATTGCGAACAAACCCGAATGTTCGGTAAAAACATCGTCAATGTCGGCCACGAAAGCGCAGATACCGCCATCATCACCAAACAAGTCGGCCAACATTTGGAAATCGTACCTTTGGACAACCCTGCCAACGTCCACGTCGGCGAACGCTTCAAAGTCCGCGTCCTCTTCAATGGCGAGCCGCTGCCTAACGCCACCGTTACCGCCACATTTGACGGCTTCGACACCAGCGACCGCAGCAAAACCCATAAAACCGAAGCCCAAGCCTTCTCCGATACCACCGATGATAAAGGCGAAGTCAGCATCATTCCATTGCGCCAAGGTTTCTGGAAAGCCAGCGTAGAACACAAAGCCGATTTCCCCGATCAAAGCGTGTGCCAAAAACAGGCGAACTACACCACTTTGACTTTCCAAATCGGCCATTCACATCATTGATTTTTCCATAACAAAAGGCCGTCTGAATAGTTCAGACGGCCTTTATTCATCCTATTTAAGGACGATGCGGCGCAAACCGCCATTGTCCCAATTCCAAATTCAAATCAAACAGATTCAGACGGCCTATTGCCACGCGGACCAAACGTAAACACGGAAAGCCTGCTTTCGCAGTCATCCTTCGCACTTGGCGGTTTTTCCCTTCCAAAATTTTAATTTCCACCCAAAAATCAGGTACGGATTTGCGCACGCGAATCGGCGGCACGCGCGGCCATAAAACATCCGCTTCTCCCTCTTCCAAGACCCTGACCTCGGCTGGACGGGTCACAAAATCGCCCAAATCTACACCACGGCGCAATAAATCCAATTTGGCTTCATCAGGAGAACCCTCCACCTGCGCCCAATAAGTTTTGACCTGCTTGAATTTCGGGTCGGCAATCTGCGCCTGCAAACGGCCATTATTGGTCAGCAGCAGCAAACCCTCGCTGTCCGTATCCAAACGGCCGGCCGGATAAAATCCCGGTTTCTCGACAAAATCCTTAAGGCACTGATGTTTTTCATGTGCAGAAAACTGGCAAATCACGCCATAAGGCTTGTTTAGAATAATCAAATCGTTCATTTCACACTTTCAGACGGCCTTAGATTCCAAGAAATTCCGGATAATAAAAAAGACACCGTATAAACGGTGTCTTTCATATTTGGCGGAGTAAGAGGGATTCGAACCCTCGATGCAGGTTGACCCCACATGCTTCCTTAGCAGGGAAGTGCCTTCAGCCTCTCAGCCATTACTCCTAAGGAAGACCGCAATATACGCTTTCTCCCCTCCTTCGTCAAGCATTACCGCCTCAAACTTTCTTAACGCCATGAAATCATTTAAATAAAAATATAATATTTTTTGCATCATCCTATTTTTATACTTCTTTCATATATGTTAAAATGATTCTGTTTTCTGTAAACCTTTTTTCACACCCCTTATTACAAAGGAGTTCGTATGTTACGTTTTTCTGCTTTAGTTGCCGTATCCGCCCTGATGCTTGCCGCTTGCTCACAATCCGGCAATTCCCAACCATCTACTTCCTCCTCTCAAACTTCTACTCAAAAAACAACTGCCGCCGATTCTGCCTGCCGCAGCATGGGTGAAGGCCATAAAGTCAATGGCAAAGGTCAAAACGATATTTATATGTGTAAAGTCGATGTGGCTTTGAACTCTGCCGAAGCTAAATCGGCTTTAGATCCTAGCATCCGCGTTCACTACGGCAGCACATCCGGTGCGACTTTGACTTCCCGTCAAATCTCCAACTCAGTCGGCAAAACCCCTGATGAAACCTGCCAACGCGCATTCCTGAGCGCAGTTAAACGCTTCCAAAGCACTGCACTTCGTAAAAAAGCCAAATCCGTTCATCTGGTTAGCTACTTTGACAAAGTAACCAAAGGCGGTAACGAGTACGAATGCCACATCGCCACATTCAACAGCCGTGTGGTTTTGAAAGGCAGCTTCCACTAAGCAATGTCAAAAATGCCGGACTTCAACATGAAGTTTGGCATTTTTCTATTTTATGGATACGACACCCCTTCAATGCCTGCTGGCCGATCCGTCTTTTGCCGCCTGCTACGACCATACGTCTCTAAACGCGGTCGATTCACAACGTTTGGCTGCCACGCCGCAACTGGCGCAGCGTCAAGACTGGCAAGTCAGCCGCGCGTTAAAACAGCAAACCGTTTTACCGACTGTATCTCTGAGCCACAGCCAAGGCTTTGCCGCTTTATTGTGTGCGCCTCAACCCTTAACAGCCGGTGTCGATATCGAATTTATCCGCCCGCGCGATTTCAAAGCGTTGTCGGCTTTGGTCTGCACACAGGAAGAACAAGACTATTTGGAAACGGCAAACTGGCCGTCTGAAACGTTTTACCGATTGTGGTGTTTCAAAGAAGCATTGATTAAAGCGGCGAATTTGGGTTTTCCGTCGGATATGAAATCGGTCGGCTATGTTTTCGATTCAGGGCAACCCGTCGGTTTACGCGCTGGAAAGCAAACCGATTGGTACGGCACAAGCGCGATTTTGGCGGATACGATGGCACTTGCCTGCGTTTGGAAGGGAAAAGCCGTCACTCTACAATGGCAATTTTTCGGTTCGCTCAAGCCTAATGATTTAACCGACCGGCAAACTATCTAACAACTGACAAAATAATAATAATCTGATTTAATTTACTGCACTTTTACTTATTCCACACACCAACAGCAGCATTTGCAAAAGGCCGTCTGAACGATGAATCTTCGCCTACTAAACCGCCTCTATACTGCCCTTATCCTGTTTCTTACCCTGTTTTTGGTTTATGCCTTTGCTTCACAAGCGCGCATCCAAACCGATTTGACCGCGTTGTTGCCAAGCGAGCAGCAACCCGATGCCTTACTGACGGCTGCGGATAAAGCTGCAGAAGCGCAGCTCAATTCGCAAGTTATTTTGCTTGCAGGCAATACCGATGCCGAAACCGCTTTTCAGACGGCCTCACAAATTGCCGACGTATGGCGCAAAAGCGGCGTATTTGAACAAGTCGACAGCAGCATGACGCCGAATTTGGACAAAGTGCGGGCGGATATGCAGAAACTGAGTTTGGTAGTTTTGCCACAAGACGAAATACGCCTGCTGTTTGAGCAGCCGCAAGCCTATTTTCAAGCGCGTGCTGAAGCCGCGGCCAATCCGTTTGCCGCCCCCTCGCCTTTGTCTTTAGAACAAGACTGGCTGGGCTTCGGACGCTTTGTTGCCGACAAAGCCAATCCGCAAAGCCGTTTGCAGTGGGACATGGACAACGGCATGCTGTTTACCGAAGATAAAGGCAAAACTTGGGTATTCTTCCGCGGACGGCTCGCAGGTGGCGATCAATTTTCCGGTAACGATGCCCTCTTGCCGCTGATGGCGCAAAGCCGTCAAATCGCTTCGGAAAACGGCGCAGAAACCTTAAGCGCAGGTGGCGTATTGTTTGCCGCCGTATCCAAAGCAGCCGCAGAAAAAGAAAGTCGGCTGATGAGCATGGTCGGACTTGGGCTGACCTTTGCGCTGCTGTTGTGGGTCTTCCGCAGCGGCCGCGTGTTTTTGCTGTCCTTGCCGCTGGCGGCCGGTATGTTGACCGGATTGGCGGTTGCGTTATTAACCTTCGGCGAAGTGCATATCCTGACCATCGTCATCGGCACCAGCCTGGTGGGTATGTTGGTGGATTTCCCGTTGCACTGGCTTGCTCCGTCGGTATTCGGGCCGTCTGAAAAGACCGTTTGGCAGGCTGAATCGGCAATGAAACATGTCTTGCCGAGTTTTGCCGTCAGCCTGACGATTACCGTCTTGGGCTACGCGCTGCTGTGGTTCACCCCTTTGCCTGTATTACGCCAAACCGCGGTATTTTCAGGCTTCGCTTTATTTGGTGCGTTTGGTGCCACCGTTTTATGGCTGCCGCCGCTGTTTCGCCGCTACCGTGCCAAAACCGTGCCTTTTGCCGCATTAACCGAAAAGCTCTATTCCTTGTCAGGCCGTCTGAAAAACCGCCTGCACAAACGCGGCTGGTTAATCGTGGGCGGAATTTTGCTGGCAGTCGGACTGTGGCGCAGCGACTGGCGTGACGACATCCGTCAATGGGTCAATATGCCGACCGCGATGTTGACCGAAGTACAACAAATCGGCCAGTTAAGCGGTACGGATTTTGGCGGCAAATATTTGGTGGCTGAAGCACAAAGCGAAGATGCCCTATTGAAGAAAACCGCCGAACTCGGCCGCGCCCTGCAGCCCTTAATCGCGCAAGGCAAACTGTCCGGCATCCAATCGCCCGATCAATTCATCCTGCCGACAACGGAACAGCAAAAACTGCAAAACCGCCTGCGCGAATTGACCAAGTTGCCTGATAGCTGGAAACCGCTTACTGAAATCGGTATTCCGCGCAAAACCGTGCGCGATGCCCTGCTGCAAGCTGCCAATACGCAACCATTGTCGCTTTCAGACGGCCTAAATACCGATTTGGCAGAAGCTTGGCGTTCCTTATATTTAGGAGAAGTGGAACCAGGCCGTTTTGCTGCCGTCGTGCGTTTGAACGGCATGACCGATGAAGCCGCCGTACGCGCCGTAGCTCAACACGTCTCCGGCGTACACTGGGCAGACAAACGCGCCCACTTAAACGAGCTTTTCCACCACACGCGCAATCAGGCCGCATGGTTGAAACTGGCTTCCTATGCGTTGGCATGGCTGCTTTTATGGAAAATGTTCGGTTTCAAACGCGGCAGCAAAATCCTCGCCGTGCCGCTGGCCGCCGCCATCTGCACCGTTGCCGTGCTCGGTTTGGCCGGCATCCCCGTCAGCCTGTTTGCCATGTTCGGCCTGCTTTTAGTGTCCGCCATCGGCGTGGACTATGCCGTCTATGCCGCCACTGCACATCACAGCGCGCCGGCAAAATTAGGCGGTATGCTGCTTGCCGCCGCGACAACAGCCATTTCCTTTGCCCTGCTCGCCATCAGCAGCACGCCCGCCGTTGCCGCGTTCGGCATGACAGTTACCATCGGTGTGGCATTCAATATTTGGCTGGCAGGCACATTGTTGAAAAATTAGACAAAAGATGAAGACGATTGAAATTGAAGCGATATTTTTTTCAACTTCTATCATCACGTTGTAAGAGGCCGTCTGAAAAACTTCAGACGCTAGTTTAAACATTTTTTTATCATTAAAATCAAAGGTATTTTCAAATGTCCGTAGAATTTGACGTTGCCGTTATCGGCGCAGGTCCTTCAGGTTCGGTTGCTTCCGCTTTGCTGAACAAACAAGGCTTTAAAGTTTGCGTATTGGAAAAACAACATTTCCCGCGCTTTGTCATCGGCGAAAGCCTGTTGCCGCATTGCATGGAAATGTTGGAAGAAGCCGGTTTTGCCGATGCAGTGCATGCCGAACCCAGCTTTCAATTTAAAGACGGCGCTGCGTTTTCATGGGGCAGCCGTTACACAGATTTCAACTTTACTGAAAAATTTTCAGACGGCCCCGGCACCATTTATCAAGTGCGCCGTGGCATCTTCGACAAAATCCTGATTGATGAAGCGGCAAAACAAGGCGTCGATGTCCGCTTCGGACATGGCGTAACCGCGTTTGACAACAGCGGCGATGTGGCACGTTTGAGCGTTGCGACCGATACAGGCGAAAACTATGAACTGACTGCCAAATTCGTTTTGGATGCCAGCGGTTACGGTCGCGTCCTGCCCCGCCTTTTAGATTTGGAAAGCCCGTCCGAGCTGCCTCCGCGCCAAGCCCACTTCACGCATATCGACGACAACATCACCAGCCCGAAATTCGACCGCAACAAAATCCTGATCAACACGCATCCTGAACATCGCGATGTCTGGATTTGGCTGATTCCTTTCGGCGACAACCGCTGCTCCATCGGCGTTGTCGGCACGCCCGACAAACTGGCCGGCGAATCAGAAGCCGTGTTGAAAAAATTTGTGTACGAATGCCCGATGCTGGCGGAAATTTTGGATAAAGCCGTTTGGGAAAACGACTTCCCGTTCCGCTCTATCCAAGGCTATTCCGCCAACGTGAAAACCTTATACGGCAAACATTTCGCCCTTTTGGGCAACGCCGCCGAATTCCTCGACCCAGTCTTCTCCTCCGGTGTAACCATCGCCCTGCACTCTGCCAAACTGGCTGCCGATTTGTTGGGCAAACAGCTCAAAGGCGAAGCCGTCGATTGGCAAACCGAATTTGCCGACCAACTGATGATCGGCGTGAACGCATTCCGCACTTATGTAAACGGTTGGTACGATTTCCGCTTCCAAAATGCCATCTACGCGCCTAACCGCAGCCCTGAAATCAGCCGCATGATTTCATCTATTCTGGCAGGCTACGCTTGGGACACGAACAATCCATTCGTAGAAAAATCCGAGCAACGCTTGTCCACACTTGCCGCATTGGTGGGCGATTTGAAGGTAGAATAAGGATGAATGTCTTTCAGACGGCCTAGACTGAAAACGGAACAGGCCGTCTGAAACTTCATCCATACCATTAAATATTTTGACCGATAGATAAAACCTTATGCGATTTATCCCTTTGCTTGCCGCACTACTGCTTTCCGCATGCGCGACCTCGCTCCCCCATCCGCAAACGCTGCCGCCGCTTTCCAAAGAAGGCCAATGGTTCAAACTTGAGCAAACTAATGCGGCGGGGCAAACCGTTCAAACCAATCTCTTGGCAGTCGAGCCTCATTCAGACGGCATCCGCTTTGTCCAAACCGATGCACTGGGTGCGCCGGTGTCGCGTCAATCGGTCAGCACCAAAGGCTGGAAAAATGATGGCTTTGTGATGCCCAATGCCTCTTCGCGCCGACTGTTTGCCGCCTTGTTGCCGCTTTTGGCCGCCGAACACGCCGCCACGCTTTACCCTGAAGTACGCCAACAAAACACCTCCCATCAAGGCTTCTGCCCTGACGGCAAAGGCGCGGTGTTCAGCTACCGCGAGCGTGATTTATGGTGTGTCGCCCACCATTCCGAACAATTCCTCATCGGCTTCCCCGACCAAACTTTCTGGACGGTCAGCCCGATTGCAGAAGACTAATTCATGAATACTCCTGTTTATCTCAGCCGTCCGGCACTGACCAGCGCATTGGGTAGCGGCTTGCAAGTTCATGCCGATGCCTTACTCACGCCGTCTGAAAACACGCCCCTGACTTTTTCAGACCAATGGGTAAAAGGCAAAACGTATGCTTTCGGTGCAGTCAAAGAAACCCTGATGCCTCTGCCCGACAGCATTCCCGAAGCGCATCGCAGCCGCAACAACCAGCTTATCCTTCACGCGCTTTCGCAAATAGACGGACTGATTCAGACGGCCATTGCCCGTTACGGCAAAGAAAGGGTCGCTGTCGTGACTGGTACGTCCACCAGTGGCGCAGATGAAAATATCCCTTTGTTCCAACACGTTGTCCAAGGTGGTGAATGGACGGATGTTCCGTTCAAACAGCTGCAACACACCATGGCTTCGCCCTCCGAATTTATCGCCCAAGTTTACGGTTTAGACGGCTTGCGCTATACCGTTTCCACCGCCTGCACTTCCGGCGCACGCGCCCTCATCAGCGCAGCCCGATTGCTTCGTGCCGGATTGTGTGATGCCGTGATTTGCGGCGGCGCAGATACGCTTTCTCCGCTGACGATCAATGGTTTTGCCTCTTTGGAAGTGCTTTCAGACGGCATCGCCAAGCCTTTTTCCGCCAACCGCAACGGCATCAATATCGGCGAAGCGGCCGCATTTTTCGTGATGACGCGCGATGCCGATTTTGACGGCGAAATGCAGTTGCTCGGCTACGGCGCAAGCAGCGATGCCTACCATATGTCTTCGCCCCGCCCCGACGGTTTGGGGGCGGCCCAATCCTTTCAGGCTGCTTTGGATAAAGCCGGTTTGAAAGCGGAAGACATCGGCTGGATCAATCTACACGGCACCGGCACGCAGCACAACGACAGCATGGAAAGCCGGGCCGTTGCCGAAGTATTTGGCAACCGCACCCTTTGTACCTCAACCAAGCCGTCCACCGGTCATACTTTGGGCGCAGCCGGTGCAATCGAAGCCGCGTTTGCCTGGTTGATGGTCAACCGCCAATACAATCCGGAAGGCAAACTTCCGCCGCAACAATGGGACAACGTACCCGATTCCGAGCTGCCCAACATCGCTTTGA
>ERZ773203.712-NODE-712-length-18117-cov-9.654800_pt1 | contig 18117 bp, 19 predicted proteins | sample MGYA00580529_ERZ773203 | MGnify/ENA primary metagenome ERZ773203 (study PRJEB29015, sample SAMEA2738176) | human oral metagenome | biome: human oral; feature: human-associated habitat; material: saliva | place: China | collected 2177 ... | reverse complement strand
GAAAAAAAGAAGGAGAGCAGAAGGACTTCTATGAAAATGGTGTAATAAGACTAGAAATTTTATATAAAAATGATAAGATGAATGGAATTGGGAAAAAATATTCAACTAAAGGGATATTGAGAGGTGAATTTCCATATAAAGATGATGAATTAAATGGAGTAGTAAAACAATACAATGAAGTTACAGGGAAATTAGAAATAGAAGCTGATTATAAAAATGGAAAAACTGAAGGTTCTGTAAAAAAATATTATCCAAATGGAAAACTAGAAAGTGAACAAAGATATAAAAATGATCTAAGAGAAGGTTTAACAAAATTATATTATGAAGACGGAAGTTTAAAAGCAGAGAAGTTTTATAAGAATGGTAAATTACAAGGAATAAACAGAATTTATTATCCAAATGGAAAACTTCAAACAGAAGCTAATTTTAAAGATGATATGTTAGATGGAAATTTTAAAGAATACGATGAAACAGGAAAATTAATCAAACAGGGAACATATAAAGATGATGTAAGATTAAAATAAGAGGCTAATAGCCTCTTACTTTTTTTAATCTTCATATCCATTTGGATGGTTTTTATGCCAGTTCCAAGCAGTTTCAATAATTTGTTCTAATTTATCATATTTAGGAACCCATTTTAAGACATCAAGAGCTTTTTGAGATGAAGCTATAAGTCTTGCAGGGTCTCCTGCTCTTCTTGGACTAACTTCAGCTGGAATAGGGTGTCCTGTTACTTTTCTTGTAACTTCAATAACTTCTTTAACAGAGAAACCTTCTCCATTTCCTAAGTTAAATACTTGGCTATCTCCACCATTTCTTAATCTATTTAGAGCAAGGTAGTGAGCATCTGCTAAATCCATTACATGAATGTAGTCTCTTATACAAGTTCCATCAGGAGTAGGATAGTCATCTCCATAGATAGATATTTTTTCTCTTTGTCCTAGAGCAACTTGTAAAATTAGTGGAATTAAATGAGTTTCACAAGTATGAGCTTCTCCGATTTCTCCACTTGGGTATGCACCAGCAACATTGAAATATCTTAAAGCAGTATATTTTAATCCATAGGCATTAGTACACCATTTAAACATTTTTTCAACTGCTAATTTACTTTCTCCATAAGGGTTAGTAGGCTCTGTTCTATCAGTTTCAAGTATAGGCATGTTTTCTGCCTCACCATAAGTTGCAGCAGTAGATGAAAATACTATCTTATCAACATTATGAGCTTTCATAACTTTTAATAGGCAAAGAGTACCATAGAAGTTATTTTCAAAATATTTTAATGGTTCGCTAACACTTTCTCCAACTAAAGAGAAAGCAGCAAAGTCTATAACCCCATCAATTTGATATTTTTCAAAAACTCTATTTAAAAATTCTTCATCTTTTAAATCTCCAAGTTCTAAATGTGCTTTTTTATCAACAGCATCAACATGTCCTGTGATTAAGCTATCAACAACAACAACATCTTCATTTTTTTCTAATAGATATTTAACAACATGGCTACCAATGTAACCTGCTCCTCCACAAACTAATATAGACATTAGAATCTACCTCCAATATGATTTATAAATTTAAGAAAGGCATTTTTACCTTTTTCATCTCTTTTAAATACTCCAGCATCTTCAAGCACTCTTGAGAATGTTAAACCAATTTCAACATTTAAAATATTTTCTAAGATTTCATCTGCTGATAAATTCGCAATATTAGGATATTTATTTATAAAGGCTTTTAACCAAAATAAATGTTTTTGACAATCTTTATCTTCAGAAATTTTCTTTTCAAAATCTTTATCTTTTAAGAATTCAGCTATTTTTCTCATTTCAAACTTCAATCTTCCAGGAAGAACAGCCAGTCCCATAACTTCTATCAGCCCAATATTTTCTTTCTTAATATTGTGGTGTTCACTATGAGGGTGGAAGATACCTAAAGGATTAGCTTCGTCAGTTCTATTATTTCTAAGAACTAAGTCAATTTCGAAGTATTCTCCTCTTCTTCTAGCGATAGGAGTTATAGTATTGTGAGGAGTTGAGTTTGTGTAAGCAAATACTCCAACTTCTTCATCTGAATATTCTCTCCAAGCTTTTAAGATTTTATCTGATAATTCAATTAATTCATTTCTATCTAAAGATTTTAATCTTAAAACAGTCATAGGCCATTTAACTATTCCAGCCTTTATATTAGGATATGCTTCAAAACTTACTTCCTTTTCAATCTCAGATTTTGCCATAGGGAACTCATGATTTCCACCTTGATAGTGGTCATGGCTTAAAATAGAACCTCCAACTATTGGTAAATCAGCATTTGAACCTATAAAGTAATGTGGGAATTGATTTACAAAGTCTAAAGTTCTTGAGAAAGTATCTCTATTTATTTTCATCTCTCTATGTTCAGAACAGAATATTATCGCATGTTCATTGTAGTAAACATAAGGAGAATATTGAAAATACCATCTTTCATTTTCTAAAGTTAAAGGTATAACTCTATGATTTTGTCTTGCAGGATGTGTTAAAGTTCCAGCAAAACCAACATTTTCATAACATAAAAGACATTTAGGATAATTTACTTGAGGCATATTCTTTTGTCTTTCAATCTCTTTAGGGTCTTTTTCAGGTTTAGATAGATTTATAGTGATTTCTAAATCTCCATATTCTGTTGGACTTTTCCAATATAGATTTTTTTCTATTCTTTCAGTTCTTATATAGTTAGTTTTTTTAGAGAAATTATAGAAATAATCTGTTGCTGATTTTATATTTGTATCAGATAAATTTTTAAATGTATTTATAACTTCTCTTGGGAAAGGGGTAAATTTTCCCATAACTTCTGTATCAAAAATATCTCTATCAGTAGTTCCATCTTCTATAATTTTTTGTTCTATAGCATAATCACAAATTTTATCTAAGATTTCTTGAGGATATTCAGGTATTTGATAGTTATCTTCGTTGATATCCTCCCAATCTTTTAGTTGTAATAATGCCATTAATTCATTTCTAACAAACATAACATCATCTTCTGTTATCAATGAATTTTTAAGTGAATATTTTATAAGTCTATTAATTAAAGAGTAAATTTCCATCCTTTTTTCCTTTTTCCTTTCTTTAAAATATTAGTTACATTCCAAATTTTAGGCTACTGTGACGTCCATTACTGTAGAGAGAGCCTTTGTGGAGCTCTCGAGACATTAATGGCTGGCAAGTAGCTATTAAAATACTGGCTAGTAACGAACTATTTTATATTTTCCCTGCTCCATCTCCAATATTTGCTATATAGAAAGTAGCTCTTAAACCTGTTTTTTCTTTATATTTTTTTCCAACATTTTTTATAAAGTTTTCAACATGGTCATTTTCAACTATACTTACAGTACAACCACCAAAACCTGCTCCAGTCATACGAGAACCAACAGTTCCTTCTTCTTCCCAAGCAGCTTCCACAAGGCTATCAAGCTCTATACCTGTAACTTCATAGTCATCTCTTAAAGAGATATGAGATTGATTCATCAGTCTTCCAAATTCTGCAATATCATCTTTTTTCAAGAATTCGACTGCAACTTTTGCTCTTTCATTTTCACTAACAGCGTGAGTTGCTCTTTTTAGTTGTTCTTCATCTGTTATAAAGTGTTTAACTTTATCAAATTCAGCAACTGTCAGCTCACCTAGATATTTTATATTAACTCCATTGTCATTTAGAACTTTAACAGCTTCTTCACAAGAACTTCTTCTTTCATTGTATTTAGAATCTGCTAAACCTCTCTTTTTATTAGTATTAGCAATAACAATAGACATATTTTTTAATTTTACAGGAACATATTCAAACTTTAAAGTATTACAATCTAGTAAAATAGCATGGTCTTTTTTACCCATACCAACTGCAAATTGATCCATAATTCCTGAGTTTACTCCAATGAATTTATTTTCTGCTACTTGGCACATTTTAACCATTTCAACCATATCAACATCAAGTTTAAATAAGTCTTTAAGTATAACAGCAGTTAAAACTTCTATAGAAGCTGAAGAAGAAAGTCCCGCACCATTTGGAATATTTCCATAGAATAATACATCAAAACCACTGTCTATTTTATAAGCTCTATCTAAGAAAGTTTTTACAACTCCCTTTGGATAGTTAACCCAATTATCTCTTTTACTATAAACTAAGTTATCTAAGTCAAATTCGATAGTTCCTAAGCTTTTAAAATTCTTAGAATACATTCTAAAAGTTTTATCTTCTCTTTTTTTAACAATAGCATAAGTTCCAAAATCTAATGCACAAGGGAAAACAAAACCACCATTATAGTCTGTGTGTTCACCAATTAAGTTTACTCTACCTGGTGAAAAAAAAGTTTCCACTTCTCCATCGTATTTAAAAATTTCTTTAAATTCCTTTATTAAATCTTCTAACATAAGTCCCTCCAAAAATAAAAATGTAATTTATACTATTATATATCATTTTAAACAAATAATAAATAAAAAACTGTATCTTTAATCTAAAATTTTAAATTAAAAATACAGTTATTAAAAATTTTATTAAATAGTTCTCACTATACGAAAACCTATCTCTTTAGAAGAGTAAATAGAATTATAACAAAAACGAGGTAAAACAGAACACCAGCTAGCTTCACTAAACCATGAACCACCTTTGATTATTCTATATACAGTTTTATTATTTTTTTTAGTACTTTTATCCATATCAAAGCACCATTCTGAAATGTTACCACTACAATCATAAAGTTCTAACTGATTTGGCTTTTTTGTTCCCACATTTTGAGTTTCAGCATTTGAAATTTTATCATACCAAGCCACTTCATCAACATTATCACTTCCAGAATATTTATAATCAAATGTTCCTTTATCAATAGCTACTTGTCCACCTCTAGCAAACCAATTCCATTCAACTTCTGTTGGTAATCTAAAACCTTCTGTCTTTTTAAAATCTGCTATATCAGGACTTATTTTTTCTCCATCTAATTGATTTATTAACAATGTTCCTTTTTTACTTAAATCATAGACAGGTTCTAAATTATACTTCTCACTTAATTTATTACAAAACTCTAAGGCTTCCCACCAAGTAACACTATCAATAGGTTTGTATATTCCCTCAAATTTTGAAGGATTATAGTCCATAACTTCTAGCCATATTTTTTGGGTTGTTAGATATCTACATACTTCTAAATCAAAAACTTTTTTTTCATCATCTGTAAAACAAGGTGTGTATTTCCCACCTTTTACAAATATCATATCTTTAAATTTACTTCTCATTAATTTTATTTCCTTTTTATTTTTTATTTATAAAAATAGCACCTATTGACTAGGTACTATTTTAATTTTATTCTTCAGTTTTCTTTCTCTTTTTTAATTGAGCCATTACTATTGGTGATAATAATGAGAAAAGAGTTAAGAATAATAGAACTTTTGAAACTGTACTTTGGAATAGTATAGAATAATTATTATGGTTTAAGATAAGTGATCTTCTAAGTCCTGATTCACCTATTGGTCCTAATATTAAAGCTAAAACTATTGAAGCAGAGTTAAGTTCAAATTTTTGAACGAAGTATCCAATTATACCAAAGACAAACATTACCCATACATCAGCCATTTGGTTGTTAATAGCATAAGAACCTATTACACTTAGTGCAAATATAAGAGGTATTAAGTAACTATCTGAAACTCTTGATACTTTTGCAAATAATTTAGAACCGAAAAGTCCTAAGATAAGCATGAATATATTAACTATAACAAATCCTGCGAAGAAAGTATAAGTTATTTTCCCATGAACAGTAAATAGGTCTGGACCTGGTTGAAGCCCTTGTATCATAAGTCCTCCAAGTAAAACAGCAGTAACACTTTCACCAGGTATTCCTAATGTGAATGTTGGTATAAGTGAACCTCCTGTAACAGCGTTGTTAGCTGCTTCAGCTCCTGCTATTCCTTCTATACTTCCATGACCAAATAATTCTTTTTTCTTTGAGAATCTTTTTGCTTCGTTATATCCTAAGAATGCAGCAATACTTGCTCCTGCTCCTGGTAATATTCCTATAATACTTCCAATAACTGTTGATCTTAAAGATGTAGGTAATATCTCTAAGATTTGTTCCTTAGATAATAGAACTTTATTATCAAAATCTACCATATTTCCTGCTTCTTTAATTTTCTTTTCAGCCAACATCAATACTTGTGACATTGAGAAAAGTCCTATAAGAGCAGCAGTAAAAGGTATTCCTGAAAGTAATGCAGGAACTCCAAATGTGAAACGAGCATTTCCTAGCATAGGATCCATTCCAATAGTTGATAACATTAATCCTAAAGCTCCTGAAATTAATCCTTTTACTATTGATTTTGTACTTGCACCAGCAATGATAGTTAAACCAAATATAGATAACCAGAAATATTCAGCTGGTCCAAAAAGTAATGCAAGTTTTGCTAGTCTTGGAGCAAATAGATAAAGTGGAATAGCACTTAAAATTCCTCCTATGAATGAAGCAGTAATTGCAGTACCTAATGCAGTACCTGCTTTTCCTTGTTTTGTTAATTCATAACCATCTATAGCAGTTGCAGCTGCAGCTGGAGTACCTGGTGTACGAATTAAGATAGCTGAAATTGAACCCCCAAATATAGCTCCACAATAAACTCCTGCAAGAGTAATTAATCCTGTTGAAGGATCCATTCCAAATGTAATAGGAATTAATAAAGCAACTCCCATTGCAGCAGAAAGTCCTGGTAAAGCTCCAATAGTTATTCCGATAGCCACACTAATTATAGCAGCAACTAAATTTATTGGTGTTAAGGCTGCTGCATATCCAAATAAAACATCTGACATAATTATTTCTCCTCTCCTAACTTATAGTAAAAATCCTCTTGGTACAGGGACTTTTAAGAATGATACAAATATTAAATATAAAAATATTGGGAAAAGTATACTCACAACAATACTCCATTTAATACTGCTCTTTAATGCTACCATAGTTACAAAAAGGTAAATTGCAGTTGTAACAAAGAAACCAATTATATCAATTAAAACTATATATACAGCAGATAATGCAATAATAAGGAAGAATTGACGATATAAAATACCTTTAAATTGATCATCTTCTTTTTCTGCCTCATTTTTAGGTTTAATAATAAAAGTATTTATAGCTAAAAGTAAAGTTAAAAATACCATTAAACCTAGTACAAAAAGAGGATATCTTGCTGCTTTTTCTGGAAGTTGTTTTATTAAAAAGAAATAAAATGCTTCCAAAATAAATAAACCTATTGTTAAAAATTTATCATATTTTCTCATATTATTTATAACCTTTCATTCATTGTAAAATAAAAGGGCATTGCAAATATAACTATTGAAAAACCTCGTTGTACTTGCAACAGCCCCATTTTAAATTAATATTTTCCTAAATATAATTATTTTATTCCTAAAGTAGGAACAGTTTCTATAATATATGTTTCTTGATCTTTAATATATTGAGCTAATTCTTCAGGTGACATATATAGTAAAGGTAGACTAGCATTTTTAGATTTTTCAATATTATCTGGAGATTCTAAAGCTGCTTTTAAAACATCATGTAATTTTTGGATGATTTCTTTTGGAGTTCCTTTAGGAGCAACAATAGCACGAGCTGAACCAAATATTACAGGATATCCACTTTCAGTTAAAGTAGGAACATCTTCAAAACCTTCTAATCTTTTATCTGTGAAAGAAGCTAATAATCTTAATTCACCAGATTTAACTAAACTTGCAACTTCACTGATTTTTGCAACTGTTGCATTAACATGTCCACCACGTAAAGCAGAGATCATATCTGTACTTCCACCGAATGGAACGTGAGTTACTTGAATTCCAGCTTCTTTTGCAAAGTGAGCAGCACCAATGTGGTTAGAAGCTCCTGCACCATTGTTAGAAATAGTTAATTCATCTGGATGAGCTTTTGCATATTCAACAAAATCAGCTAAAGTATTGAATGGGCTATCAGCTTTAACAACTAATACACCTGGATCATAAACGTGATTCATGATAGGTTCTACATCATCAATTTTGTACTTTGTTTGTCTTTCATGAGGAAGACTTACGAAAGTTGGTAAGTTAATAAATCCAATTGTATATCCATCTGGAGCAGCTTTTGCTAATTCTGTATATCCAATTTCTCCATCCGCACCTGGTTTATTTACGATAACAAATGTTTGAGGGAAGTTCTTTTGAGCTTCTGCCATTAATATACGAGCACCAACGTCAGTTCCTCCACCTGCTTTGTAAGCGATAATTACGTTTACAGGCTTTTCAGGATAAGCGTCTGGGTTAGCCTCTGCCGCTTTCTTTTCTCCACCACAAGCTACTAAAAGTAGAGAAAGTAATAAAGTTAATACTGCTAAAAATTTCTTTTTCATTATAAAATGACCTCCTAATAAATTCTCACCTAAATTGTACACTATTATATAAAATTTTTCAATATAATTATCCATAAAATTAATAATTATATAAATTTTCTTGTAACAAATGTTACTGAAATTATATAGACAATAGCATATAATAATGAACATAAACTGAGGGGTATAAAAATTTAGGAGGAAAAAAATGAAAAAATTATTGATAGGATTATTTTTAGTGAGTTCAGTATTAGCTTTTTCACAAAGAGTTGTAAAAGGAAGTCAAGCTTATGATGAAAAAGGAGTAGTCTATATTCAAGGAGAAAAAACTCCTTATACAGGTGTACTTCAAAATATTAATGAAAAAGGTATTTTAGAAAGTGAAGCTGAATATAAAGATGGTAAAATGAATGGTTTTTCAAAGTTGTACTATCCAAATGGAAAATTAGGAAGTGAAGCAACATTTAAAGATAATGTACAAGATGGATTACAAAAAGATTACTTTGAAGATGGTAAAGTAAAATTAGAAATTCCATATAAAAATGGTAAAGTAGAAGGTACTGCAAAAGAATTTTATCCAAATGGAAAGGTTTTTGTAGAAGCTACTTATAAAAATGCAATAAAAGATGGTTATGAAAAAAGTTACTATGAAACAGGAGTTTTACAATCAGAAAAAATTGTAAAAAATGGTAAAATGGATGGATTCTCAAAATTATATTATCCAAATGGAAAATTAGGAAGTGAAGCAACATTTAAAGCTGATGTACAAGTAGGAGTACAAAAAGATTATTATGAAAGTGGAAAATTAAAAGCAGAAGTTCCATATAAAAATGGAAAAGCAGATGGTGTAGCTAAGGCATATGATGAAACTGGTAAGGTAATTGAACAAGTAACATTTAAAAATGGAGTACAAGTAAAATAATAGAAAAAATAGCACCTATTAGGTGCTATTTTTATATTAAAATATTATTATTCAACATTAAATTCTTTAGCATCATATGTTTTTGCTATACTACCATCTTCATTGTATTCTGTAACTACCCCTGAGAAATTTCCATCTACAAGAGTTGCTTTTACAATTAGTTTACCATTTTCATCATACCCTTTAAATTCTCCATGAGGGATACCATTTTTTAGAGGGTGAGTACTTTGTAATTTTCCATTATCATAGTAAAATTCTCTAGTTCCATTTAAATTTTTGATATCAAAATTTGTAACAACTAGAGGTCCTATTGTTTTATCTTCTATTCTAATTTTATTAGTCTTGTGATTAATTATATAATTTTGATAACCTTTAGTATTAGTATCAAGATAGTTAATTTCTGATTTTATACTATTTATACTCTTTATAAGATTTTCAACTTCAGAATTAAAAGGAACTTGTCCATGGAAATATGCAAGGAATAATTCTGTTTTAAATATATTTATTGATTTATTTAAGTCATATTCACTTCTCACAAGTAATTGATTATCATTGTTACGAATTTCATAGACTGGTTTTAATTTACCATTTTTTTCAGAAATTGTTGATTTAACTTGAAGTAAACTAATCATATCAGGTTGTTTATCCAAAGGAGTAATTGCACAAAGTACTCCTTCATCACTGTAGCCTTCCAAAGTGTTATTAGTTTGATTTAACTTGGTAGTAAAAGTAATTGTTTTATCTCTATCTAATTTTTGTCTGATATACTTATTGACTTCAGCCTCATTTACACTGTTAGCTCCATAAGTAAAAATACTAAATAGACTAAATAATAATATTAAAAATCTCTTCATTTATGCCTCCTTCAATATATTGATTATTTAAATTTTCTCATGTTTTAATATATTTGTCAATTTATATCAACCTAAAAGTAACACTTATATCCGAGAAGTGATAAAAAATACCATTATAGCAAGGTGTAAAAAAATTATTTGACAAACGAAAAAAGTGGTATACAATAGGGGCGAGGGAATAACAAATAAGGAGTGATTCACAATGGCAACAAACAAAATTTTAGGAAGTAAAAATGTATTAAAGAAGGCATTTGTATTCTTGGTTTTATCAGCAAGTTTTTTATCTTTAAATTCCCAAGATGCATTTGCAGAAGTAGCAGGTGATCAAAGTAAAATTACAAGTAAACTTGTTAAAAACGTAAAAGAAGTTGAGTACGATAGATATTATAAAGGAGATTTTTATTCAGATGTTGGAGCTTATCCAGAAGGAATGTTCCTTGTAGTAGAAAAACTTATAGAAAACTACATAGCATTTGCTCATATGGGAGATGCATCATACCTTGCACCAGTAGGTCAACGTTTTGAAGAAAAAATAGAAGGTCAAACTATAAAACGTTATATCGCAGTAAGTCAAAAGAAAAAAGAAGGTTATTACTGTATAGATATCTATAATAACGTAAATGATCAACCTATAGCAACTCTTACAGCAGGACTTAAGATAGAAAAGAAGAAAAACGGATATTTAATAAGTCCTAAAAATGATTTAAGAATAGTATATAAAGGAAAAACATATAAAAATCAATCTGCTTTAAATTTCTTAGGATTTTAATTAAAATAGTAAAAGGCACTATACATTTTAGTGCCTTTTTTATTTTTTAAATATTGAAAACTAGATAAAATTGAACTATAATAAAGTGAACTATAAGCACGAGGTGGGATTATGAGAAGAAAAGATAGAGAAGTTTTAGATGAAACAAAGATTGATGAATTTATAAGAAATTGTGATTGTTGTAGAATAGGATTTTATGATAAAGAAAATGATGAAGTCTATATTGTTCCATTAAATTTTGGATACTCTAATGTAAATAATAAAAGAGTTTTCTATTTTCATGGAGCAAAGGTGGGAAGAAAAATAGACTTAATTTCAAAGAGTAGCAAAGTTACATTTGAAATGGACAGTAATCATGAGCTTATAGTGGGAAAGATGGCTTGTAATTATTCTGAAAGATTTCAATGCGTTATGGGTACAGGTTTAATTTCATTTGTAAAAGATAATGAAGAAAAAGCACTAGCTTTAAATGAGATTATGTTTCAAAATATGGGAAAAAAAGATTGGGATTTTTCAGAAGCTATGCTTAATGGAGTCGCAGTTTTTAAAATTGAAGTTATAAGTCTAAGTTGTAAAGAACATTTATAAAGATAAAAATAGCACCTTATGGGTGCTATTTTATTTATTATTTACTTTCTATTTTAGTTATGATAACTCCTCTATCTAAACTTTTTAAATTTAAAGCTTTCAAATCTACATTGTCATAAGAACCTTGAACAATATTAGATTTTGAATATTTTGACCATATTATTTTAGCTATTTTATCATATTCTTGTAATATTTTCTTTTGTTTTTTAGCATCATTTGTATTCATGTAAGCCTTATCTAAAGCTATAATTTGTTTTATATAATTTTGAAAAGCTTCATCATCATTATTTGGAATGTTGTAGTCACTGTCTAGCTTAGGTAAATTAACCTTTGGGTTTTCCATATCAATATCAGATTTTTTAAAGTTGTAAACTTCTATTGGCTTTCCTTTAGTATAATCAGGTTCTTTAAGCTCAGAAGGACTATATATTTTAGTGAAAACATGGATATCCACATCAGGATGAAGTTTTTTTGGCATACTTTCATAAGTAACCTCTTCAAAAATATCATATTCCCAAGCTATATAGTTTTTATCCATTATAAAGTCATTATATGTAGGAAGAACAGTATCTTCAGGCTCTCGCCAATCAACACTTATTCTTGGACTTTGGTAACGAAAATAATTTATAGTATAAGTTGCTCCACTTGGATTAATAATACCTCCCTTAGAGTTAGCAAAAATCTTAAAATATACCTTTGTTCCATCTGATAATTCTGCAATATGTTCTCCTCTTTTTAAATTTAAAACTTCATAAGTCTTTGGTTTTAAATTATATACCTTGCTATCTAGAGTTATCTTTATATTTTTATCAGTTGGATTATCTAAATAGAAAATATGTTTGTCATTAGTAGTAGCAAAAAGACTATTAGAGATAAAAAATACAGATAAAAGTAAGAATAAAAATTTTTTCATAATGAGTCCTCCTAAGTTTATTTTATTATATTATAGCATTGTAAATAGAAAAATAGTAGATTTTAGAATTCAGTTGTATAATTTTTACAATTGATGTATAATGTGCAAAAACTATATTTTATAAAATTATAAATAAAAGGAGGCAAATATGGGAGTTATTGCTTGGTTAGTACTTGGAGCTTTATCAGGTTGGTTAGCCAATAAATTAATGAAAAATTCTTCAACAGGCTTAATAGATAATATAATAACAGGGATAATAGGATCTTTCATTGGAGGATTTGTTTTTAATTTTTTTGGAGCTAAAACGATTACAGGATTTAATCTTCATAGTATTTTTGTATCTGTAGTAGGAGCTTGTATTCTACTTTGGATTATTAATAAAATTAGAAGATAATTTATATCTATTAATTAATAAAAATAGGGCTGTTGCAATTATAATAAAAAGTAAAAAATAGTTCGTTACTGAGTAAATTTCTTAACGATAAAAAATCAAGAATTCGCTGCAAATCAGGAAACTCACTTCGTTCAGACACTCCTGCATTTGCTCGGCTCATTCTATTTGATTTTTTATCTAAAATTTCCATTCGTAACTCACTTATTTTTTACTTTTAAATTAAGAATCATAACTTGCAACAGCCTACTAATTTTTATTTTTATCCTCCAAGGTATGCTTTCTTTACTCTATCATTATGTAGTAAATCTTTTGCATTTCCTTCAAGAACTATTTCTCCTGTTTCTATAACATAAGCTCTATCTGAGATAGAAAGGGCCATTTTAGCATTTTGCTCTACCAATAGGATAGTAGTTCCCTTTTCTTTTAATTGTTTTATAACTTCAAAAATTTCTTTAACAAATAGTGGTGAAAGTCCCATTGACGGCTCATCTAAAATTAAAAGTTTAGGTCTGCTCATCAAGGCTCTTCCCATAGCAAGCATCTGTTGTTCTCCACCTGATAGAGTTCCAGCTAACTGGTTTTTTCTTTCAGACATTCTAGGGAAAACCTTATAGAAGTTTGCTCTGTCTTCTTCTTTCTTTTCAGCACTATCTTTTATTGTGAATTGTCCTAATTTTAAATTATCTTTAACTGCAAGTTGTGAAAAGATTCTTCTTCCTTCTGGAACTTGAGCTATACCTAATTTACAAATATTATGAGCTTTTTCTTTTAGTAAATCTTTTCCTTCAAATATTATAGAACCACTTTTTGGAGTTATAAGTCCAGATATAGTCTGTAATGTAGTTGTTTTACCTGCTCCATTAGCTCCTATAATAGATACAACTTCTCCTTCATTTATTTCTAATGAAATTCCTTTAAGAGCTTGTATATTATCATAGAAAACTTGCAAGTCTTTTACTTCTAACATTGCCATTATTCATCTTCCTCCTTACCTAAATATGCTTCTACAACTTTTGGATTATTAATAACTTCTTGTGGATCACCACTTGCTAATATTTGTCCATAATTTAACACAACTAATCTTTCACAGATACCTAATACTAGTTTCATATCGTGTTCAATTAATAGAACTGCTATTCCAAACTTATCACGAATTAATTTTATAGTATTCATTAAATCTTCTGTTTCTTTTGGGTTCATACCTGCTGCTGGTTCATCTAAAAGAAGAATTTTAGGTTCTGTTGCCATTGCTCTAGCAATTTCTAATTTTCTTTGTTCCCCATAAGGTAGATTCCCAGCATGCATATTTGCATACTTATCTAAATCAAATATTTTTAAAAGTTCCATTGCCTTTTCCTTAGCTGCCTTTTCTTCTTTCCAGTAACTTGGCAAACGGAACATACCTGTTAAAATTCCATATTTCATACGGAAGTTATATGCAGCAACAACGTTATCTAATACTGATAAGTACTTAAATAATCTTATATTTTGGAAAGTACGAGCTAAACCTTTTTTTACAAGAGCTGAAGTTGATGTTTTAATAACATCTTCACCATCTAAAGTATATTCTCCAGAACTAGCATTATATACTCCTGTTAAGATATTAAATACTGTTGTTTTTCCTGCTCCATTAGGTCCTATTAGTCCTATTAACTCTCCTGATTTTATTTCTAAATTAAATTTATCTACTGCCTTCAATGCTCCAAAACTAATTGAAATATCTTTTGCAACTAAAAGAGGTTTTTTATTTTCCATTATTTTCACCTCTTTTTGATTTATTAGTAAAATAAGAAATTATTTTACTTATTTGGAATTCTTCTCTACCTAATAAACCTTTAGGTCTAAATAACATCATTATGATTAATATCAATGGATAAACTATCATTCTATATTCTGCAAAGCTTCTTAACACTTCAGGTAAAATAGTAAGAACTATTGCTGATAATATTGAACCTGTGAAACTTCCCATTCCTCCAAGTACAACCATAACAAGTATATTTATTGAATAGTTATAGTCAAATTGTTTTGCACCTAAAATTCCCAAATTATGTGCATAGATTCCACCTGCTATACCTGCAAATATTGCTGATAAAACAAAGGCGAAAGTCTTATAATATGTTGTATTTATTCCTGATGCTCCACTTGCTATCTCATCTTCACGAATAGCAAGAACTGCTCTACCATGTCTACTTGTCATAATAGAATACATAAATATAACTGAGAATATAGTTATAAAGTATATAAGTGTGAAGTTATTTACTTTAGGTATTCCTGTTAAACCTTGAGCTCCACCTGTAAACTTAAAATATTCTATTAAAACTCTTATAATTTCTCCAAAGGCTAGAGTTATGATTGCAAGATAGTCTCCTGTAAGTCTTAAAGCTGGTATACCAATGATAAAACCAATTATACCTGCTACTATTCCTCCAACTATCAAGGCTACTATATAACCTGGATAACCTGAAAGAAAACCTGACTTAGTTAAAAGTGCTGCTGTATATGCACCTATTGACATAAATCCTGCATGTCCTAGAGTTATTTGTCCCAAACAACCAACTGTTATATTCAAGCTAGCTGCCAAAATAACATTTATTAAAATTAATATTATAATTCCAATTTGATATCTACTTATGAATCCTGAATTTATTAAAGAGAAAAGAATAAAATATAGAACTAATAAAATTGCATAAGTAGCTATATAACTTAATTTTTTATTTTTATCCATTATACTTTCTCCTTTACATTTTTTCCAAGTATTCCAGTAGGTTTAAATAATAAAACTATAATTAATATTGAAAATACAAAAGCATCTGCAAGTTGTGATGATAGATATGCTCTTGTTAAACTTTCAACAATTCCTAATATGAATCCTCCTATTACAGCACCTGGTAATATTCCTATTCCTCCTAAAACTGCTGCAACGAAAGCCTTTATCCCAAGCATAGATCCCATTAAAGGTTGAATTTGTGGATAAGCTGAAACATATAGAACAGAGGCAACCGCTGCAAGTCCACTTCCTATTGCAAATGTAAGTTGTATTGTTCTATCCACATTTATCCCAACTAAAGCTGAAGCTGAGTAATCTTGACTTGTTGCTATCATAGCCTTTCCATATTTAGTTTTCTTCATAAATAATTGTAAAGCTATTGATAATATTATAGTTACAACTATAGTTACAACTGCTCCAAAACTAATTTGTATACTATCTCCTAATCTTATTGGTTCTTGAGTGAAGATTTTAGGAAAAGATCTAGTATTTGGTGTAAAGACTTTCATAAATACATTCTCTATAAATAAGCTAACTCCTATAGCTGTTATTAAGTTTGAAATTCTTGGTGAATTTCTTAGTGGTCTATATGCTATTCTTTCTGCTAGACAACCAACTATTGCACAAATAATTATTGCTGGTATAACTGAAACCCATACTGGTAAACCCATAGATGACAATGCTGGTATTGAGAATAATGAAACATATGCACCTATCATTATTATATCTCCATGTGCAAAATTTATAAGTTGTGCTATACCATATACCATTGTATATCCTAAGGATACTAGGGCATAGATACTTCCAATTTGTAAACCATTTATTATCTGAAGTAAAAACTCCATTTTATCCTCCCATTCTATTATTCATTAAAAGAGAAAACAATTTCTACTAAATTATATTGTTCTCATAAAGATTTTAAGCTTTGTCTCAAATATAACTAGAAATTAGCCTTTTTATTGATATGAAACAGCCTAAAAGTCCTTACTTAATCATTAATAAAGCAGAAATTGTTTTTATCCTTAAATATTTAAATTTTATTTAGACACTACAGAATCAAATGTATAATCTCCATTTACTATTTTGATTATAGTTACACTCTTAACAGGGTTATTCTTTTCATCAAAAGTTAAATGTCCAGTGATTCCATCAAATTCTATTTCTTTTATTGCTTTAGCTACTGCTTCTTTATCTGTAGTTCCTGCTTTTTCTATTGCAGCTTTTAAAATATATGCAGCATCATAACTTAAAGCAGAGAATGCAGAAGGTTCATCATTGTATTTTTCTTTATAGTTCTTTATAAAGTTTTGTACTTTTTCACTGCTATCTTTTGTTGAATAGTGATTAGCAAAGAATACATCTTCTATTGCAGCATATGATGATGGATCAACAGTTTTTACAACTCCATCCCAACCATCTGGACCAACTATAACTGATTTTATTCCAACTTCTCTTGCTTGTATAGCTATTAAACCATCTTGTTCATAGTAATCTGGTACAAATAGAACATCTGGATTTTGTTGAGCTATTTTTGTTAATTGAGCCTTGAAATCTTTGTCTCCATCTGAATATCCTTCTCTTGCAACAACTTGAATTCCTTGAGCTTCAGCTTCTTTAGCGAATGCATTTGCTACTCCATCAGAATAGTCACTTGAGTTATTAGAGATAATAGCTGCTGTTTTAGCTGCTAATTTATCTTTAGTAAATTTTGCTAAAACTTCTCCTTGGTAAGGATCTGTGAAACATACTCTAAATATATTTGAACCAGCTTCTGTTATGTTAAGTTGAGTTCCTGTAGGAGTTATCATAGGTATACCGTCTTGAGCTGCAACTTCTGCAACTGCAACACTCGGTTTAGATGTGATATCACCAATTAAAGCTACCATTCCCCAATCTACAAGTTTATTGTATGCATTTACAGCTTCTGTAGAATCTCCTTTTTCATCTAAAAGGTTTAATTCAATTTGTTTTCCTAATATTCCACCATTTGCATTGATTTCATCAACTGCTAATTTAAGTCCGTTAGTTGCTGATATTCCGTAAATTGCAACTGATCCTGTTAATGGTCCAAGAGCTCCAATCTTTATTGTTTCAGCCTCTGCTGCTGCCGGTTTTTCTGCTGCTTTTTCTCCTCCACAAGCTGCTAATAAAAGCGAAGCTCCAAGTAGAGTTGTTACTAATTTTTTCTTCATTTTATTTCCTCCAAATTATTTTTTTAATATTTAAGGCATACTATACCAAAAAAAAAGAAAATTGTAAAGTGTTTTTTTAATCTTTTTGTATCAAAAAAAAAGACAGTTTATTTAAACCGCCTTTTTATGCTCGTTTTTTTCTAAAAAAATTTTATATTTTTATTTCCATTATTTTAGTAAATATTTTTTTCATAATAATAGAACTCAACTTCTTCTCCATTCTTTCTATTATGAGTCATTATCCCCCAGCCAATATACCCTATATTAGTAGAATTCACCATTTGTTCTGCATCTGCAAATGTAACTCCATTTATTAAAAATATCTTTACATCTTTGTCTCCTCTTTGTAATTGTTTCTTAGCCTTTTCTAAGATCT
>ERZ773203.709-NODE-709-length-18155-cov-22.742541_pt1 | contig 18155 bp, 9 predicted proteins | sample MGYA00580529_ERZ773203 | MGnify/ENA primary metagenome ERZ773203 (study PRJEB29015, sample SAMEA2738176) | human oral metagenome | biome: human oral; feature: human-associated habitat; material: saliva | place: China | collected 2177 ... | reverse complement strand
TCTTGCCGCTTGGTACAACTAGTTATGGAGATTCTCCATACCAATCTTTCTCAGCTTTTGCTGGGAACACTCATTTTATTGATTTCGATCTTTTGATCGAGCAAGGTTTGTTGACAGAAGCAGACCTTAAAGGAGTGGACTTTGGTCAAGATCCTACTCAAGTGGATTATGCAAAGGTTTTCGAACAACGTCGTCCCTTGCTTGAAAAAGCAGTTGCGAATTTCTTAAAATCAAGTGATCAAAAAGAATTCCAAGCCTTTTGCCAAGCCAATGCTTCTTGGTTGGAACTATTTGCAGAATACATGGCTATCAAAGAACACTTTGATTTAAAAGCCTGGACAGAATGGCCAGATGCAGCTATTCGTGCACGTGAACCAAAAGCTTTGGCTCAATACCGTGAAGAATTGGCGGATCAATTGACTTACCATCGTGTGACTCAATTCTTCTTCTTCCAACAATGGTTGGCCTTGAAAGCTTATGCCAATGACCATCACATTGAAATCGTCGGAGACATGCCAATCTATGTAGCGGAAGATTCAAGTGACATGTGGGCGAACCCTCATCTCTTCAAAACAGATAAAAACGGGAAAGCGACTTGCATCGCAGGATGCCCGCCAGATGAATTCTCAGCAACTGGTCAACTTTGGGGGAACCCAATCTATGACTGGGAAGCAATGGACAAAGATGGCTACCAATGGTGGATTGAACGCTTGCGTGAAAGCTTCAAGATCTACGACATCGTGCGGATCGACCACTTCCGTGGTTTTGAGTCTTACTGGGAAATCCCTGCTGGATCAGATACAGCAGCACCAGGTAAATGGGTTAAAGGTCCTGGCTACAAACTCTTTGCAGCTGTGAAGGAAGAGCTCGGTGATTTGAACATCATCGCTGAGGACCTTGGCTTTATGACAGATGAAGTCATCGAACTTCGTGAAAGCACTGGCTTCCCAGGAATGAAGATTCTTCAATTTGCCTTCAATCCGGACGATGAAAGTATCGATAGCCCTCACTTGGCACCAAACAATTCTGTGATGTATACAGGAACACATGATAACAACACAGTTCTTGGATGGTACCGCAATGAAATCGACGATCCAACTCGTGAGTACCTTGCTCGTTATACTAACCGGAAAGAGTACGAATCTGTACCGCATGCGATGCTTCGTACCGTCTTTGCTTCCGTCAGCTTCATGGCGATTGCTACGATGCAAGACTTGCTTGAGTTAGATGGCTCAGCTCGGATGAACTTCCCATCTACTCTCGGTGGTAACTGGTCATGGCGAATGACAGCGGATCAATTGACTCCAGCTGTCGAGCAAGAATTGCTTGATTTCACTACGATCTATCGTCGTGAAAACAAAGACTTGAAAAAAGAAGTTAAGAAAGCAAAAAAATAATCTTTCCCCCTATTAAAATTGTTGAAACAAAGGAGACTCCCAACATGGAATCATTACAAAAATATGTGATTGATCATCATCAAAAAACAATTGCTGAATGTTCAAATGAAGAATTGTACATTGCCTTGCTAAATTACACCAAGCAAGCAAGCGCTCAAAAGAAAATCAATACTGGTAAGAAAAAAGTTTACTACATCTCAGCTGAGTTCTTGATCGGTAAACTCTTGTCTAACAACTTGATCAACTTGGGTCTTTACGACGATGTTAAAAAAGAATTGTCAGATGCTGGTAAAGACTTGATCGAAGTCGAAGAAGTGGAATTGGAACCATCACTTGGTAACGGTGGTTTGGGACGTTTGGCAGCCTGCTTTATCGACTCTATCTCAAGCCTTGGTTTGACAGGGGATGGGGTTGGTTTGAACTACCACTTTGGTTTGTTCCAACAAGTCCTTAAAAACAACCAACAAGAAACGATTCCAAACGCATGGTTGACTGACCAAAGCTGGCTCGTTCGTTCAAGCCGTAGCTACCAAGTGCCATTTGCACACTTCACATTGACTTCTACCCTTTATGATATCGATGTCCCTGGTTACAAGATTGATACCAAGAACCGTTTGCGTTTGTTCGACTTGGATTCAGTTGATTCATCTATTATTGAAGATGGTATTAACTTTGACAAGACAGATATCGCTCGCAACTTGACCCTCTTCTTGTACCCAGATGATAGTAACCGTCAAGGGGAATTGCTCCGTATCTTCCAACAATACTTCATGGTATCAAATGGTGCACAATTGATCATCGACGAAGCCATCGAAAAAGGAAGCAACTTGCATGACCTTGCTGACTATGCTGTTGTACAAATCAACGATACTCACCCATCAATGGTCATCCCTGAATTGATCCGTCTTTTGACAGAACGTGGTATTGGAATGGATGAAGCCATCTCTATCGTTCGTAGCATGACGGCTTACACTAACCATACAATCCTTGCGGAAGCCCTTGAAAAATGGCCACTTGAATTCTTGCAAGAAGTGGTTCCTCACTTGGTTCCAATCATTGAAGAATTGGACCGCCGTGTTCGCGCTGAATACAAAGATCCAGCTGTTCAAATCATCGATGAGAATGATCGTGTACACATGGCACACATGGATATCCACTATGGATTTAGCGTAAACGGGGTAGCAGCACTTCACACAGAAATCTTGAAGAATTCTGAGTTGAAAGCTTTCTACGACATTTACCCTGAAAAATTCAACAACAAAACGAACGGGATCACTTTCCGTCGTTGGCTCATGCATGCTAACCCAACCTTGTCACACTACTTGGATGATATCCTCGGACGTGACTGGCACCATGACGCATCTAAATTGGAAGACCTTCTTTCATATGAAGATAAAGATGCAGTCAAAGCAAAATTGGAAAACATCAAGTCTCACAATAAACGGAAATTGGCTCGTTTCTTGAAAGACCATCAAGGTGTGGAAATCAATCCAAATTCTATCTTTGACACCCAAATCAAACGTCTTCACGAATACAAACGTCAACAAATGAACGCTTTGTATGTGATCCACAAATACTTGGACATCAAAGCTGGAAATATCCCTGCTCGCCCAATCACTGTTCTCTTTGGTGGTAAAGCAGCTCCTGCCTACACTATTGCACAAGATATCATCCACTTGATCCTTTGCTTGTCTGAAGTGATTGCAAACGATCCAGCAGTAGCTCCACACTTGCAAGTCGTTATGGTAGAAAACTACAACGTGACTGCTGCAAGCTACTTGATTCCAGCTAGCGATATTTCTGAGCAAATCTCCCTTGCTTCTAAGGAAGCTTCAGGTACTGGTAACATGAAATTCATGTTGAATGGTGCGTTAACACTTGGTACTATGGATGGAGCAAACGTGGAAATCGCTGAATTGGTTGGACGTGACAACATCTACATCTTCGGTGAAGATTCAGAAACTGTAATCGATCTATATGAGAAATCAGCATACAAATCAGCGGACTTCTATGAACGTGAAGCTATCAAACCATTGGTAGACTTCATTATCAGCGATGCCGTTCTTGCAGTTGGTAACAAGGAACGCTTGACTCGTCTTCACAAGGAATTGATCAACAAAGACTGGTTCATGACTCTTCTTGACTTGGAAGACTACATTGTCACCAAAGAACGTATGTTGGCTGACTACGAAGACCGTGATGTATGGTTGGATCAAGTCATCGTTAACATTGCGAAAGCAGGATTCTTCTCATCTGACCGTACGATCGCTCAGTACAACGAAGATATCTGGCACTTAAACTAATGATTAGTTGTTAGACCAAGGTCCATAAGACCTTGGTCTTTTTCATTACTTCTTATTTTGGAAAAGAAATGGAGCTAGTTTAGGGGATGGACACTCTGCAAAAAGTGTTGTTTTTTTGAATTTTGCCACCCCTAAAGGGAAAAAATTACATAAATTTTTATTTCAGTCTTCAAATCTAATTTATTGGTATAAAAAAATACTTCCCTTTAAAAAGCCTTCCGGTGAAATTTATAAAAAGAGAAAGCGTCCTGAAAACCCTTGAAAATAAAGGTTTTTTCAAAGGCGTTTACATATATTTTCAACTAAAAGATGGGGAAGGCAAGGAAGGTTTGGGGATTCAAGTTGTTATATATTTAAAGTAAAATAAAAAATTAAATTAACAAATATGTAGAAATGGTTGATTGTGATACAATGGAGTTAACTGAAAGTAGCATATTTTTGCCTCTACAGTGAGATTTTTTTAAACAAAAAAGGAGAGTTTTGAAAATGAAAAGCTATCGTGAACATGTTTCGAAGCAGGAAAAATTTTCAATTCGTAAGTTATCAGTCGGTGTTGTTTCATTGGCCATCGCTGGATTGGCTACTGTTAATACCTACGGAGCAGAAGTGAAAGCAGATGAAGCAACAGCGCCTGCAACTGAAGCGACTACTACGGATACAGCAACAAGCGATGCAGCTGTTTCAACAAGTTCTAAGTTGACATCTACAACTGTGACAGAAGGAAATAAAACAGTTACGACGACTTATGTAGAATCACCAGAACTTGAAAAAGCAAAAGCTGATGCGGCTACAGAAGGTGTGACCGTTACAGAAGAAGCTGAAAAAGTCCAACCATCTATCGCAGCAGCAGAAGCAGATAATAAAGCTCAAACAGCTGAAATCAACACAGTAGTTGATAACTACAAAAAGGCAAAAGCGGAGTATGAAGCAAAATCTCAAGAAATCACATTGATTGAAAAGAGAAATGCAGAAGCAGAAGCGGCTTACAAGAAACAAGTAGAAGACTACAAAACCCAACAAGCAGCTTATGATAAAGCTTTAGAAGAGTACAATGCTAAAAAGGCAGCCTACGATGCTAAAGTAGCAGAAAAAGCAGCAGCAGATAAGGCCAATGCAGAAGCAAAAGCTAAGTATGAAGCAGAAATGGCTGTTTACAATACAGCGAAAGCGCAATACGATAAAGATTTACAAGAATACCAAACTAAGAAAGCGCAATACGATAAAGATAAAGCAGCTTATGATCAATTGGTAGCGAAGAAGGCAGAAGAAGATGCTGCTAAGGCTCAATACGAAGCTGATCTTGCAAAATACAATGTAGAAAAAGTACAGTACGAAAATGATTATATTGCTTATCAAAAGAAATTAGCTGAATACGAAGTTGCCAAAAAACAATATACGGACGCGAAACAAGCATACGACAAATATATGACAGACAATGCGTATGCTGACCTTAAAAATGTTTCAACTGTTCAAGATTTGACCTTCCAACGTGAAGGTGGTGCAACTCACACCATTGACGGCATCAGCACTTATCTTACTCGTGATGCTCAAGCTCGTTTAAATACAAGCAATGTCCATCAATATGATTCTAATAAATTGGAAGCTTCAGATATTGTAGCAACTAGTCCTTGGGCCAATAATGAAACTGAGTATATTCAAGTTAAGGAAGGCGATAAATTTGTTGTTACTTATGATAACTTGAATCAGTCAAGTATGCGTGAAAATACGGATATGCATCCGATCAAGCGCGTGATTTATCGCTATGAAATTTTGAGTCTTCCATCAAATGACGGTAAAGGAATTGCAGCCGTTAGCTCGGATCCAACTGTAACACTAACAGTCGGTGCTTCAACAGACCAAAATAAACCAGTTAAAGTTGCTGTAGATGTTGAATTCTATGATGGTAATGGCAATAAGTTTGATTTGACACAGCATAACGCTATTGTTGCCCTTAATTCCCTTAACCACTGGACAGGTGCTTCTTATGTGGATAGTGGAGATAAACCTCGCGCACTTACAGTAGAAGCTAAAGACAAAAATGGTAATACCGTTCGTGGAAGTTGGAATCCATATGCAGATGGTTCATCAATGAGCATTGAAAACAATGCAGTTGTTGTAAAAAATGGAACAGCTGACTTTGGTACTGCTGATGTCACTATCTCTGCTGAAAACCCAATCAAGATTGTGGCACAAAAAGCAACGTGGGATGGTAGTGAATTTACAGTTAGTGAAGAAACTGTTATTGACGCAACTTCAGTCAATGTTTCAGGTGCTGGGAACGGTCACTCTATTGGAACAGATGAGTTCACATTAGATGGTAAAGATGATGTTATCGGTTCTTATACGATTGATCCAACTTCAGGACGTATCATCTTTACTCCTAAGAAGAAATTTGAAAATGTGGAGCACCAAGAGTCTGTAAATATTGGCAATAATAGATATATTCCAATTCCAAATTCAAGTGTTTCTTATGATGCTGCGACTAAAGAAGTAACCTCCTTTAAAGATAACCAATACATTGAACATGGATCTATCTTTAATGGTGAATCTTCAACGACTCTTGAAGGTTGGGACAATCCATCTTCTCCATACCTCTATTATGGTGGAGCAGGATTGAAGATGGCTGATGGTCACTTGGTATTTACGGCCAATGGAGCTAATGCTGCTGGTCAACCGACAGTATATTGGTTTGCGATTAACTCAAATGTTGGTATTCCAAAAAATCCAGGTGAAGCGCCAAAAGAGCCAACAGCTCCTGAAGAACCAAAGGCTCCAACACCACCAACGATTACATTGGAAGTTCTTCCAGCGGTACCAACAGAACCAACTCCGCCAACAGCCCCTACGGCACCAACAGAACCTAACTATACAGTTGTTACAGTTGATTCAGAGCAACCTAAGGCACCAACAGAACCAAAAGCACCAACGCCACCAACTCCGACAGTTGTTGAAGTTCCTGCGGAACCAAGCAAACCAGAAGAACCTAAAGCTCCAACACCACCGACAGAACCTAACTACACTGTGGTTACAGTTGATGCAGAGGAACCTAAGGCTCCAACAGAACCAAAAGCACCAACGCCACCAACTCCAGCTTTAGTTGAAGTGCCAGTAGAGCCACGTAAGATTACGGCTCCAGTAGAACCTAAGGCTCCGACTCCACCTACACCTGTAGTTGTAGAGGTACCTGGTGAGCCAACAAAACCAACTCCACCAACAGAGCCAACAGCTCCAACACCACCAACTATGGTCACAGTTAATGTTCCTAATAAACCTGTTTCACCTAAAGAACTTGTAGCTCCTAAGGTAAAATGGCATAAAAATTATCTTGTTGAGCGCGTAACACGTCCAGTACCAACGACGCCACCAACTCCTCAAAAACCAAAAACTCCTGGAACACCTACAGGACCAAGCGTTACACCAACTTCTTCTATAGTTGCTAAGCAAGAAACAGAAAGAACTAATAGCGCCGTATTGCCAGAAACAGGTGACTCTAACCAAAAATTAGCATCTGTAACAGGTCTAGGCCTGCTTTCAATGGCCCTTTCAGGTCTATGGTCAGCTCGCAAACGTAAACATTAATAAGATAAAATGAAAGATTAGGTTGTTTTGCTATGCAAGACAGTCTAGTCTTTTTTTTTGTTACTTATTCTTTGCATATTATCGGCATAAATAAGTTTGAATGTTAAAACTAATAGGGCAAACGAGAGGACATGATTTAGGTGAAATAGCTATCCAAAAGCTAAATATTACTATGAAAAGTAAAATGAAAGCTTATAGTTGATTGTTTTTCATAATCTTTTCAATAAAAAAACATTAAAGCGAATTGGACTAGATATTATAAAATTAAACCGCCTATTTGTATCGTAAACACTATTAATAATAGGATTTTGTCTATCAAATATTTTGATATTAAAAAGTATTTGAATTTAAGAATCTAATCGAATTTAAAGGAATGCGTGTTTTTATGAGATATCTCAAATTGACATGGTTCTTTCTTTTGTTAGAATATGAACATAACTAAATATAGAAGGACGTAATTTAAATGGGGAAAAAGGAATTACAACGTTATTCACTCAGAAAGTCTAGCCTTGGTGCGGCTTCTGTTCTTTTGGGGACTGCAGTTCTTGCAGTAGGAGCTTCAAATGCAAGCGCTGATGAGGTAGCAACAACTACAGATTCAGCAACACCAGCAGTTGAAGCAACAGATGCTGTTGAAGAAAACACTTCAGCCGTAGCAGATTCAACTGAAAAGAAAGTTGTTAACGTTACTGAAGAAGGCAACACAACTGTTACAACGAGTGAAGTAACAAATACAAGCTTAGAAGCTGCAAAAACAGCTGCAACTAACGAAGGGGTTGAGGTTAAGGAAGAACCTGCTCAAACCAAAGAAACTGTTGAAGCAGCTGCTGCAGATAATAAAGCACAAGCAGAGAAAATCAATACAGTCGTTTCTGATTATAAAGCGGCTAAAGAACAATACAAGTCAGATAAAGCTGACTATGATAAAGCAAAAGCAAACTATGATGCAAAATTAGCTGAGAAAGCACTTGCTGATAAAACAAATGCTGAAGCTCAGGCTAAATATGATACTGAAAAAACAGCTTATGATAAAGCTTCAGAGCAATACCAAATTGCTAAGCAAGCTTATGACTCAGCTCTTTCAGAGTACAAGACTAAGAAAGTTACTTATGATGCTAAGGTAGCAGAAAAAGAAGCCGCTGATAAAGAAAATGCGCTTTCTGCAGCTAAATACCAAGCAGAATTGGCAACATATAACCAAGCAAAAGCTGACTATGAAGCAGCCCTTGCTCAGTACAATAGCGATAAAGCTAAATACAATGCTGAAAAAGCTAACTATGATAATAAAGTAGCTGAAAAAGTTGTTACTGAGAAACGTAACGCTGAAGCTGAAGCTAAATATCAAACTGAGCTAGCAGCATACAATGAAGCAAAAGCTAAATATGATGTAGAAAAAGCAGCATATGACAAGAATCTTGAACTTTATAACGCTAAGAAAACAGCTTATGAAGCAGATCTTGAAACAAAACAAGCTATTGAAAAATACAATGCAGATGCTAAAGCTAAATACGAAGCTGCCTTGGTTGTCTACAATGAGCAAAAAGCTAAATATGACCAAGAGTACCTTGAGTATCAAAACAAATTAGCTGTTTACCAAACAGCACTTAAACAATACCAAGATGCTAAAACAGCTTACGATAAATACATGAATGATCCTGTATATCGTAACCTTAAAGATGCTGAAGTTGTTCAAGAATTGACTTTCCAACGTGAAAACGATGCGACACATAAAGTTGAAGGTGTAAGCAACTACTTGACAAAAGAAGCACAAGAGCGTCTTAACACAAGTAATGTTTTCCAATATGATTCTAACAAGTTACAAGCATCTGACATTGTTTCAAACAGTCCTTGGACAAACACTGAAGATGAGTGGATTCAAGTTAAAGAAGGTGACAAATTTGTTGTTACTTATGATGGCTTGAACCAATCAAGCATGCTTGTTGAGAATGAAGCATCAGCAATCAAACGTGTTGTTTACCGTTACGAAATCGTTAGCCTTCCATCAAACGACGGAAAAGGTATCGCGAAAATCAGTAAGGATCCAACAGTAACTATGACAGTTGGAGCATCAACTGATCAAGATAAACCAGTTAAAGTAGCTGTAGATGTTGAGTTTTACGATAAAGATGGTAAAATGTTCAACCTTAGTGAGCGTAATGCTATCGTAGCACTTAACTCACTTAACCACTGGAACGGTGCAGCTTATGTTGAAACATCTGAGCGCCCACGTCCACTTACAGTAGAAGCGAAAGACGTTAATGGTAATACTGTTCGCGGTACTTACAATCCTTACGCAGATGGTTCTACTTTGGCAATCCAAAACGGTGAAGTTGTTACAAAATCTGGTTACGCAGATTTTGGTGGAGCTACAGTTAACATTTCAGATGAGAACCCACTTAAGGTAGTGGTTCCTATCACTGACTGGAATGGTTCAGAATGGGTTGTCTCACGTGAAATTCCATCTGATGTCACAACTCTTAATGCTTCAGGTAGCGGTAATGGACACGCTCTTGGTAACCAAGATTATACGTTTGGTGATAAAGATGATATTATTGGTTCATACAGTGTTTCTGCTGAAACTGGTTTGATTACATTCACACCTAAGAAAAAATACCAATCAACACGCCACCAAGAATATGTAAATATTGGTGATAACCAATTCATCGCTATTCCAAAATCATCAGTTACTTATGATGCTGCCACTAAAGAAGTAACATCAGTCAATGATAACCAATACATTGATCATGGTGCAGTCTTTAATGGTGAGACAACATCAGAATTGACAGGCTGGGATAACGCTGATTCACCTTACCTCTACTATGGAGGTGCAGGTATCAAGATGACTAATGGTCACTTGGTATTTACTGCTGAAGGTGCAAATGCTGATTGCGCACCAACAGTTTACTGGTTCGCAATCAACTCTAACCTTGGTTTGCCTAAGAATCCAGGTGAAAAACCTGAAGAACCTAAGGCACCAACACCACCAACAGCACCGGTTAAACCAGTCGTTAAAACAGTTGGTATCAATCCACAAGAACCAACACCACCAACACCTCCAAAAGAGCCAGTTGCCCCAACGCCACCAACTCCAAAGGTAGTTGAAGTTCCTGGTAAACCACAAGAACCAACACCACCAACAGGTCCAACGGCACCAACGCCACCAACACCAAAAGTGGTTGAAGTTCCAGAAAAACCGGTTGAACCAACACCACCAACAGGTCCAACGGCACCAACGCCACCAACACCAAAAGTAGTTGAAGTTCCTGCTAAACCAGTAGAACCTAAAACTCCTGAAAAACCAAGTGTTGTCTGGCACAAGAACTATGTCGTTGAGAGAGTGTCTCACGTGGTACCACCAACTCCACCGACTACTCCACAAACACCACCAACACCTGTTACTCCTCCAACTCCAGTGACACCACCAACTACACCAACTCCAGATACTGAAGTTCCTGTAGTGCCTCAAGCTGAGTTGCCACAAACTGGTGAGCACACTAGCAATGCTGGATTTATTGGACTTCTTTCAATGATTTTTGCAGCCTTTGTAGGATTCTTCAAACGTCGTAAAGAAGATTAAGTGGTGCTATTAAATTAGTTCCCCATCAAAACTAGATTCTATTTAGGATCTAGTTTTTATTTTTGCTCGGTTTTCCTCCCCCATATCATTTCTATTTACTGATGAAACATGTTATAATTGTTTTGAACGACTATTATAGAAAGATGCAAGGAGACGAGCATGGAAGAACTTAAGAAAATCGCTGGTGTAACCGCTGCCAAATACGTTGAAGATGGAATGGTTGTTGGACTCGGTACAGGGTCAACAGCTTACTTCTTCGTAGAGGAAATTGGCCGTCGTATTAAGGAAGAAGGTCTTAGTGTTGTTGGTGTAACGACATCAAGTCAAACCACTAAACAAGCTAAAGGCTTAGGCATTCCTTTGAAGGCAGTGGATGACATTGACAGTATTGATGTTACTGTTGATGGAGCCGACGAAGTAGACCCTCAACTCAACGGGATTAAAGGTGGCGGTGGTGCCCTTTTGATGGAAAAAATTGTCGCTACACCTACAAAAGAATATATCTGGGTGGTTGATGAGTCTAAAATGGTTGATCAATTAGGTGCTTTCAAATTACCAGTTGAAGTGGTTCAATATGGTGCTGATCGCCTGTATCGTGTCTTTGAGTCGAAGGGTTATAAGCCATCATTCCGACTTACGGAGCAAGGTGACCGTTTTGTTACAGATATGAAGAACTATATCATCGATCTTGATTTAGGTAAGATTGAAAACCCAGTAGCTCTTGGTGAAGAACTAAAAGCTATGACAGGTGTTGTCGATCATGGATTGTTCAATGGTATGGTTAACAAAGTCATCGTTGCAGGAAAAGACGGTGTTAAGGTCGTTGAAGTTAAGGCCTAGTCCAATTATTATTTCCCTCACCTTCAATGAGGAAAACTAATTAATTTTTGTCAAACTATTAAATAATATAGAAAGGCAAGAGGTAATTTCGAAAAGATTTTATCTCTTTGTGGTGTTATTATGTCCAAATTTAACCGAATGCATTTAGTCGTTCTTGATTCAGTAGGAATTGGTGCTGCTCCAGATGCCAATGACTTTGTCAATGCAGGTGTGCCAGATGGTGCTTCAGATACCCTTGGTCATATCTCTAAATCAGTAGGATTGAATGTGCCAAATATGGCTAAGCTTGGTCTAGGAAATATTCCTCGTGAAACACCTTTGAAAACAGTACCAGCAGAAAGCAACCCAACTGGTTATGCAACAAAATTGCAGGAAGTGTCTCTTGGTAAAGATACGATGACTGGTCACTGGGAAATCATGGGTCTCAATATTACTGAACCTTTTGATACTTTCTGGAACGGATTCCCAGAAGAAATTCTCACTAAAATTGAAGAATTCTCAGGCCGTAAAGTCATTCGTGAAGCGAATAAACCATACTCAGGTACGGCTGTCATCGAAGACTTTGGACCTCGTCAAATGGAAACTGGTGAATTGATTATTTACACTTCAGCTGACCCAGTTCTTCAAATTGCTGCACACGAAGATGTTATTCCTTTGGATGAATTGTATCGCATTTGTGAATATGCACGTTCAATTACTCTTGAGCGTCCAGCTCTTCTAGGGCGTATCATCGCTCGTCCTTACGTTGGTGAGCCTGGAAACTTCACTCGTACATCTAACCGTCGTGATTTGGCTGTTTCACCATTTGCACCAACTGTTTTGGATAAATTGAATGAAGCTGGTATCGATACTTATGCCGTTGGTAAAATCAATGATATTTTCAACGGAGCTGGTATTAACCACGATTTGGGACACAATAAATCAAATAGCCACGGTATTGATAATTTGATTAAAGCCATGACTTCTGAAGACTTCAAACATGGTTTCTCATTCACAAACTTGGTAGACTTCGATGCCCTTTATGGACACCGTCGAGACCCACATGGATATCGTGATTGCTTGCACGAATTTGACCAACGTTTGCCTGAAATCATTGCTGCTATGCGTGAAGATGATCTCTTGATGATTACAGCAGACCACGGAAATGATCCAACTTATGCAGGTACAGACCATACTCGTGAATATATTCCTTTCTTGGCTTATAGCCCATCATTCAAAGGAAATGGACTTATTCCAGTAGGTCATTTCTCTGACATCTCAGCAACTGTCGCTGAAAACTTTGGTGTAGATAAAGCCATGATTGGTGAAAGCTTCTTGGATAAACTTATCTAAAATGAAGCGCTATGCATTTTTGGTTCGTGGGATAAACGTTGGTGGTCGTCACAAGGTAGTCATGAAAGAATTTTGTCGTGAATTAGAAGAACTCGGTATGTCACATGTTTCTTCCTATATAAATAGTGGAAATCTTTTCTTTGATTCTACCTTGATGAAAGAGGAACTCCTCTTAGTTTTAGAGAAATTTCTAAATAAGGCTTATCCATTTATTAAGGTATTTTCTCTTTTTACTCTTGAAGATTATCAAAATGAAGTGGCCTCATTACCTAAGTGGTGGGAAGATGATTTCTATAGAAAAGACGTCCTCTTATTCACTGAAAGACTTGATAAGAACGAAATGAAGAAGATTATTAACTCTTTAGAGTTGAAAGATGAAATACTTCATTTTGGTCAACTTGGTGTCTACTGGGTAAAGTATGATAAATCAACTTATAGCCAAACAGCTTATCATAAAAAGTTATTGAAAACACCTTTTTATCCTGATATAACCATTCGAAATGCGAGAACTTTTTCAAAAATTGGTCATTTTTTAAGAATGAAATAAAATTTAGGGAGAAATAACATGTCGCTACTTGAAAAAATTAGAGTTACTCAAGCATTTTTGGAAAGCAAAGGAATTGAAAAACCTGAGTTTGGTTTAATCTTGGGTTCTGGACTTGGTGAGTTGGCTGAAGATGTTGAAGACGCAGTTGTCATTGACTATGCGGATATTCCAAACTGGGGACAATCAACGGTTGTCGGTCATGCTGGAAAACTTGTTTACGGAACTTTGTCTGGACGTAAAGTTTTGGCTCTTCAAGGGCGTTTCCATTTTTATGAAGGAAATCCGCTTGAAGTCGTTACTTTCCCTGTACGTGTTATGAAAGCACTTGGATGTGAAGGTGTTGTTGTAACCAACGCAGCAGGTGGAATCGGCTTTGGTCCAGGTACTTTGATGGCCATCACTGACCACATCAACATGACTGGTCAAAACCCATTGATTGGTGAAAACTTGGATGATTTTGGTCCACGTTTCCCTGATATGTCTAAAGCTTACACACCTGAATATCGTGAAACTGCTCATCAAGTGGCTGATAAACTTGGTATTAAATTGGATGATGGTGTTTATATCGGTGTGACTGGTCCAAGTTATGAAACTCCAGCTGAAATCCGTGCTTATAAGACACTTGGTGCAGATGCTGTTGGGATGTCAACAGTTCCTGAGGTTATTATCGCAGCTCACTCTGGTTTGAAAGTTCTTGGTATTTCATGTATTACCAACTTTGCGGCTGGTTTCCAAGAAGAATTGAACCACGAAGAAGTGGTGGAAGTGACAGAGCGTGTTAAAGGGGACTTCAAAGGATTGCTAAAAGCGATTCTTGCTGAACTCTAAAATATGATAGCTCGGGGAATAAAACCTATAACGTCATTACCTAAGTCGATTAGGTTAAGTTTAGCTGTTTTTGGAACCGGTATTGCTTCAGGTTTGGTAGGCATCCTTTGTCATTACCTTTTGGAGTTTATACAAATTCTTGTATTTGGTAATGATAAATCGAATTTACTGTCACAGTTTAACTCTGTAAGTCCCTTTCGACGATTTGCAGCATTGCTTGTAGTAGGTGTTTTGGCAAGTTTATTTTGGTATTTCCTTCAGCGACGAGTGTCCCTCCTTTCTATTAGTAAGGCTAAGCAACTCGTTGGTAAGAAGAGTCCAAATTTTCTTGGCCAAAGTCTACATGCTTTGATGCAGGTTGCAATCGTTGGAGCTGGTTCCTCAATTGGTAAAGAAGGAGCGCCTCGAGAATTAGGCGCTCTATTTGGTGGTAGTCTCTCCAAAGCCTTGCATTTGGATGTTGTTGATAGACAATTGTTAATTGCTTGCGGGGCAGGCGCTGGCTTAGCTGCGGTATACCAAGTCCCCTTTGCCAGTACACTGTTTGTTCTGGAAACCTTAGGTGTTGCTTGGAAATCAAAAAATATTATTATCATTCTTGTGACAACCTACTTGTCAGCTTATTGTGCTCGGCCAATCGTTGGTAAGGAGGCAATGTATCAAGTCGGTAAAGTTAGCTCAGACCCTGCTAGTCTGATTCAGGTTATTGTTCTTGTATTAGTGATAACTCCGCTGGCGATGATGTTTAGCTTCTTAGCCAAAAAGGCTAGCAAAAGTCGTATTACTGATAAACGTATTCTGTGTACCATGCCACTATCTTATGTAGTATTAGGTGGGATTGCAGCTTTCTATCCTTTAATCATGGGAAATGGTCAGGTTCTAGCACAATGGTTATTTTCAGGTGGGGTTTCAGCATACCTACCTCTTATCCTTGTCGTCAAAGGATTTGTGGTATGTTTGCTTTTATGGGCAGGCTCTTATGGAGGAACCCTAACGCCTTCCTTTACTTTAGGTGCTGGATTGGGTTTCTTATTGACAAGTTGTCTTGAGATTTTTGGCTTATCACTCAATCCTACTCTAGGAATGTTACTTGGTGCAACCGTATTTTTAGGAACAACTTTAGATGCTCCTCTAACTGGGATAGCCTTAGTTCTAGGTTTTACTGGTCAAGGAGGGCTGGTAGCAGTACCACTAATCTTAGCGAGTCTACTATCGAGGATAATTAAAAATAGATGGAAGAAAAAACAATGAATATTCATTTTATCTTACACGAAACGTTCGAAGTTCCAGGAGCCTATTTAAAATGGGCTCAAGACCGTGGGCATAATATCACATCAACCAAGGTATATGAGGAAGAGGTTCTTCCTGAAACCGTTGAAGGTATTGATTTTCTAATTGTGATGGGCGGCCCTCAGTCACCTGATGAGGATCGTCAGGCCTTTCCTTATTATGATCCAGAGGCTGAGATTGCATTCATGCAAAAAGCAATTGCTGCTGATATCTATATTGTTGGGGTTTGCCTAGGTGCTCAACTTTTATCTGTAGCCTATGGTGGTAAGTATGAACATAGTCCAGAACGTGAGATTGGTGTTTTCCCTGTAACGTTAACTGAGGCAGGTTTAGCGGATGAGCATATCAAAGGATTTGGCAAAACCCTAAATACTGGGCACTGGCATGGTGATATGCCTGGATTGACTGATAATGCAGTTGTTCTTGCTACTAGTCAAGGTTGCCCACGCCAAATTGTTCGCTTCAGTCCTAAACACTATGCCTTTCAGGCACACTTGGAGTTTGATCCTGAAGCCATTGATTTACTTATAGCTGCTGACGGTGAAGAGCATTTACGTAAGCAAAATAAAGTCTTGCCTTTTGTTCAAACACCTGAACAATTACGTGCCAACGATTATTCTGAAATGAACAAAAAGTTATACGATTTTCTTGATTCATTGACTCAAGCTTAATCCACTTTTAAAGTAGTTATTTATCCACTATATACACTATATACACTATATAATAGTAGAAAAATATCTAAAAAATAAAAATTAAGAAAGGTAAAGCGTGTGTTCTGATTTGAACACGAGCGGAAAGCTCGGAAAATAGATAGTCTTCATTTGTTTTCTGTCTGCTCCTTTACCATCAAAAAATGAAAGGAAGGGTAGTTCGGGTTTGAAACTGAACCTGGGCTAGAGGCTGTGTAAAAAAAGATAAATCCTCCTAGATGCGAAGCATCTTTGTCGGATTTCCTATTTTTACTTTGCCTCTTTAACGCCCTTGGTATCTTATATTATGTCTATTCATATTGCTGCTAAGCAAGGAGAAATTGCTGATAAAATTCTTCTTCCAGGAGATCCATTGCGTGCGAAATTCATTGCTGAGAATTTCCTTGAGGATGCTGTATGTTTCAATGAGGTTCGTAACATGTTTGGTTACACAGGAACATATAAAGGTGAACGTGTCTCAGTAATGGGAACAGGAATGGGGATGCCATCGATCTCTATTTACGCGCGTGAGCTTATCGTTGACTATGGTGTTAAAAAATTGATTCGTGTGGGTACTGCTGGTTCATTGAACGAGGATGTTCACGTTCGTGAGTTAGTTCTAGCACAAGCCGCAGCGACAAACTCTAACATTATCCGTAATGATTGGCCACAATACGATTTCCCACAAATTGCAAGTTTTGATCTCTTGGATAAGGCTTACCACATTGCCAAAGATCTCGGAATGACAACACACGTAGGTAATGTTTTGTCTTCAGATGTTTTCTATTCAAACTATTTCGAAAAAAACATTGAGCTTGGTAAATGGGGAGTGAAGGCTGTTGAAATGGAAGCAGCAGCACTTTATTACCTTGCAGCTCAACACCAAGTAGATGCTCTTGCCATCATGACTATTTCTGATAGTTTGGTCAATCCAGATGAAGACACTACAGCTGAGGAACGTCAAAACACTTTCACTGACATGATGAAAGTTGGTCTTGAAACACTAATTGCAGATTAATTTGTAAAAGGACGCCGTTAGGTCGTCCTTTTGTGTTGTAACTAAGATCTACTCGAAGAATCAATAGGTTAAAAATTTTCAAACTACTAGAAAAAAATAAAAATATTTGGAAGAAAAAGACTTGTAATAAATAGATAAATATCCGACAATTTAAGATTAAACCACCAAAAATGTGAAAAATAGTTTACAATATTATGAAAAATGATAGAAATTAAATGCTTGATATCATAATGAAAAACGGTTTCTTCTTTTTTAAAAAGAATGACAATTGAAATGAAGTTATAGTAATGTTATAATGATAATGGGAAATGTCTAATTTTAATTTTTAGGAGCAATTTATATGAGTTCGCGTACGAATCGTAAGCAAAAACGTACGAGTAATAGATCGTGGGGGATGGTCAACGTTGGGTTGACCATTCTGTATGCTATTTTAGCATTGATCTTATTATTCACAATGTTCAATTATAATTTCCTATCATTTAGGTTTTTGAACATCATTATCACCATTGGTTTGTTGGTAGTTCTTGCTATTAGCATCTTCCTTCAGAAGACTAAGAAATCACCACTAGTGACAACGGCTGTATTGGTTATCTTCTCGCTAGTTTCTCTGGTTGGTATTTTTGGTTTTAAACAAATGATTGACATCACTAACCGTATGAATCAGACGGCTGCATTTTCTGAAGTAGAAATGAGCATAGTGGTTCCTAAGGATAGTGACATCAAAGATGTGAGTCAGCTTACTAGCGTACAAGCAC
>ERZ773203.707-NODE-707-length-18205-cov-2.674105_pt1 | contig 18205 bp, 17 predicted proteins | sample MGYA00580529_ERZ773203 | MGnify/ENA primary metagenome ERZ773203 (study PRJEB29015, sample SAMEA2738176) | human oral metagenome | biome: human oral; feature: human-associated habitat; material: saliva | place: China | collected 2177 ... | reverse complement strand
TCTAATTTTTGGTATGGTCGTTTAAATTTGTTTTCATCAAGTAAATAAAAACCGCGATACGACTTGTGATATTTAAATTTCAATTTTACACCTCTTTCCTAATTTTAATCATTTAATATACTACCATAATTATAAAAATTATTCAACCTTATAAATATATTGATAGTAATTAAAACAATTATTAAAATAATTCCCCTAACTTTTTAAACGATATACCAGTTTCTAATAAAATCATTAATTTAATTCTAGCTTTTTGACCACTTAGACCTGTAGTGAAAATTACGCCATTTTGATGGAATCTTTTTCCTCCACCTTCATAGTCATAAACATCCTGAGTTACTCCATTAAAAGCACGAGAAACAAAAACTACAGGAATATTCTTTTCAATACAGTTTCTAATTGCTGGGACAGTTTTGGGAGGTAAGTTTCCTGCTCCTAAAGCTTCTATTACTAGACCGTCTACTCCTAATTCAACAACAGCATCAATTAACTCTCCATCCATTCCAGCATAGGCTTTTAATAAATATACTCTTTTTTCTGTAGTAGTAACATTATAATGCTCTTCTTTTATCAATTTTTGGAAATATATAACATTGTTTTTTGATACAAGACCTATCGGACCAAATGTTGGGGTTTGAAACGTAGCAACATTGGTTGTATGCGTCTTCGTAACATAGGTCGCCGTATGAACTTCATCATTCATCACTACTAAAACTCCCTTATCGACACTTTCATCATCGGTAGCAACTACTAAAGAACTTCTAAGATTTGCTAGTCCATCTGCTCCTATTTCATTACTTGAACGCATAGCTCCCGTTATAACAATTGGAATATTTACATCTAGAGTTAACTCTAGATAATATGCCGTTTCTTCAAGAGTATCTGTACCATGAGTGACCACTACGCCATCATATCCTTCTTGAACAGCTTTGTTTATTCTGTTTTTAATACCTAACATTTCATTTTGAGTTATTTGCGGTGACGCTAGATGATATAAGTCTTCAACATGCAAATCCCCAATATAAGAGAATATGTTTCCACCAACACCTATAGGATTGCTATCAGTTGGAGCTACTTTACCAGTTTTCTGATCTTCACTCATAGAAATAGTACCCCCTGTATTTAGTATTAGTATTTTTTTCAACTTAAGTTCCCCTCTCTAATTCCTTAAATTATTATATCCATTTACAACTAAGTCTACTTTTCCATTTTCTGGATTAATAACTAATCCGTGAACTGGTACATCTTTTGGAATCAATGGATGTTTCGTTATCATATTTACGTCATGAGCCACACTTTCGTTAACATCATCAAATCCATGTAACCATGAACTCAGATCAAGGCCTGAATACTGCAGAATTTCTAAAGTTTCCTTACCTACACCTCTACTCTGCATTTTTTCCATAATTAAACTTGTATCAATATTTTGCATACCACAATCGTGATGTCCCATAACGATAATTTCATCAGCCTTCAGCATATAGACAGCTATTATTAAACTCCTCATAATAGAACCATATGGATGAGTTAATATTGCCCCAGCGTTTTTTACTACTTTTACATCTCCAGAAGACAAGTTTAAAGATTTTGTTGAAAGTTCAACTAATCTCGTATCCATGCATGTAAACATTACAACTCTTTTAGCCGGATATTTATCCTCAGTTTTATATTTTTGATATTCTTCAAATTTCACAAAATATTCGTTATATTCTAACATTGAATCTAAAAGTCTCATTAATTGCTCCTTTTCAAAATCTTTATTTTTTGTATATCTTTTAATTATACTACACTTAATACGTATCGTAAACTTTGTAAACTTGTTTAATAATATTTAAAACAAAAAAAATGTACTGTATGAGATTACACTCATACAGTTTAACCCAATTAACAAGTTTGTCAGCTTCTTTAGGACCTTTTGAACCTTGTTCATAAGTATATAATGGAGATCCTTGCTCTTCATATTTTGCTATTAACTTATTAACAAATGTCCACGATGCTACAATTTGATCCCATTGTGAGAACAACGAACGATCTCCTTTAAAACATGCGTCCAACAACCTTTCATATGCTTCAGGAGTATTTATTCTATTTTCTAAAATACAACTTTGGCAAAAATCTAGTGAAATTTGCTGAAGCTCTTGCTCTGTTCCCGGTTTTTTCGCATTAAATTGGAAATAAACACCCTCATCTGGTTGTATTCTAATTATCAATACATTACCAGGTACATCTCCAACAGCTTTAAATTGAACAACAACTTGAGTTTCACGGTTATCCATTTTCTTACCTGTTCTTATAAAGAATGGTACACCTTCCCAACGCTCATTATCTACATATAATTTAAGAGCTGCATATGTTTCCGTCTTAGAATCTATAGGAATATTTTCTTCTTGTAGATATCCCTCATACTGACCCATTACTAAACTGTTGTGAACATCTTCAATTGGTTTAAGTGCCGAAAGAAGATTATATTGACTTTCGTGAATTCTACTACTTTCCGTCCCTTTAGGCTCTTCCATAGCCACCAGCGATAACACTTGTAATAAATGGTTTTGAACCATATCTTTTAAAGCACCACTCTTATCGTAGTAACTAGCCCTAGTGCCTACACCTACTGTTTCTGCAGCAGTAATTTGAACGTTTTCGATGAAGTCTTTATTCCAAATACCTTTGAATATTATATTTTTAAAACGTGCAAAAATACACTGTTTTCATGAAATAAAACGCCAAATAATTGTTAATTATTAATACCAATAACAAGGAATAGGGAAGACACTCTCAACTTTTCACTTTTTCAAAGCTGAATTCCTTAGCATCTTTTACTTTTTCTTGGGTTAGAGCCAGTTGCAGTACTTCCTGCATGTCTGTAACATAGTGAAAGGTAAGTCCATCCAAGTACTCGGTTTTTATCTCATTGATATCTTTTTTGTTCTCCTTACAAAGGATAATTTCCTTGATCCCAGCACGCTTAGCCGCAAGTATTTTTTCCTTGAGTCCTCCTACAGGAAGTACTTTCCCTCTGAGGGTAATCTCTCCAGTCATGGCCAAGTTCTTCTTTACTTTCCTTTGGGTAAGTACAGAGAAAATAGAGGTAAGCATCGCGATTCCTGCACTGGGACCATCCTTAGGTGTTGCTCCTTCTGGGATGTGCATATGTATCTTGTATTGTTCGAAAATACGCGTATCCAAGCCAAACTGTTGGGCATGTGATTTGATATATTCCAAGGCTATTGTTGCTGATTCCTTCATCACAGTTCCTATATTTCCGGTGATAGAAAGATCTCCACTGCCTTTGGAGAAAGCTGATTCTATAAAGAGAATATCCCCCCCTACACTTGTCCATGCCAATCCTGTAACTACTCCTGCTACTTCATTGTCCTCATACTTGTCATGTTCGGAAGGGATACCGAGTATCTTTCGGATATCCTCAAGAGATATCTTAGGGTTATATTCCTCCTTCATCGCGATGGCACGGGCTATATAGCGTACTATCTTAGCGATTTGTTTTTCCAGATTACGCACCCCCGACTCTCGGGTATATCCCTCGATAATACGTTCTATCTCTTTCTTACCCAGTTGAATATGTTTGTCCATCATGCCATGTTCTTTAAGCACTTTAGGAAGAAGAAAATGTCGGGCTATTTCTACTTTTTCTTCGATGGTATATCCAGAGATATTGATAATCTCCATTCTGTCCTTCAAAGCAGGCTGTATGGTACTAAGATCATTAGCTGTAGCGATAAACATCACTTTGGAGAGGTCGTAACCAATCTCCAAGAAATTATCGTAGAACTCATTATTTTGTTCAGGATCAAGCACTTCCAGCATAGCCGAAGAGGGATCTCCTCCATAACCAATGCTAAGCTTGTCAAGTTCGTCAAGGACAAAAACTGGATTAGAAGTACCTGCCTTTTTGATTAGCTGGAGGATACGCCCAGGCATCGCCCCAATATAAGTTTTGCGGTGTCCACGTATCTCAGCTTCATCGCGCAAGCCTCCTAAAGCCATACGTACATACTCACGACCTAAAGCCTTGGCAATGGAGCGACCTAAGGAGGTTTTTCCCACACCAGGAGGTCCATAGAGGCATAGAATAGGTGACTTCATATCATTGCGGAGTTTCAGTACTGCCAAATATTCTATGATACGGCGCTTAACATCTTCCAAACCATAATGATCTTTATCCAAGATCTTTTGGGCTTTTTTCAGATCAAACTTATCCTTGGAGTACACTCCCCAAGGCAAGTCTAAAAGTAAATCAATATAGTTACGCTGAATGGCATAGTCAGGCATCTGAGGATTTAGGCGCTGAAGTTTGGCCAATTCCTTATCAAAATGTTTTTGTACTTTCTCATTCCATTTCTTTTCCTTGGCCTGCTGTTTGAATTTTTCTATATCTGCCTCAAAAGACTCATTGCCCAATTCCTTTTGAATGGTCTGTATCTGCTGATGAAGGAAATAATCTCGTTGTTGTTTGTCAAAGTCTATATGTACTTTCTTCTGTATTTCCTTTCTCAAAGAAGCCTTCTGTAGCTCTACTCCAAGATATTTGATAATAGTCCAAGCACGGGTAAGTAGACTATCCTGTTCTAAAATTTCCTGTTTTTCTGTAACAGATAAAGGAAAGGAAGAGGCTACATAGTTGAGTAAAAAATAGTTGTTTTCTATATTCTGTATGGTAAAAGCTATCTCCTGATTTCCCTCAGGGAGTTCTTTGGCTAATTTTAAGGAAATATCCTTGACTACTTCTACCGAGGAGAGAAACTCTTGATCATCTTCCTTGGGGACGATTTCAGGAACTTCCTTTATCTTAGCCACTATATAAGGGGTAGTAGCTGTGAAAGATTCTATTTGGAAACGATCACGCCCTTGTACCAATATATGCGTTGTCCCCTCAGGGGTTTTCAATACCTTAATTATATGTGCTACCACTCCTATAGAATAAAGATTCTCTGGAGTGGCTTCTTCCTCATTGCTACGCTGACTGACTACCCCAATCAAGCGCGAATGACGGGCATCGTTAATCAACTCAAGAGCACTATCCCTGCGAATAGTGATAGAGGAGAGCGCTCCAGGGAAAAGTACCATATTCTTAACAGGAAGAATGGGGAGTTGCTCAGGGAAAGGATCTTCTTCCTCCTCGCTATCCTCTTGGTCTTCAGAAACATCCTTAGCCATTTCTGACAAAGAGATAGGAATTACTTCCATGTGTATTTCAGGTTCTTCCTCCGAAGAAAAGATGTCAAAATTTCCTATTTTCATAAGTTTAATTCCTTAATTATTATGCAATACTGTCAGTTTGTCATACTCTTTCTATTTTTTTACTACAAGAAAAAATTAACCCATTGGTTTTTAGTTATGTAGGTATTTGGGACAAACCAACCTGAGATATATAGACAAGATGTATGCCAAAAATTAATGAGCTGTGAACAGTTCTCTTTTTTTGGAATTAAGAGATAGTAATTCTCCAAATCTTGGTACTTCACTTAATTTTGGTATAGTAAATTTATGCATTTGATATAGAAAAACACTTTTTATTCTTTTTATCACTCTCCCTTTTTATACCTTTGTCTCTCAATATTAAATTATTAAAAAATCATGTCTTCTATTTCTTTATTACTTTGTAGAGCCCTTATGATAGAATTTGTAGTTATTCTCCTCTCTTTATTGGGAGTAGGCTCATTATTTTTTGGTATAGAAGAAGCCTTGGACATTATAATAAACTTTTTCATCTTTATACTTGTAGGAGCTATCTGTTGTATTCCTATAGCTATAGGGATAGGAGAATACCTGAGCCGCAGTAACAAATTTCTTATCAAAAAACTCCCATTAGGGATTCTCCTGATGCTTTTTTTCTACTCCTTTGGAGTCTTTTCAAGTATTACTATAGTTTCTATTGGACAAGGAAAAGGTTTTGTATCTATGGAAGAACTCTTAGAAGTGTTTGCCTTTTGTCTTCTTTTAGGTGCTTTTCCAAGTTTTGGAGTAGGGATATGGTTGGATGGAAAACTACTTGCTATGATTAAGTCTCCCAAGGAATAGCTGTAGGGTAGGGAAGAGCGCTTATGCCCTACTTGAGAGTTGAGTCTCTATCCTTTCAATGATTTTTTCTCTGTCCTCCTTATAGTCGAACCACTGAATATCATCAGATTTCTTAAACCAAGTAAGCTGTCGCTTGGCAAAGCGGCGGGTATTCATTTTAGCATTCTCTATAGCCTCGGCAAGGGAGACCTTTCCCTCCCAAAAATCAAAGAATTCCCGATACCCCACTGTCTGTAGGGCGTTGAGATGACGGCAGGGAAGAAGGCGTTCTATCTCCTGCAGGAGACCTGCCTGAAGCATCTCTTCCATACGCTGATTGATACGCTCATAGATCACCTCCCGCTCAGCAGTAAGACCTATGGAAATCACCGAAAAATCCCGCTGAGTAGTTTTCTGTTGTAAGTAGTAGGAATAAGGATAGTCTCCACTGAGGCAAACCTCCAAAGCACGTATGATACGCTGAGGATTCTGCATATCTACCTTAAGGCAATAGGTAGGGTCTAGTGCCCTTAATTCTTCTTGTAGTACCCCTATTCCTTTTTCCTTATATAAAGTGTTGAGAGATTCTCTCACTCCCTCTTTGATAGGTGGAAAATCATCCAATCCTTTAAGGATTACATCGTTGTATAATCCACTACCCCCAACCATGATCACAAGTTTTTTCAGAGCAAAGAGCTTAGGAAGCAGCTCCATAACCTCTCTTTCGAAATCACCCACAGAATAAGTATCAAAAATACTCTTATGCTGAATAAAGTGATGTGGCGCTGCGGCCAATTCCTCACATGAGGGGACGGCTGTACCTATGGACATCTCTCGATAGAACTGTCGGGAATCACAGGAGAGTATTTCTGTATCAAAGTGTCGGGCTAAGACAATAGCCAAGGCTGTTTTTCCTATGGCAGTAGTTCCTACTATATTGATTAAGAGATTCATAAATATATGTTTTCCTAGGCAGCAAAGGTATAAAATACATTCTTTATAAGCAAGGGTAAAAGGAACAACCATCCTTATATAATTTCTTTCATTTTCCCTTAGCAGAAAACAGGAAAAGAAACAAATTTTTGTTAATAATGAGGGGTAAGTATTTTTATTGAGAAAAAAATAGTATTTTTGCCGATGGAATAAAATATAACATAGAAAAAATGACAAAAAGAATGTTTATCATTTCTCTTGGGCTTTTAGCTCCTTTTTTTGCTACTGCTCAGGAAGAACAAACTACTCAACAGACTCCTCAAGAAAACGAAAAACAATATCCTGCTACTATAGAAGGGCAGTATGATCAACTGGTAGAAAAAGCAGGAAATTGGGAAAAGTATAAGCTTATCAAGAAGGAAAGTATCTACTCTTTCAAGCGCTTTATGCTCGATAGTCTCAAGGCTCAAAAACAGGTACTCCGAGAAAAGCTTGACACCATCAGCAGCCAATCCTCTCAGATAAAACAGCTCAACCAAAGAATCTCTTCTTTAGAGAGTGACTTGGACAAAGAAAAAAATCGTAATAACAGTATAGAGTTCTTAGGAATGACCATAGAAAAGGGCTTGTATTCTGCTGTTGTATGGGGAATTATTATTATATTAGCAATATTCTTAGCTGTATTCGTATCCCGATTCTCTCGTTCTAATAGCATCACCCGTGGAGCGCTAAAGGATTTGGAATCTCTACAAAACGAATATGAAGAATATCGCACCAAAGCTATAGAGCGCGAGCAAAAGGTTCGTCGCCAATTGCAGGACGAAATCAACAAACATCGTTCATAAGATGCGTATTGACATTATAGCTGTTGTTCCTGAACTTCTCCAAAGCCCTTTCGAGCACTCTATTTTCAAGCGTGCAGTAGAAAAGGGCTTAGCTGCTGTACACTTTCATGACCTCCGCCAGTATGGCTTGGGCAATTACAAACAGATAGATGACTACAGTTTTGGAGGAGGGGCAGGCATGGTACTGATGATAGAGCCTATAGATGCTTGCATTTCGGCTCTGAAGGCTGAGCGTACCTACGATGAGGTGATCTACCTTACCCCCGATGGTGAGACCCTAAGCCAGCCAATGGCCAATGCACTCTCTCTCAAGGAGAATATTATTATTCTCTGTGGCCACTACAAGGGGGTAGATCAGCGTGTGAGAGACCACTTCGTGACCAAAGAAATTTCTATAGGGGATTATGTCCTCTCCGGAGGCGAACTGGCCGCAGCGGTACTCTCCGATGCTATCGTACGCCTGATCCCAGGGGTACTCTCCGATGAGACTTCAGCGCTTACGGATTCCTTTCAGGACAATCTCTTAGCGCCTCCTATATATACCCGTCCTGCCGAATACAAAGGGTGGAAAGTCCCTGATATACTCCTCAGTGGCAACACTCCTTTGATAGAAAATTGGCGGGAAGAACAGGCTTATAAACGTACTGAGGAGCGCCGCCCTGACTTATTACAATAATTAGTGAAAAGATAATTAATGAAGATTTTAGAATCAAAATATTATAGAGCGATCAATATACTTCGTGTAAATGGAGATGATGAGATACAGCTCTATGACAAACACCGTTTTGCTAGTTATCGAAATCCTTATCGTATATTGCTCAGTGATATACTCTGTGATATTTATTTGGAAGACGATGACCTTATCATATACAGAGATCAGTTACAATATTTTGAAAAATGTTCTGATTTTTACACTCTTAGCTATGCTTCCAAGAGTAACCGACTCTATGAGGATGAGGAATGCTATTACCACCCAGAATTGGAGGTTTTCTTACTCATATCCTACAATCTATCCAATGATTATGATAACGAACTATTCGAAGAGGGAATTTGTAAGGTGAACTATGTATATTATGAAAATAAAAATCCAAAAGCAAAGGAACATCTTACCACTCTTTTTGCAGAATACCTCCAGAAACACCAGTCTAAAAAGGCAAAAGTCTCTATTCTGCTAAAGAACCAGAACGGATTCGATCTCAAAACTCATATGATCAAGCCTTTTCGTATTGATTTCGAGCGAATGTACAATGATGATTTCTTGGAAATACACAATAGAGTAAAGAAGAGCATTACTGATGAGAACAAAGGGGTGGTTCTTTTCCATGGGATAGCAGGATCAGGCAAGACCAACTATATCAAGTGGCTCACCAGTCAGGTGCCTAATAAGAAATTTATTTTTGTGCCTACCTCTATGATTGCTTCTCTGACGGATCCTTCCTTCATGGGAGTATTGATAGATCACAAAAACTCAGTCTTGGTCTTGGAGGATTGTGAAAACTATATAGCTGAGCGTACCACTTACAATAGCAATACCGATGTGGTATCCTCCATACTCAACATTGCCGATGGTATGCTCTCCGACGTATTGGAGTGCCAACTGATCTGTACCTTCAACTCGGATATTTCTAAGATAGATTCTGCCCTACTGAGAAAGGGACGACTCATAGCCGAATACAAGTTCAAGGAACTTACAGTAGAGAAATGTAATAGTTATCTCCGTTCTATAGGCAAAGAGCCTAACATAACCTCGCCTTGTTCCTTGGCTGAACTGACCAATATGGAAACAAAGGCTCTGAAAGAAGATACTAACAGCCCTAAAATAGGCTTCAAATAATAGACTATGAACTTTTTCAAGAAATTATTTTCCTCCGATAAGAAAGAAACCTTAGATAAGGGCTTGGAGAAATCAAAGACATCTTTTTTTGACAAACTCACCCGTGCTATTGCGGGAAAATCCAAGGTAGATGATGATATCCTTGATGAGTTAGAAGGAGTCTTGGTCAGTAGTGATGTAGGAGTAGATACCACCCTGAAGATCATCGAGCGTATAGAAAAGCGTGTAGCTCAAGAGAAATACTTAGGCACCAGCGAGCTCAATCGAATCCTTCGAGAAGAAATAGCTGCTCTACTTTCCCAGACTCAGCGTGGGGAGGAAGTGGACTTTTCTGTCCCCTCGAACAAGAAACCCTATGTGATTATGGTCGTAGGGGTCAATGGAGCAGGGAAGACGACTACTATAGGAAAATTGGCTTATCAATTCAAGAAAAAAGGATTCAAGGTAGTTTTAGGGGCTGCCGATACTTTCCGCGCAGCAGCCATTGACCAGCTACAAGTATGGGCAGAACGTGTAGGTGTCCCTCTTGTAAAACAACAAACAGGAAGCGATCCTGCTTCTGTGGCCTATGATACTCTTTCCTCTGCACTCTCCCAAGGGGCTGATGTGGTGATTATCGATACAGCTGGGCGCTTGCACAATAAGGTAAACCTTATGAACGAGCTAAGCAAGGTAAAGCGTGTGATGCAAAAGCTCCTGCCTGAGACTCCCGATGAGATTCTCTTGGTACTGGATGGCTCTACAGGACAAAATGCCTTTGAACAGGCCAAACAATTCACCTTGGCTACAGAGGTCAACGCTCTGGCTATTACTAAGTTGGATGGAACAGCCAAAGGAGGCGTGGTCATAGGTATTTCTGACCAATTCCAGATCCCTGTCAAGTACATAGGAGTGGGAGAGGGCATAGAAGACCTACAAGTATTTAACAAATACGAATTTGTCGATTCCTTCTTCAAATAAAAATCTTTCATGAGAAAAAGAGCGCGTATAAGCCTTATCTGTCTCTCTTGTATGGTACTACTTAGTGCCATACGTGGGGGGCTTTTTTTCTCTTATTACCTTCTTTCTCCTAAGGAATTTACAGCTCTTTTCTGTGAAAACAAAGCTAATGTACAAAAACATTGCGATGGGAAGTGCTTCTTAGCCAAAGTATCTTCGGACAACACTCAGGAACAAACCAATATCAAATTTGATTTTACAAAACACCAAGCTGAGGTTTTTTGTATGGAAATTCCTACATTTGAACCACTTTACCTTCCTGTTACTGAAAAGTCACTTCTTTTTTATTATCATTTTTCTACTTATGAGACTATAGATAGTGAAACACTCAGACCGCCAGTTAACTGTTAATTATCAATTGTTAATGGTTAATTATTAGTGGTTAGGTATAACCCTATATTCTTAAATTAGTAAAAAATGAAAACTATACATATATTCCTTATATTCATAGCTATAGGGTTGTCCTCTTGTACAGTAGAGAAAACTCCTTTTGGCAATCGGCTCAACTTTACTTCTCGTGGAGAACTACAAGAAGTGGGCTACTTCAAGAAAAATAATCACCTTATCAGCATAGAAGCTCCCGATGGCGAATTTCTCCGCGGTTACAATAAAATAGCGGTAAAAATTTCCACCTCCAATGATCAAGATGTTATCTCTGAGGTAACTTTTTCCCCTTCACATAAGGACATAGAAGGCAATACTAAGTCTGCGCCTCATAGTCCTATACTTACTCCTTCTACAAAAAACAAATCCTTTGAAGGATTTGCCATTTTTGATACTCCTAAGGATTATTCTGTGCTCAATGCCACCCATTCGGGAATCAAAACCCCTTGGGATCTAGTCCTTACTTACAAAGTAAATGGTACAACCTATTCCTTAGAGACAAATATAGAGGTCTTGGACACCCGCAACCCCAACCTGAATATGACCCAGTTTGTAGGACGTGATGGCAAGCAATACTATATAGCTCTAACAGCTCCTGAAGTTCCTAAAGTGGCTGTCAATGAATTGATTGCAGGTATCTGGGTACAACAGTCCGATAGTACTTATACTGTGGCCAATGGCTATCTTTTGGAGCTTGACCCACGTATGCCTGGAGAGGATATGGGGAACCACTCTTCTCCCAACAACGAAGACCTACGCCAAGGAGCAGATGGCTTCTACCATGGGAAAGTAAATTATACCATGGAGGGCTATTGGACTCTGAACTTTATTCTCAAAGATGCCACTGGTCAGGTGATAAAAGGCACTCAAGTATCTCAAAGGGTACAAATGGGTGTCTTCGGTGAGCAAAGTGAACTTCATATTGATATTCTTTTCTAAAAAAACACAATGAAAAATACCATATATTATATACTTCCTCTCTTACCTCTTTCTTTCTATGGACAAACAAAGAGAAATGACAGTATCATCAAGCTCAAGGAGGTAGTAGTTGCTGAGAAATTTCGCAAAAAACAAATCCAGTCGGAAGTAAAACTCTCTTGTACAGTGGACGAATACCTTTCCACTTCTGACAATATCAGTTTTATCAAGCGGGGGGCTTATGCCTGGGAACCTATGCTCAACAATATGAATACCGAACGCTCCTCTGTTACTATTGATGGTATGCATGTATTTGGTGCTTGTACGGACAAGATGGATCCAGTAACCTCTTATGTGGAGACCAACAACCTCTCCAAGGTGGATATACACTCTGGACAACAAGGAGGTATGCATGGAGCTACCATAGCTGGAGGAATCGATTTGCAACGCAAGCGTGTAGCCTTCTCTGAAGAACCTAATTATGGTGGAAGTGCACAGGTTGGTTTTCAGCACAACAATGCCCATCGTTTTGCCTTGGCAGATCTTTACTACTCTTCAGAAAAATTTGTAGCGGATGGCACAGCTGCTTATCGTAAGGCTGAAAACTATAAGGACGGAAAAGGGGACAAGGTTAAACACTCCCAATTTGAGAAGTACAATACCTCCTTAGGATTGGCTTACAAGACTTCAGAACTTTCTGCCCTAAAGGCCGATGCCATCTTTGACGTAGCCAAGAATGTAGGCTACCCAGCCCTCCCTATGGATACTTGGCTGGCTCGTGCCTTGATTACCTCTCTTTCCTTCAAACAACTCTTCGAGGAAGGAATACTCAAGGTATGGGATACCAAAGCCTACTTCAATGCCATAGAACACTATATGGATGATACTACCCGCCCTGAAAACTTGGTACATATGGATATGCCAGGGTGGAGTACAACCTATGGGCTTACTTCTAAAATCCTTTTGAAAAAGAATAATTATACAGCTGATATTCAGCTCAACGGATACTCTAATTATTCTTTAGCTGAGATGACCATGTATCCCAAGGACAGAAGCAAGGTAAAAGGATTTGCCTTTACTTGGCCTGGAGTCACTACCAATTATGGAGGACTATCCCTCTCCAACCAATGGGAACTGAGTGATAAGGAACAACTCACGCTGGGGGGATCCCTAGGGCTACACCACAACCATATAGAATACTTGGATTTTATTCGCGTATTCAACCAGAATACAGCCGATTCTCCCCAAGAAAGAACCCGCTTTCTACCTAGCATGCATGCTTCTTACCAAGCAAAAGTAAACCCTCTGACCTTCTCCTTAGGAATGGGATATGGTCACAGAGCGCCCTCTGTATCCGAGGCTTATGGCTACTATATTTATAATAGCTTTGATCGGTATGACTATATAGGGACTCCTAATCTTAAGAATGAAATCTCCTATGAGCTCAATGGAAGTGTTAGTCTTGAGAAAGAAAACTTTATTGTAGAGGCTAAAGCAAATTATTTCTATATAGAGAACTATATATTAGGGAAAATCCTCCATGTTGCCTTTCCTATGAATGCTGCTTCTGTAGGAGTTAAGAAGTATGAAGCTTTAGAATATGCTAAAATATTCAATACATCACTGAACCTTAGCTATCAGTTTTTAGAAAATTTTAATTGGAAAGGAAGTCTCAACTATGCGCAAGGTGTAGACCATCAGGGAGAAAATCTCCCCTTTATCCGCCCGTTGAGCTATCAGAGCTCTTTGCAATACCTCAGGGAACCCTTAGCCGTGACTTTTGCGATCAATGGAGACTTTACCCAAACAGCCTATGCCCCCCAGTACGGAGAAGACCGTACCCCCGCCTATATAATATATAACCTTTCAGCCAATTACCTTTTCCCTTTAGGAAAGAACAGTCTCAGATGGGAAGTAGGGGTCGAAAACCTATTGAATACCTATTATAGTACCTATGCCGATTGGGGGAATATCCCACGTATGGGACGAAATATTTTTACCAGTATAAGTATCTCTTTTTAGGAAAAAAGCCTTCGATCAACTTATAGGAGGATATTATTGAATGAAAAGAATTTCTGCTTAAGTCGAACTCACGTTAAATAATATTAATGAAAACGGAAGTATAAACCAAGGGATTGATTGCAATAGTAAATCTATTCAATACCTTGCTACAAACCACATAGCACTTGATTATATAGGTGTATTTGGTAAATGTGGTAATTCTAATATACTTCCTGATTGTTATTATTTACAAACTTCTATTCCTAATGTAGACACTAAGAAGCAATACTTTTTTAGTTATGGAGAAAATAAAAGAAGAGAAGAATGTAGTGATTATAAGTATAAAAGTGCAATATATTACAAAGCTGGGAAACCTTTTTCTGATTTTGTGATACTCTTTTTCAATGAATCCTATGAATATGCTAATATCAAAAAAGGTGAGGTAAGAATAGTTCCTCTCTTTTGGGCTGAAAACTTTGCGGCAAAACATGATAAAAAACTAAGTGGACAACAACTAACAATAGCCTTGGAAACTGCTGGTGTTTTGTTAGCTGTTGTCACAGGAGGGCAAAGTATGACAGTTGCTAATGCCATTACTATCACCTTAGGAGTTTCGGCTATTGGAGTAGAAATATATGAAAATGACCTCTTAGGACTTGAAGGAGGAAAAGATTTTGTCGAAAGTGTACGACTGATCAATGCTTTGGTTGGAGGAGCTATTTTAGTAAAAGCTGTAGGCAGTTCAGTTGCTGTTGTAGATTTACAAAAAATAAAAAACTTTTTCATAAATGTACCAGACAAGGCATTAGAATTGAAGAAAGGTTTAAATTCTTTTTTAGCTACTGCAAAATTAGGAGTTCATTTTACTAAAGAAGCATTAACAGAAATAAAAGCCTTACTCTATGAAGTAGACCTACAATCTTCGTTTAAACAAATGGTTCAGGGAGCAACTGCAAAAGTTAAAAATAACCTAAAAGCTTATGTAGTAGCGGCTAATATGGAGTATGAAATAGCCTCTTTGCGCTATTTGGATGCTCTAAACAGCCAAAAATTACTCCTTACCCCAAGCACTATTATAGTCGATAACACCTTAGGATACAAAAAAATAGGTGCTTTAGAAGATGTTTATATCACCGTTAACAACAATGTTAGGAAAGCTAATGTAGGACTCTATGTGAAGGGAGAAAAGGCTGTAATATTTTTAGAGAAAGAAGTAAAAATTAGTAGAGTTGAAGAGATTCTTACAGAGGTATTCCCTAAAAATTCTAAATTTATAGATGATACAAAAACAATAGAAAAAATCACTCATTATTTAGCCCCTGAAAATGCCGAAAAACTAAAAGCTATCGGAGGTGAATCAGGATTAAAGAATTTCTTAGCTAAATATAAAGATGCTCCTTGTGGTAATTGTAAAGATGCAGGAAGGAAAATTTTTGGAGGTCGTACCTTAGATGAGATGCTAGAAAACTATGTAGAGGCTGCCCATACTTTTAGGAACCGTCCTGATTTATGGAAAAAAATAGAAGAAGGCGCTTTAAGTAGTAATGCCGCTATGCGTGAAGGCACACAGCATATGTTATCCACCTTTAAGAAAAACCCTAAAAAATATGCCCCTGAAAACATTGAGCATTTAGATATGAAGTTTGAAAAAGGTTCAGATGCTGTCTGTGCCAACTGCCGTTATGACGTGAAATTTAACACTAACAGAAATGAAGGTCTACCTTTATTTGAAGAGTTTAAAAGCTATAATACTGAAACTTGGAGTAAAATAGCTAATGATAAAGGGTTTATCAAACAATTTGAAAGCTATTTACAAGAAGTTGATGAAATAAAAGATTTAGCTTATATGATTAACAGTAATAAAGCTAATATAAATGAGGTAAAACAAGCTTTTAAAGAATTGTTTAAGAATAAAAGAAGTGAGTTCTTTGAAATTATTAAAAAGAATAAAAATCTTAGTGAAAGCTTAGATATATATAATATATCAGACTTAACAAATGAAAAGATTAGTGATATTGTTGAACATATTGTAAAGGCGCAGTGATATGAAAGAAGTACAATGTATTAGTAATGTAGATAACTTTCTTATAGTAGATAAGAAACTATATTTTAGCAATGGGAAAGAAGTTATAGGTGAAAATGGACATTCTATTCTGATTTCTCCTTTATCTTTGCAGTTCTTAAATTATAAAGAACCTTATTTTTACATTCCTGATATCTATGGGAATACCTATTTGATAATGGAAAATGAGGTGAGATTCTTAAAAGATATTTTTATTAAAGATGTTATTTCTGATTCTTTGTTATTAGTTAGTAAAGATAAAAAGACAGCTGTTTTTGATATAAAAAATAATGAATTTCACTATGTACTGAATTTTAGAATATTTAAATTTTTGGAATGGAAAGAGAAACTATTTTTTAAGAACAAAAATACAATACAAGGGATAGAAATATATACAGGTCAATTCCTTTGGGAATTTCCTCTTTCTTTATTAGGGAAGCATAAAAACCCTTATACTGATGAGGAGAAAGACTTTGAAGTAAGACGTTTAATAGGTATATACAATAATATTCTTTGGGTTTTTCTAAATGCAAAAGGATTCATAGGCTTAGATATTGAAACAGGAAAGTTAAAATATCGTATTCCTGAGTTTCACCAAGCTATAGGAAAAACAAGTACAAGTTCTTATGATGATAGCAAAGGCTTTTTTAGAAGTGATTATCTCTTAAATAGTGAAAAAGGAAAAATTTTAGGCTTAGCAGTAGATGTCTTTATTGAAATAGATTTAACCCAAGAGCCTCCTTTTGTTACTCAATATGGCTTACAGGAAGAGTTTGAAAAGTACAACATCAAAAAAGCAAATGATACAGCGGAAGATTATGTTATTCAAGATAATTTATTGTATTTTTATCTTGCTGAAAAACTAAGATTTGGTATTTTAGACATCAATATCAAGGAAATTATCTATGTTTCAGAGCCTATTGCAGTAGTGGAAAGAGATGATAGTTTTACTCGCCTTAGAGATTTAAAAGTCTCAGAAAATAAGGTGTATATCTTAGATAGTAATCATACCTTACATATTTTTGAGAGAGAGAAATTGAATTTTGAATTGGGGGGGAATTCTGAATTTTGAATTTTGAATTGATGGGCGTACGAGCGATTGTGGAAGCAATGGGGTGCGAGCCGCACAAGCGATTGTGAGAGCTATGGGAGCAATGGGTGTCATATCCTGAAATATAGGTTTACTTTTTATAAGGCTTATCTTATTATTATGAGATTGATATTTTCGGTGACAATAAAAAAGAACTGTTTTTAGTAGAAGAAAAACTTTTAGTAGGTGATTTGTGCTTTGAAACTTTGTCATAAAAAGCAAATTATTTCTTTGGATTTTTGCGAAAATAAGCAGATTATTTCTTTGGATTTTTATAAAAAACGGCAAATTATTTCTTTGGATAATTTTATTTTTCACTTATAACAAACTGACTTACAATGATTTTTGGCATAAGTTTTGCCTAAGGATTTATTAGGCAAAAAAAACATTGCCCTACATCAATAAACATAAAACAATGAAGAGATTTTTATTAGGAATGGCTACGGCAGCGGTGGTGCTGTTGGTAGTTTATTTTTTCAAAGAGAAAAAAGAAGAAGAAGCGCGTTTGGAGGCTGATTCGGCACTTATACAAACGCAAATAGCCAATGTGAGTAAGTTGGTAGTAACGGAAGGGCACTTCACTGAAGTCCTTTCATACGTAGATACTCAAAAATACTTTATGGATTGGTTTTCGTTTGACAAGCGCATCTTAACCATCGTAAATGCCGATGTAACGGTAGGCTATGACCTACATAAGATAGTTTTTGAAGTAAATGAGGAACAGCGAAAAGTGATTATAAAATCATTGCCAGAAGCTGAGGTGAAGATTTATCCTAAAATGAAGTATTACGACATCACGCAAAGCCAAATAAACCCTTTTAAGGCGGAAGATGTACCCAAAATAGAGAAGAAAGTAAATGAAGTACTCGAAAAGAAAATAGCTGCTTCTAGCCTAAAGAGTAATGCTCAAGACCGACTTATCTCTGAACTCTCTACTCTTATTTTTGCTACCCGTGCCGTAGGTTGGACTTTAGAATATAACAATACTCCTATAGACAATGAAGAGACGATTAAGAAATTAGCAAATTAGGGAATAAAAAATTAGCCAATTAGTAATTTTCACATTTACTAATTTGCTAATTTGCTAATTATTTATATTTCGTGTTCGCCTTTGATATCTT
>ERZ773203.704-NODE-704-length-18229-cov-8.276109_pt1 | contig 18229 bp, 20 predicted proteins | sample MGYA00580529_ERZ773203 | MGnify/ENA primary metagenome ERZ773203 (study PRJEB29015, sample SAMEA2738176) | human oral metagenome | biome: human oral; feature: human-associated habitat; material: saliva | place: China | collected 2177 ... | reverse complement strand
AAGCCAACTTGTTGGCAAGTTTTGCCGAAATTACAGCGAATTCTTAATTTTTATCTGTTAAGAAATTTGGCTAGTAATGAGCTATTTTTATTATTTTGTACCGAATATTCTATCTCCGCAGTCTCCTAGTCCAGGATAGATATATCCATCTTCATTTAGACCTTGATCTATTTTTGCAGTATATATAGGAACATCTGGGTGCTTATTTAAAAGTTTAGCTATACCATCTGGAGCAGCAACTAGACACATGAATATGATATCAGTTACTCCTTGTTCTTTTAAATAATCTATAGCATAGACAGCAGAACCTCCTGTTGCAAGCATAGGATCTACAAGTATAACCTTTCTTGAAGCTATATCTGTAGGTAACTTACAATAGTAATATACAGGTTCTAAAGTTTCTTCGTTTCTATAAACTCCAATATGACCAACTTTAGCTGTTGGAATCAGATCTAATATTCCATCTACCATTCCAAGTCCTGCTCTAAGAATAGGAACTAAGGCTACCTTATCCTGTAAAGTATAGGCTTGTGTTTTCATAAGAGGTGTTGTAACTTCAGTTGTCTCTAACTTTAAGTTTTTAGTTGCCTCATAAGTCATAAGTTTTGCGATTTCATTTAGATTTTCTCTAAATGATTTAGTATCTGTTTCAACACTTCTAAGAATAGTCATTTTGTGTTCTATCAATGGGTGGTTAATTTCAATTACTGACATATATTTTCCTCCTTTTTATCATAAAAAAACAGGATAAAAATCCTGTCTTTTATTTAATTATTTTTTACCCAAGTTAAATTTCTTGTTAAACTTGTCAACTCTACCTGCAGTGTCAACAAATCTTTGTTCTCCAGTATAGAATGGGTGTGATTTTGAGCTAACAGCTACTTTAATTACTGGATATTCTTTTCCTTCAAAAGTTGTAGTTTCTTTAGGTACTTTTGTAGATCTAGTTAAAAATTGGTTACCAGCCATATCTTCAAAAACAACAACATTGAATTCAGGGTGTATTCCTTTTCTCATTTTTTCACCTTCCTAAAATTTTCTGATATCAAGGATAATTTTAACATATTTTTATTAACAATGCAAGTTAAAATTATATAAAAAGAGAGAAAAACTTCTCTCTTATTTTGATAATCTTTTTAAAGCAATCTCTTTAGCTTTCATATATTGATCAGCAGTTATATATTTTTTCATTTGAATTTGACTTCTTAATCTTTCTTTCATTATAGTAGCTTCTATAGCTCCTATTCTATCGAATAGTTCATCTATTTTTTTTAGGTACTTTTCAGGGTTATCTAAAATATATTTATTGATTTGTAGTTCTAGTTGTTTTCTTTCTAAAAGTCTTAATTCATAATTACTTGAAACTTGCTTCATAAGGTCTTTAGCCTTTTTGATATTTTCAACTTTTACTCCTGCTGCTCTTAAGTCAGAATCTTCAACTATACCAAGTCCATTTTCATCTGAAGCAAATGTAAATATTGAAATTACAAAAAATAAAACATAAAAAAATTTCTTCATACATCTATCTCCTTGTTTAAATTTGAGTATTGAAAATAAATAGTTCATCTGGATTTAATGTTGTAGTCTTTTTCTCAACAACACTAGAATTGTCATAAATACTTGTTACTAAAGCTTCACGGTCTTCAGCAGTAATAACACTAGCACTATTTATTTCAGGACTAGGTACTGTATTAACAAAAGAATTATATGTTGACATAGTTACAACACCAACAAAAAATAGTCCAACAGAGAATATAGACATTCTCTTATTCTTTCTTTTTTCTTCTTCCAATAAAGCTTTGTATATGTTTGCTCTAACTTTTTCCTTAGGTGACATTTAATTTCCTCCCATATCTTTGAGTGCTTTATAATACACAGATTTTACAGTAGATAGATTCATATCTTTCATCTCTGCAATTTCTTTCAATTTATATCCATAAATATCTTTTAGAATAACAATTTCTCTTTCCTTTTCAGATATTAATTTTAGTTTTTCCTGTAGTATAACCTTTGTGTCAAAATTAACATCTTCTGGTAAAGATAAAACATCATCATTTATTTCAAATTCAATTTTTCTTTTTTTGAAAAAATCATATGTTTTATTTATTGCGATTCTATATATCCAAGTATATATGTTGCTCTCTTCTCTGAATTTACTCAAATTTTTATATACACTTATAAAAGTCTCTTGGCAAATATCTTCAGCATCATCATCGTTTTTGACAACACTTAAAACTTTGTAATAGACTCTATCAAAATATTCTTCATAAATGTTATCAAAATCCATACTTTCACTCCAACATTCAACAAATTTAACATATAAATTTAAGGTATCAATATATATTTTAGACTTAGTATTAATAAAAAAAGTTTATTTTTTTTCATTTTTTAAATCATCAGCTATTAATTTCTTTAGTTCTTCCAGCAAATTCTCCTCAGAGACCTTTTTAATGATCTCACCTTTTTTAAATAGAATTCCTATACCTCTACCCGCTGCTACTCCATAATCAGCTTCTCTAGCCTCACCAGGACCATTTACAACACAGCCCATAACAGCAACTTTAAATTTATTTTTTTCATTTTGGAATTCTTCTTCAACTTGTTTAGCTAGTCCTATTAAATCAATTTCTGTTCTTCCACAAGTTGGACAAGAAATAATTTCAACACCTTCATCAGATAGATCTAAAACTTTTAAAATCTCTTTAGCAACCTTTATTTCTTCAACAGGATTTTCTGTTAAAGAGACTCTTAAAGTAGCTCCAATTCCATCGACTAAAAGAGCTCCAATTCCTATTGCTGATTTTACTGTTCCTTGAAATTTAGTTCCAGCCTCAGTAACTCCTAGATGAAGAGGATAGTCAACAAGAGAGCTTATTTTTCTATATGCTTCTACCATCATTTTTACATTACTTGATTTAAGCGAAATAACTATATCAAAAAAATTATATTTTTCAAGTAGTCTAACGTGATATAAAGCACTTTCTACTAGTGCTTCTACACAAGGTTTCCCATACTTTTCTAAAATTTCCTTTTCTATAGAACCTGAATTAACTCCTATTCTAATAGGAATATTCTTTTCTTTAGCCGCTTCAACTACTTTTTTTACATTCTCATCAGAACCAATATTTCCAGGATTAATTCTTAATTTATCTATTCCATTTTCTATTGCTAAAAGAGCTAATCTATAGTCAAAATGTATATCTGCAACCAATGGTAGATTTACTCTCTTTTTTATTTCTTTAATTGCTTCAGCTGCTTTGACATTGTTAATAGTCATTCTAACAAGTTGACAACCTGCTTTTTCTAATTCATTTATTTGCTTTACAGTTGCTTCTACATCAGCTGAATTTGTATTAGTCATAGACTGAATAATTATAGGATTATTTCCACCTATACTTAAATTTCCAACCTTTACAACTCTTGTCATAAAATCCTCCCAAAAAATAAGGAGTCTAAAGAATAGACCCCTTTACTTCTTTTTATTTACTAATGTAGATATTTCATAGGATTTTTAGGTACTCCATTTTGTCTTATTTCAAAATGTAAATGGGCACCTGTTGTACGTCCTGAGTTACCAGTCTTTCCAATTAAATCTCCTTGATTTACATGTTCTCCAACATTAGTAGAAATAACACTTAAATGGGCATATCTAGTTTCATATCCATTATCATGTCTAATAATAATAATTTTTCCATATCCACTCATATTACCTGCAAAAGTTACCACTCCTGCTTTAGCAGCTCTAAGTGGTACATATTTAGCCACTAAGTCAACACCAGTATGTAAGATATATCTTTTTAAAACTGGATGATATCTGTTTCCAAATGGACTTGATACTCCTGCATATCTAACAGGATAAGCAAAACCTGCTCCAGAGTATGCTGCTGACCTTCCTCCATCATCATTATCTTCAGGAGGAGGTGGTGGAGGAGAACCTTTCGTTCCTTTAGGTGGCTTTTCAGGTTTTTCCTTTTCTTGCTCTTTTTCTTTATTCTTATTTTTCTTTTTATCTTCTTTAGCTTGTTGAGCAGCTATAAGTCTACCTTCAACATCTTTATATTTTTGAAGTGTTACTCCTTTTAAGAAGATAGTTGATCCAGCTTTTAATCTCTTAGGATTGATATTATTATAGTCAACAATATCAACAACACTTATTCCATACTTCTTAGCAATTTTTGCTAAAGTGTCATTCTTCTGTAATTTATAATAAAGACCATCTATAGAAGGGAAAGTAATAGTATCTCCAACCTTCATTTTATTGTTTAGTGCATCTTTATTGTTCATTAAAATCGTATCTTGTTTAATACCATACCTTTTAGCGATAGCAGGTATTGTATCTTTCTTTTTAACTTTATATGTAATTTGCTCCGCCCTCTTTGGAGGTGGTGGAGGCGCAGGTTTTTCTTTCTCCTTCTCTTTTTCTCCCTCTTTTTTATCTTCTTCTACTTTTTCTTCCTTCACAAAATTATATTCTTTTTCAAAGGTAGTAAAGTTACTTGTTGTTAGCTCTAACCCTCCGTTATCTGCTTCGTCAAGTTGAAAATAATCTGTAAACTGAGTAGTGTCAACCACTTCTTTATTAGAAATCATATATAATCTAAAAGAAAATACAACAATAGCTAAAATTAATAGATATGCCATTGTCTTCCTAACAATTCTTTTCATAACTTACCTCATAGGACATAGATTATTTATACAGAACCTTAGGTAACTGTCTCAATAATTCGTCATTATTCTTTGTTGTTTTTATAGCCTTAATTAAAGCTGCTGTTGAACTCACTTTATTGTCATAATCATTCAATAATCTTCTTAAATTCCAGATTTCTTCAATTTGGTTCTTTTTAAGAAGTAGTTCTTCTTTTCTTGTTCCAGATCTTGTGATATCTATAGCTGGGAAAACTCTAAATTCAGCTAATTGTCTATCTAAATAGATATCACAGTTTCCTGTTGATTTAAATTCTTCATAGATAACTTCATCCATCTTACTGCCAGTATCCACAAGTATAGTAGCTATAATAGTCAAGCTACCTCCATTTTTGATATTTCTTGCAGCACCAAAAAAGTTCTTTGGATGGTATAAAGCCATGGGATCTATACCTCCTGATAATAGTTTACCACTTGATGGAATCACTATATTATATGCTCTTGAAAGTCTTGTTAAAGAGTCAAGTAAGATAACCACATTTTCTCCATCTTCAACTTTCATCTTTGCTCTTTCAATTATTTCTTCTGTAACTTTTATATGATTCTTAGGATCATCATCAAATGTTGAAGCAAAGACTGTTGCTCCTTCTACATTTTCTTTAATATCTGTAACTTCTTCAGGTCTTTCATCTATTAATAATATCCATACCTCAGTATCTTTTTCACCCTTTATTATAGCATTGGCAATTGAACTTATAAAAGTTGTTTTACCTGCTTTTGGTGGAGCTATTATTAATGATCTTTGTCCTTTTCCAATTGGAGCTATTAAATCAAGGATTCTTCCTGAAATATTATCATGATCCAAACCTAATTTAATTTGTTCTCTAGGATAAGTAGGAACTAAATCTTCAAAAGGAACTCTATCTGCTATCTTAGTTAAATCGTCATCATTAACTCTTAAAACTCTTCTTATAGCAAAGTTCTTTTCTTCACCTATTGGATTTCTAACCTCACCCAGAATAAGATCTCCTCTTCTCAGTTTGAATTTTTTTACTTGTGAAGCTGACATATAAATATTTTTTCCTAATGTAGTTTCTTTTAAGAAACCAAAGCCTTCAGGAGCAGTATCAAGTACTCCATAAGCAAGAACAGTATTATTATCTTCTAGTGTCTCAATTATTTGTGCTTTTAACTCTTCTTTTTTTTGCCCAGCAACTTCTATATCCATAATTCTTGCAATTTCCTGCAAATCTTTCAATAGAAACTTATTTAAAATATCCATATTGTCTCCTTATCTTTAACTTAGACTATGTCACCATATAGAGTCCAAGTCTTACATTCATTTATCTTTACATCTACAAATTGCCCTTTTAAAGCTATATCACCTTTAAAAAGAACAATTTTATTCGTTGAAGTTCTTCCTGATAAAACTTCTTTATTTTTCTTACTAGGTCCTTCTACTAAGACTCTTACTACTTTATCTTTATATTTGCTACTTTCATTGAAAGAACATTTGTTTTGTACTTCCATTAATCTTTGTAGTCTTTCTTTTTTTACATTTTCATCTATTTGATTATCCATAGTAGCTGCCTTAGTACCTTTTCTTATTGAGTACATAAACATATATGAATTATCAAAGCTAACTTTCTCAACAACATCAACAGTATCTAAAAAGTCTTCTTCTGTTTCTCCAGGAAAACCAACTATGATATCTGCTGTTAAAGCCACATCAGGAATCTTTGATTTTATTTTATCAACTAGAGCTAAATATTTTTCTTTTGTATAACCTCTTCCCATTTTTCTTAAAACTTGTGATGAGCCAGATTGTAAAGGCAAATGTAAACATTTTGATATTTTGTCGTTTTTAGCAATAACATCTATAACATCATCTGTAAAATCTCTAGGATGTGGAGAAACAAATCTAACTATATAATCTCCTTCAACTTTACAAATTTCTTCTAAAAGTTTAGCAAAATTATCTCCGTTTTTAAAATCCTTTCCGTATGAATTTACATTTTGACCTAATAGAACAATTTCTTTTGCACCCTTACTTACGTACTGTTCTACATCTTTAACTATCTCTTCAAGAGGTACGGATCTTTCTCTACCTCTAACATAAGGAACTATACAGAAAGTACAGAAATTATTGCAACCATAAGTTATAGAAATCGAAGCTGTTTGATCAGATGCAAATTCTGCATCTAGTCTTGGTGGTAATTCATCTTCATTATCTGTATATACTTCATGAGTACTCTCATTATTCTCAATTTTTTCTATTGCTTGAGGAATTCTACCAATATTTTGGTTCCCCATAACTATATCTATTATTGGAAATTTTTTAACAAGTTCTTCACCTTGCTCTTGAGCGAAGCAACCTGTAACTCCAATTATAGTTCCTTTTTTTTCTTTAAGTGCTTTTAATTCACCTAATTTTCCAAATATTTGAGTAGCAGCACCTTCTCTTACAGTACAGGTATTTAAGAATACAGCATCTGCGTCGTCAGTTTCCTCTGTTACATCATAACCTAAATTTTGAAAAATCTTTTTTATTTTTGCACTTTCATTAACATTCATTTGACATCCATAAGTGATGATTGATGCCTTTTTCACAATTTCCTCCTAACTAAATTATATGACTATAATTTTAAAAAAATAAATAAATACATCTGTATATTATAACATAATTATCTTCTAATTAAAAGTAAGAGGTTAATTTAATTTTATTTACTCAATATAGTATATAGACTGTTTTTTTTTCTTAAAAGTTTAGATAATAGCTGTTTTTTATAAAAAAAATATTTTTTATTAAAATTTTGTTATTTTTTTTGAAAATACTTGACAATAGTCAGCTAAAATTATAAAATTAAAGCAGTATATTTTAAGGAGGTAATTTTAAATGAAAACAGTTGGTATATTTTTTGGAACTACAGGAGGAAAAACTCAAGAAGTTGTTGATATTTTAGCTGCTCAATTAGGAGATGCTCAAGTATTTGACGTTGCTAATGGTGTAGATGAAATGGAAATGTTCGACAACATAATCTTAGCTTCTCCAACTTATGGAATGGGAGAATTACAAGATGACTGGGCTTCTGTTATTGATGAAGTTGCAGATATGGATTTCTCTGGAAAAGTTGTTGCATTTGTTGGTGTAGGAGATGCTGCAATATTCGGTGGAAACTATGTTGAATCAATGAAACACTTCTATGATGCAGTAGAACCTAAAGGAGCTAAAATAGTTGGATTTACTTCTACTGATGGATATGATTTCGAAGCTTCTGAAGCAGTAATCGATGGAGATAAATTTATGGGACTTGCTATAGATGCATCTTTCGATACTGATGAAATCACTTCTAAAGTTGAAGATTGGTTAGAAAACAAAGTTAAAGACGAATTACTATAATTCAAATTTAAACTAAAATAATAAAAAACTAGTTACTTCTTTGTAACTAGTTTTTTTATTATTTTATGTTTAGGTAAATGAAAAAGGTGTCGAATTTCATCGACACCATTTATTAACAAGAATTATTATACTAATTCAATTATAGCCATTTCAGCTGAGTCACCTTTTCTAACAGAAGTTTTGATGATTCTAGTGTATCCACCATTTCTATCAGCATATTTAGGTGCTAATTCATTAAATATTTTAGCTACTGCTTCTTCATCTCTTAGGAATGCAAATGCATTTCTTCTAGATGCTAAAGTATTTTTCTTACCAAAAGTAATCATTCTTTCAGCGAATTTTCTTAATTCTTTAGCTCTTGTAACAGTTGTTTCTATTCTTTCAGCTTTTACAAGTGATATAGTCATATTTTTAAGCATAGCCTTTCTATGATCAGCTCTTCTTCCTAATTTTCTATATGATTTATTGTGATTCATTAGTAGAATTTCCTCCTCTTTTTAAAATTATTCAGGAGATCCATTTTTTTCAAGATCGTATCCTAAATCTTTCATCTTCTCTAAAATCTCATCAAGAGATTTTTTTCCTAAATTTTTAATTTTTAATAATTCATTTAAAGATAAGCTTGCTAATTGAGATACATCTTCTATCCCAGCTTTTTTCAAGCAATTAAAAGATCTTACTGTTAAATCTAATTCCTCAATTTTCATATCATGTGATTTATCATCAATAACTTGAATATCTATTGGTTCTTCAATAATTTCTTCAATTTCATCTCTTAGATTTTCCATTTTATTTCCAATCTCTAAGAATGGATCTAAATGTAATTTTAAAAGCTCAACAGCATATGATAAAGCATCTCTTATTTCTATACTTCCATCAGTCTCAACATTTAAAGTCAATTTATCAAAGTCAGTAATTCTACCAAACATTGTATCTTGAATTTCATAAGAAACCTTTCTAATTGGAGTATAGATTGCATCTACAGCTATGTAATCTACTGGCCAATCTTTTTTATCAATTTCTTCTGACACAACAAATCCTTCTCCTGTATCAACAAGAAATTCCATATCTAGAGTTCTATCAGTAGTCACAGTACATATAACTTGTTCAGGGTTAACTATTTCAAGCCCAATATCTGCAACAATATCAGCTGCTTTAACAACTTTAGGACCTTTTACAGAAAGTGTCATTCTTCTTTCTCCTGAGCTTTCTGCTTTAACAACTATTTCTTTAACATTTAGAATGATTTCAGTAACAGCTTCTTTAACACCGTCCATAACAGTGAATTCACTCATTACTCCTTCAATTCTCATACCTTTTATTGCTGCTCCAGGTATAGATGAAAGTAAAACTCTTCTAAGTGCATTTCCTAAAGTATTTCCATAACCTCTATATAGAGGTTCTACAACAAATTGTCCCTTATAATTGCTTTCTTTTACTTCTGTTATATTTATTTGCTTAGCCTGCTTTTCTATTTTTAACATTATATCAACTCCTATCAAAAGGATTACATTATCTTGAATAAAATTCAACTATTAAAGATTCATTTAAATCAAAATCCAAATCATCTTTAGTTGGGTTTTGAAGAACCTTTCCTGAAAATGCAGCTCTATCTAATTCTAACCAAGCTGGTGGAGTCGCATCTTCTACTGCTAATTTTATTAATTCTACATTTTTAGAGTTTTCTATTACAGAAACAACATCTCCTACTTTTACTCTGAAAGATGCTATGTTAACTCTTCTTCCGTTTACTGCTATATGTCCGTGAGAAACTATTTGTCTAGCTTGTCTTCTAGTTTTAGCGAACCCTAGTCTGTAAACAACATTTTCTAGTCTTCTTTCTAAGTATTCTATTAAAGTTAAACCTGTTACTCCAAGTTTTCTTGCTGCTTCTTCATATATCTTTCTGAATTGTTTTTCCATAACATTATATATAAATTTAGCTTTTTGTTTTTCTCTTAATTGAATTGCATATTCAGTTGGTTTTTTATTTGCATTAGGTCTTATTTGTCTATTAGAAGATTTTTTAACCCCTAGGATAACTGGATCGATTCCTAAAGCTCTACACTTCTTCAAAACAGGCTGTCTATTTCTTGCCATTTGTTTAATATTCCTCCTTTATATTTTATCAAATATACGCGATTACACTCTTCTTCTTTTTGGTGGTCTGCATCCATTATGAGGTACAGGAGTTACGTCAGTTATTTTAGTAACTTCTAATCCTGCAGCTTGAAGTGATCTGATACAAGCTTCTCTTCCTGAACCAGGTCCTTTTACTTTAACTTCAATCTTTCTCATTCCGTTTTCCATAGCGATTTGAGCTGCTTGTTCAGCTGCTATTTGAGCTGCGAATGGAGTTCCTTTCTTAGTTCCTTTGAAATTAGAAGTTCCTCCTGATTTCCAGCTTATAACCTTTCCATCTACGTCAGTTATTGTAACTATTGTGTTATTAAAAGTTGAATGTATATGAGCTACTCCGTTAGGAATATTTTTACTTTTCTTTTTTATCTTAGCTACTGTCTTTTTAGCCAATTTAAGCTACCTCCCTTACTAAGTCTTTAAATATCTAAAATACGCTTACTTTCTTATAGGTTTTTTAGGACCTTTTACTGTTCTTGCATTAGTCTTTGAACTTTGTCCTCTTACAGGAAGATTCATTTTATGTCTTAAACCTCTGTAACATTTGATATCCATAAGTCTTTTTATAGATAATCTTACTTCTTTTCTAAGATCTCCTTCAACTTTGATATCTTTTATGATTTCTCTGATTTTATTTACTTCTTCTTCTGTTAAATCTTTAACTCTAGTGTCAAAATTTATCCCAGCTTCTTTTAATATTTTTTGAGAAGTTGGTCTTCCAATTCCATAAATATATGTTAGAGCTATTTCAACTCTTTTGTTTCTTGGGATATCTACTCCTGCTATTCTAGCCAAAATTTTTCCTCCTCTTTTAAAATAAAATTTTAAAGGTTACAATTATATATTACACCACATTTTAGTGGCTAATACTTTCATCGACATGTCCCATTCTGCAATTATGGAGATGGTCCTACGACTCACCATGTCTTTACAGTACTTCATTATCTTAATTAAATTATTAAAATTATGCTGTACTTTTGATCTTACACATTATCCTTGAACTTGTTTATGTTTAGGATTTTCACAGATTACTCTTATTTTTCCATGTCTTTTAATAATCTTACACTTGTCACAAATAGGTTTTATTGATACTCTAACTTTCATTTTAACCTCCTTTCAATACTAGTTTTTCTTTCTGTATACTATTCTACCCCTCGACAAGTCATAAGGAGAGATCTGTACAGTTACTCCATCGCCTGGTAAAATTTTAATGTAATTCATTCTCATTTTTCCAGAGATGTGGCCAAGTATAGTATGTCCATTTTCTAATTCTACTTTAAACATAGCATTAGGTAAGGCCTCTACTATAGTACCTTCCAATTCGATAACATCTTTCTTTGACATTTTTCCTCCCATCGAATAGAAATTCATATTATTATAACATACCTAATAAAAAAAATCTACTGTTTTTTTTAAAATATAAAAAAATTTTTACTTTATTTTTCTTCTTCATCAAGCTCATCAAAATTAAAATTTTTAATTACGGAATTTATTTTTTTCTCTCTTTTTTTCAATCCTTCTATATCATCAGAATTTTTTACTATTGGTTTTATTTTATCTATTTCTTTTTTTATTTCTTCCTCATCATCATAACTTTTATATGAAGTAGGAATTTTTTCATCTTCTTTCTTTTCTTCTTCATTATTATTGTAATAATTATCCCAAAATTCCATTTGTTTCTCTATCTTTTTTCTTTCTTCTTCTAATTTTTCTCTATCTTTCTTCTGAGCTTTCCATTTTAAAGATATCATAAGAATGGAAATTCCAAAAAAAGTCGTTAAGAAAACAGCCAAAAAGATATCTGCTATATGGCTTTCTTTATATTTTATACTAGCTGTAGATACTTCTTCACCTTTGAAAACTATTAGCTTTTTATTGTTAATTAATTCTCTTATAGTACTACTATATATATTGTTTGTTCCTAGTAAGTATTTAAGACTAGCATTATCAATAATTTCATACACAACATCATCTATTGCTTGACTAACTCCTAAATCATCAAAATAATAGTACTTATTTCCTTTTTTCCAAACTTGTCCTGTTGTTCCTGAATCAATATCTTTTATCTTTTCCCAATCTTTTTTCTCACCTAAAGAGAAAATTCCTATATTTTTTGAAACTAAAATATGTGCATGACGAGAGCTACGTCTTCTTTTGCGTAATACATCATAAGAATGAAGATAATAAATATTTTTATCATCAGAAATAACACTAGGTAAAATATTTTCTATTTTTCCTTTAAAAATATTATCTCCAACTCTTTCTTGTTCCTTTGTTTCAGGATTATAGAAAAATATACCATCTTTACTTACAAATAGTAAGTCTCTAACATGAGCACTACCTATACCTAAAATTTGATAAGGAATGTATTTTTTATCAAAAATATATTCTTCTAGAGAAACATTTCCATTTAGTCCATCATAAAGGTAAGTTCTTTCACCTTGCTCAACAGATACTAAGTTTAAATTATCATTACTAGAAAGATTTAAAGCTTCAGTCTTGTAGTAAACATTATTTTTATCATAAAAATAGTCATCATTATATTTATAAACTGCTTTTAAGGTATAGAAATCAGCATTCTCTATAAGTTCTCCTTTATAATAAACTTTTTCTCCATCACTTGCTAAGTATCTAAAATTCTTAATACCTTTTAAGGCTTTAGTTGTTTCTATTTTTTTAAAGGGATAAAAGTATAGCTGCTTTTTCTTAAAGTGAATAATATACTCTTTAACTATAGACCATGTAGAGATATCCTCATTTCGTATATATTCATCTGATAGGAAATAATAGTTCACTCCATCACTGTAATAATTACTACCTAGGCTTTTAAGTCTATTTGGATTTAAGTCAGGAATAATATTATTTCCAAGATAAACATTATTCTTATCTGTTGCTATATAATTATCACGATAATCTCCTGTATCAAATGTTTTGAAACTATCAATATCAACATCTTTTAATTGATATATATCACCAAATGAATTACAATAGATTTTCCCTTCATATTTAATATAGATACTTTTCTCATATTTTTGACCATTATTTAAAATATTTTGATTTAAATTATACTCTGACTTCATTTTATATAAGGAAATTAATTCAAATAAACTAAATACCATAAGAATACTAATAATGATTATAGAAATTTTTTTAAAAATCTTAGTAAAAGAGTTATAATATTCTATCTCGTTTACATTTTTTTCAATGTTTGATAAATCTTCACCATTTACTTTCATCTTTGACCTCTATTCTTTGTCATTATAATCTTTAGATAAGGGTTTTATATTTCTATATTTTTCAAGTAGCATTTTATCTATATTTTTCTTATCTTCCTTATTGAGTTTCTTTAAATATAAGAAAAATACTATAAAAATAAAGCCTAATACTAATAGAAAACCTAAAAATATTTTAAGAACACTATGAAATTTTATAGTAGCAATAAAAAGTTTCTCACCTTTAAACTCTTCAAAGTTTTTATTTAAAATAAACTCATCTATCTTCTCAGCACTTATATATTCTGGATAAGATAATAAACTTTCAAGAGTTTTTTTATCCGTTATTTTGAAAATAGTAGCTCTATAATCATCTGTTTGAGAAGAATTTTCTAAGTTATCAAAATAGTAATATTCACTATCTTTTTGCCAAATAGAACCGATATTTTCATTACCTACATCAGTTAATTTTTTCCAAGACTCTTTTTTACCTAAAGAATAAACTCCTGTATTTCTTGAAGCTAAAAATACCATATTTTTATATCTTTTCCATATTTCATAGTTTTGAAAATAATACATATTCTCATCATCTGTAAAGACATTAGGACTAATTTCTTCTATATTTCCAACAAAGACATTATCTTTTAACTTTACTTGTTTTTTATTTTCACTATCATAAAAATATATTCCATCATCACTAACAAATATTAAACTGTAAAGATGAGTTCCATTACTTCCAATAATTTTATAAGGAGCTTTTTCTCTGTCAAAAGAATAATCTTCTATAAAGACATAGCCGTTTACATCATCATAAAGAAATTTATCATCTGGATTAAGTGAAACAGTTTTTAAATTACCATTATTTTTAATTGGTAGAAGTTTTGATTTATAGTAAACATTCTCTTTGTCAGTAAAATATGTATATTGACCATCAATAGGCTCTAGAGTATTTAAATCAGCATTTTCTAAAATTTCTCCTTTATAATAGATATTATTTCCATCAGTTGCAAAAAATAATAAATTATCAACTGCTTTTAATCTTTTATCTGTTTCTACCTTTTTATAAGGATAGATATAAGATTGAGGACTTTTAGTCTTTGAAAAAGCATATATCAAAGTCTGAAAGATTTCCATAGGAGAAGATAAGTTTTTATTTCTTTCAGACATATCAGAACAAAAGTAAGTATTCGTTCCATCAGTATAATAGCCATTTCCTATAACTTCAAGTTTATTTGGATCTAAGTCAGGAATACGAATATTTCCAAAATAGACAGAATTTTTATCCAAACCAACTATTAAAGTGCTTCTATCAGAATAATCTTGAGAATCTAATACTCTAAATGAATCAACATCAACCTTCTCTAAAAAATATCTTCCTCCACTAGGAACTGAGACAGAAATTTTTCCTTGATATTGTATAAAATCACTATTAGCATATTTTTGCCCCTTTTCTTCTATTTCATAAGAATCTGAACTTGTTGTTTTTAACGAAGCTAGAAGAAAAAGTAAAACAAGAATTGCTAAAATTATGATAGAAAAAATTTTGAGCATAAACATAGTATCAGAACTTCTTTTCTTTTTAAATTTTAAAGTTTCATCAGAATTATTTTTTTTCATTTTTTCCTCCTAAATTCTTTAAAAATAAAAAAGATAAGATAAGCAACAAGAAAAATTCTTATGGAATATTTAAAAATTTTATCAACTATATCAGTCTTATATTTCACAGTTATAGTCATCTTCTTTTCACCAGAAACTGCTATCAATTTTTCATTTTTTATAAGTTCCTCAATATCATCTGTTTTGTCATCAGCTTTTGATAATAGATAATTAAGAGTTTCTTTATCAGAAATTTCATAAATAGTATTATCCATAAAAGGAAAAATACCTAAGTTGTTGAAATAGTAGTATTTATCTTCCTTTTTCCAAATACTAGCGACACTAGCTTCTTTAATATCTGCTACCTTTTCCCAACCTTCTTTTTTATCTAAATAACAGATATCTGTATTTTTTGATATTAATTCTCCAATACTTTTTTTAGTAGCTGTACTTACATCATAAGCATGGAAATAATAAATATTCTCATCATCAGTAAAAACATTAGGAGTAATTTCTTCTATATTACCAATAAAAATATTATCTCCAGCTTTTAATTGTTGTTTCTTTTGGTTGTCATAATAATATATTCCATCTTTAGCGATAAATATTAGATTATATAGAGTAGTCCCATTATTTCCAATAACTTTATAAGGAGCTTTTTCTCTATCAAAAGAATAATCTTCTATAAAGACATAGCCATTTATTTCATCATAGAGAAATTTATCTCCATGTTCACTTGAAACAATCTTTAACTTTCCACTATTTTTAATAGGTAAAAGATTAGACTTATAATAAACATTTTCCTTATCAGCAAAATATTCAGCATTTTTATCTATAATTTCTAATGTACTTAAATCAGCATTGTTTAAAATTTCTCCCTTGTAATAGACATTATCTCCATCAACTGCAAATAACCCAAAATTATCAAGTGCTTTTAAATTTTTTGCCCCTTCTATTTTCTTATAAGGAAAGATATATTTTGAAGAATCTTTATCAAGTTCAGAAAAAGGAGAATAAAAATAAGTATTTGTACCGTCAGTATAATAACCATTTCCTATAACTTTAAGTTTATTTGGATTTAGATCAGGGATAATTACATTTTCAAAATAAACAGAATTCTTATCTAAAGCGATATTTTGTGTAAAATAGTCTTCTGGTTCAAAAGGTTTAAATGTAGCTATATCAGCATTTTTAAGTTCTTGCATTCCATCATTTAAGGTAAAAACATAAATTTTACCTTGATATTTAAAAAAATTACTTTTTTCATATTGTTCACCATTAGTCTCAATTTCGTAAGTGTTATTACTAGCATTTATCCAATTAGAAATAAAGAAAGGTATAAAAAACAATGGAAAAATTACAAACACAATTATAGTTATTTTAAGATAAAATGATGTATTTGAAGTTTTTTTCTTTTTAAAAAGATCGTCTAAGTTGTTTGTTTTCATAAATTGTTCTCCTAAAATTTTTATATTAATTTTTATTTTTTGGAAAATTTAGATTTTTTTCGTTTTTTTAAAAAGTTTGCAATATCAAATCTATATCTTGCATATAATCCAATTAAAAAAGCGATAGAAATAAAAATAATTTTTGGAATATTATAGGCATAAGGGTCTTCAATAAAATGGATAGTAGCTGTCATTATAACTTCGCCATTAAAGGCTATTAATTTTTTTTCAGATATAAAATCTCTTATTTTATCTGGTAAGTTTATAGAATATCCATCTTTTAAGTTTGAAAAATTCAATAAATAGTCAAGAACTTCTTTATCAACAATTTCATAAATAGTTCTATTTATATTTTGATTAAAACCATAAATATCAAAATAGTAATATTTATTTCCTTTTTTCCATATACTTCCATCTCCACCAAAATTGATATCAGCTACTTTTTTCCAATCATTTTCCCAAGCAGTTTTTTTATCAAGATAACGTATTCTAGTGTTTCTTGATATTAGTTGACCATTTAAAGGTTTTTTCATCAATGAAAAAGGATTATTGCCTGACCTTTTTGCCCAGTCTTCATATACATCTAAATAGTAAACATTTTCATCATCAGAAAATATATCTGGATAAATTTCTTTAATTTCACCTTTAAAAATGTTATCTCCTATTCTTTCTTGTTTTCTCTTAAGTGGGTCATAAAAATAAACTCCATTCTTACTTATAAAAAGTAAACTAAAGTGATGTGTTCCATCAACTCCAACAACTTTATAAGGAGCATTTACTGTTTCAAAAAGATAGTCATTTGCATAAACATTCTTACTTTCCTCATCATAAAGATAGTAGACGTTGTAATCATTCTCGTGAAATACTTTTAATTTTCCGTTATTTTTAAATGATAAAAGTTTAGATTTATAATAAACATTTTCTTTATCAGCAAAATAAAATAATGCATCTTCAATTGTTTTTATTGTATAGATATCTGCATTAACTAGCTTTTCACCTGCATAATATACTTCTTCACCATCAGTTGCAGAATTTTTTAATTCTTCCACTTTTTCTAATCTTTTATTAGTCTCTAATTTTTTATATGGATAAAAATAGTATTGAGGTCTTTTTGTTTTAAAGAAAAAGTGAGATATATTTTGTATAATTGTACTTTTGGCTGATAACTCTTCATTGTACTCTGAAGATGTTGAGCAAAAATAACTATTAGTACCATCACTATAATAATTATTCCCTACATAATACAATTTATCAGTGTCTAAATCTGAAACTCCAATATTTCCAAAATAAACTCTATTTTTATCATAAGCTACATTTCCATTATTATCTTCTTCAAAGACTTTAAAAGTAGGGATATCTACTCCTTCAACTTCTAATAATCCATTCCCATAAACTAAAGCATAGATTTTATCTTTATACTTATAGAAATCACTTACCCCATATCTTTCACCATTCTCCTGAATTTCAGAAGTTTCATCACTGGAAAAAGCAATACAAAATATAACTATGAAACACAATAAAAAAAGTATTATTGCTGAAAGTACAGCAGCTTTTATCATTATATTAGCATTTTTTTGATTATTCGTTTTCATTTTAAACCCCTAATTATTTCGATAATTTTTCTATTATAGTATAACACAAAAATGATTTTTTATAACAAAAAAAACCGATAAAAATTCACTTTTAAACCGGTTTTCAATATTTTACAATTTTAAAAAAATTTTTTTAAAATTAATCATTAACAAAATTAGTTTGCTAATGCATTAACTTTTAATGTAAGTCTTGATTTT
>ERZ773203.702-NODE-702-length-18257-cov-3.454181_pt1 | contig 18257 bp, 18 predicted proteins | sample MGYA00580529_ERZ773203 | MGnify/ENA primary metagenome ERZ773203 (study PRJEB29015, sample SAMEA2738176) | human oral metagenome | biome: human oral; feature: human-associated habitat; material: saliva | place: China | collected 2177 ... | reverse complement strand
CATCCATCTTTGGGAAACGCTCGAAACACATGCGAAGTGTTTTCTTTGGCCATGCACGTGAACCTGATTCTGGTACAAAATAAGTCACAGCGACGTTGTCACCTTTAAGACAATAAGAGAAAGCTATTGACTCTTCAATCTTCGTACCAGTCCAAGGATTGTAGCTTCTATCAATGGTTGGAGACAAGAGACCTATCACATCCTTTCCTTCATAAGCTACTTGCCAGAAGTAACGATGGCTTGTTGGCTTCAAGTCCTTAGGCATTGTAGACACCTTAGTAGTATAGAGTGAAAGGAACTTCATCGTCTTTCCTTCAACAGTTACCCCAAATTCCTTAACATCATCAGCTGTATATTTTGTGATTTTCCCCGTCATTGAAGGTGACACGAACAGTGTCTGCAAGGCGATAACGTTCTGTCCATACATACTAGCCATAACCTTTGTTGTTTTTACATTAAAGATATAACCTGATACTTTGTCGCCATTTTGAAGTGTAATGACACACTGTACGGGCTCTTCCTTCTTGTCTTTAGCATTAATTGATACGACACCTACCAACAACATGAGTAGTGTCAACATGATTACATGAAGCTTTTTCATTATTATTATTATTCGTTTTAGTTGAAAGTTCTTTTATTAGTACCGCAAAGATATATATAAAATGTGGGAACAGGAACAACTGTTAAGGATTTTGTCTATACTATTTATGATTTTAATAATAGATTATCAATCATCATAAAGGCAAAAAAAAGCCCCCTAACCTTTACAAAAGTAAGGTTAGGGGACTTGTTCCTTATTTCTTAATTAGCGGTCAAGCTTCCACGTAACACCGTCCTTAGTGTCCTTAACCTGGAACCCTGCAGCCGCCAAAGAGTCACGAATCTGATCACTGACAGCCCAGTTCTTCTCCGCTTTAGCCTTAGCACGAAGGTCGAGAACCATATCAACGACCTTGCCATAAGCTTCCTCACGAGCATCATTATTGGCTCCACGCTCATTCTGAAGACCAAGGATATCGAAGGCAAAGAGCTTCATCGTATCCGTCAACTCCTGTAAGTCATCAGCAGAAATCTGTGCCTTATGGTCGACAATAGTGTTCACAAGATGACAAGCTTCGAAGAGATTTGATATGACAGCAGGCGTCATAAGGTCGTCATTCATCGCATCATAACACTTCTGACGAAGCTCTGCAACGAACGTCTTTGTATTCTCATCAGATGCAGCAGAAGGCTGAATGCGTGCTAAATCCTCGATACCATTCATCAAACGTTCGTATCCTTTCTCTGCTGCTTGCAGTGCTTCATTGGAGAAATCAACGGTCCCACGATAGTGAGCAGAGAGGATAAAGAAACGAATTGTCATTGGAGAATAAGCCTGAGAGAGCGTATCATGCTTGCCAGTAAAGAACTGTTCAAGCGTAATAAAGTTCCCTAAAGACTTGCCCATCTTCTGTCCGTTGATGGTAATCATATTGTTATGCATCCAATATTTCACCATTTGGTCGCCCTGTGAAGCCACAGCTTGAGCTATTTCACACTCATGATGGGGGAAGATAAGGTCCATTCCACCACCGTGAATATCAAAGTGATCACCCAAATACTTACGTCCCATAGCCGTACACTCGCAGTGCCAGCCAGGGAAACCATTACTCCATGGCGATGGCCAACGCATGATATGCTCGGGCATAGCACGCTTCCAGAGCGCAAAGTCAACCTGATTATGCTTCTCACCGACACCTGCTAACTCACGAGAGTTATTGATCATGTCGCTAAGATTACGCCCAGAGAGGATGCCATAGTGGTGATCCTTATCATATTTCTCCACATCAAAGTAGATACTACCATTACTTTCATAAGCATAACCATTGGCAAGAATCTCCTTGACAAGCTCCTCCTGCTCAATGATATGTCCCGTTGCATGAGGTTCAATGCTTGGTGGAAGCACGTTAAGAGCACGCATCGCGTCATGATAACGGTTCGTATAATACTGCGCAATCTCCATTGGTTCCAACTGTTCAAGGCGTGCTTTCTTCTCTATCTTATCATCACCTTCATCAGCATCATGCTCTAAATGCCCCACATCAGTGATGTTCCGAACATAACGAACCTTATAACCAATGTGCTTAAGGTAACGAAAAAGAATATCAAACGTGATTGCTGGACGAGCATGTCCTAAGTGTGGATCACCGTAAACAGTTGGTCCGCAGACATACATTCCCACGTTTGGCGCTGCTATCGGCTGAAAAAGTTCCTTCTTACGATGCAGAGTATTGTAAATAACTAAGTCTTGCATAATCAGTTGCTTATTACTTTATGATGCAAAATTACAAAAATATTGTCAGTCATAACACGCCTATGCTGATTTTTTATTATCTTTGCTTCATATCCACAAGAGATATCAACCGAACTGAAAAAATGAATGTTTAATCAATAAAAAACTTAAGATTATGATTATCACAACAACCCCGACCATTGAAGGTCACCCTATTATTGAGTACAAAGGTATTGTAACTGGAGAGACTATCATCGGTGCTAACGCATTTAAAGACTTCCTTGCAGGCATCAGAGACATCATAGGTGGACGCAGTGGGTCCTATGAGAAGGTGCTTCGAGAGGGCAAAGACACTTCTATACAAGAGATGATCCAACGTGCTGAAGAGCTTGGTGCTAACGCCATTGTGGGTATTGACCTTGATTATGAGACTGTTGGGCAGGGTGGTTCTATGCTCATGGTCACCTGTTCTGGCACAGCTGTAAGAATCTAACCACGAACTTACAGTAAACAATCAGCCTACAAAAACAAAAAGAGGATACGCTTTTAGAGGCGTATCCTCTTTTCTTATACAACCCTTTAACACTATGAGAAATATTCATACTTATCTGATTCCGTTTTAATAATACGCCTCAGCTCTGTTTTTTACCACTACTTTGAATGCGCCAACATACGCCTTGTCATTCTGTAACCATTATGATTTCTTATTCCCACCATGATCAGGCGAACATGAGACATGTGCTTCAGCCATACGAAGCACTGTCTGAAACAAGTAAAAGCATAGACAAAAAGACTCCCAAACCTTTCTATAGGCTTGGGAGTCCATATGCTATGCACGTTCCTTATGTTTTATATTAGAACGTTTCCTTTATTATTCATCAAAACCAATTGGGCGAAACTGATGCTGTTCTTCACTATATACGAAGCCTGCATCATGTAGACGAGACTTAAGTTTATCAACATCTTCGCCGAAATTATAACAGAGTGATTCCAAAGAATCAAACTCTTCATCACGCAGTAGCATGTTTGCACTACTTACAAGGATCGCTGGATCCTGTGGTAACTTATCCATATTCTTTATTCTATTAACTTACTTCATTGATTCACTTACAAACTGTAGAGGGAGAAGTTCCTTTACAGTATTGATAACATAGACGCCTCCTGTACCATAAAGAAGGATACGAATGGGCTGCTTGTATCGATCTTCTATCTCTAAGATTACCTGTCGACAGGCTCCGCAAGGAACTATCGGATCGTGCATCAACCCGTGCTCATTACGGGCAGCAATGGCAAGAGCCGTTACAGGTTGGTCTGGATAATTTGACTGTGCAGCGAATATTGCAGAACGTTCAGCACATAATCCCGATGGGAATGCAGCATTTTCCTGGTTGGCCCCCATAACTTCCTTGCCATTGGCAAGGCGTAAAGCAGCCCCAACCTGAAAGCGACTATAAGGGGAATAGCTGTTCTCTGTAGCCGCTATAGCTGTCTGAATAAGATGTTGATCATCAGCAGATAGTTCATCAAAAGTGCCGAAACCAATCTTTATACTTAGGTCTATTGTCTTCATTTATGTATTTGTCTTATGACTGGGAGACTGATAAGTTAATTACTCATCAGCTCATAACATCCTATATCCGGCTTATTATCACGTGGCTTACCATCATGATCTTTCGCAAAACGAGTATCATTCAGGACCTTACCAGCATCAATAGCTGCCGATTTCTCTCCATCTTTTAGCTTCAAAAGATGGAAGTTGAAACGCTGTTTGTCTGCATCAACCATAACAAACTGTTTCTCACCACCTGATGGATAATCCTTCGTATTCTCCCATATCACATCCATAAAATGGGTAAGTAACGTTGTATCCTTAGGCTTATCAGTGCGTAATATACAATGATCAAACTGATAGTTAGCCATCATATTATCCCTATTATCAACCATCACAACGTCATCAGCGTACCCTGTAATCAAAGAGTTTACGATATCAAAGCTCTGTAAAGCATACTCCTTGTCGCCCAAATGATTGCTGATACGGAGTGCTGCCCCACGGTTTCCATCGAAAGGATAGAACTGAGCAAAGGTGCAATGTGTTAACGTTGTCTTACCACCAAGGAAGGAAGCACAATCCATTAGTGTGTTGGAAAACTGAGTGTTATAAGCTTCAACCGTACTACTTACCGCCTGTAAACCATATCCTTGACAGTTATGGACAGTAGAGTTGGCAAGCAAAAGCTTCTGTTGTGCTGTGTTTGAACTGTCACAAACAATACCATCATAGGCAGAATGAAGATCAGTATACATGAGAACATTGTCGTAACTGTCCTTATGGAAGTGTATTCCCCTCCACTGTCCGCTCACACGATCATATGGAAGATAAGAGAACATCCAGTCAAGACGATCGCCACGAAGCACCACAGGGTTATCAGCCGTACCCTCACAACGTAATGTACCGTGTACATCTATAGCAGCTTTGTTGGAGAAATAAAGTGTTGTTCCTGCTGGAATGGTCAGTGTTGCACCAGCAGTAACCTTTAACGTGTCCTGTAAAACAATAGGCTTTGAACCTGTAAGAGTCGTATTCGTAGTCACGTTTAATCCTTTCAGGAGCTCCGCATCCCAACTATAAACATTGAGATTCACCTTCTGTTGTACCCCACTCTCAAGCGTAAAGATGAGGTTATCCGTAATCTGCTGTGGGGTAGTAGCACTATTAATAGGCGATGTCATTTCTACAAAGACCCGAATACTATCCTTATTACGCACCTCAAGATTGTTTGCCTGATAGCCATTAGAAGCATCGAGACTTATCCCATCGACATTCACACGAAAACCTGTCTGGTTTCCTTGTGCCAATCTTACGTTTGCCAAACGCAATCCATCACCAGAGTTATTATAGACCCAAAAGGTTTTCGTTGGTGTTGGAACGTTCGAGAATGTAGTATCAAGTCGCAGTGTATCTGTCGAAAAAGACAGAAGATTACCAGTTGATGTTGAGAAAGAATCATCATCGGAACATGCTGCCATCATCACGACGGATGCAAGAAGGAATAATATAGTTAATTTCTTCATCATATATCTTTTAGTTCTTAACTAACGGTATTGTAAAATGTTTATTGCACAATCCGTCTTATTCCAAGTCAACATGTTCTACACTAATCTCATCATTAAGAAAGATACGAGCACTCTCTTTAAACTTCTCAGGATTCTCTGTTGTAAGATACTTCACGGTACCATGCTTCGTACAACGACGCTCCATGTCAGGATGACGATGAAGGTAATCCTGAAGACTTTCGGCAACATACTCTCCCTGTGGGACTATTTTTATCCCACGCGGCACATGCTTCAAAATCTTCGACATCAGTATAGGGTAATGAGTACAGCCAAGAATGACAGTATCTATTTCAGGGTCAAGGCGCATAATATGATCAATACGCTTCTTAACAAAGTAATCAGCTCCAGGGCTATCTGCTTCATTGTTCTCTATAATCGGGACCCACAAAGGACAAGCTACACCTGTTACTTTCACATCTGGCCATAACTTCTGAATCTCCATATTATAGCTATGACTCTTTACTGTTCCCTCTGTTGCTAACAAACCTACATGTTGTGAATGGGTCAGTTTACCTATAATTTCAGCTGTAGGACGAATGACTCCCAGCACTCTTCTGTTTGGATCAAGCTTCGGGAGATCATTCTGCTGTATGCTACGGAGAGCCTTTGCGGATGCCGTATTACAACCCAAAATAACCAACTGACAACCTGACTCAAAGAGTTTCATAACAGCCTGACGCGTAAACTGATATACAACATCAAAGGAGCGTGAACCATATGGAGCACGTGCATTATCGCCCAAATAAAGATAGTCATACTCTGGGAGCAGCTGACGAATACCATGTAAGATTGTCAGACCGCCATAACCAGAATCAAAAACTCCAATAGGTCCTGGTGCTTGTGAATAGCTTGTCATTATCTTTTTACCCTTTCACCTTACTTAAGCACAGCAATGAGTGCATCTGTGATATCCTCTCCCTTCGCTGTATCCACATACAAAAGAGTATTATTATCTGAATTGAGAATGAAAGCATAGCCACTTTCCTTCCCCATCCCACGAACTGTTGCATCAAGTTTTCTGCGAACAGGAGCATAAATATCATCTTCTGCTTTCTTTAATAAGCGTTCTGTCTCCTTACGGAAAGCCACATTACGATCCATCAGTTCTTCTAATTCGGCCTGTCTTTTACGAAGAATAGATGGCTCTAACTTACGTTGCACATCAAGAAATTCCTCATAACGACTATTAAAATCGTCAGCAGAACGCTTCGCTTCGGCATCATACTTTGCCTTAAGGTCGTTATAGCTACGTGTAGCTGTGGCATAGTCAGCCATTGCATGAAGCACCTTATCATAGCTAAAGTATGCAAACTTAAATGCTGGAACACTCTGTTGTGCCATTGCCAAGAGCGGCAAAAGCATGAAAACAAAGGAAAAAATTAGTTTCTTCATTACGTTATATATTATCTTTTCTATATGTACACATTCGCATACGCTTGCAAATGTTCGATAACGTAGCCTCTATGCAAATTGCATACGACTGCATTGTCATCAACATTCAATTTGTCAGCACTCAATACGATGACATTACAATCTGGCAGTCTTTTTGAAGTTTTCGGTAACGATTCGTAAAATTGCTCATCAACTACGACAACACTGCCGCCAATCAGCATATCAGCTACCTCATTGACGAATTCGATGCATGAAAAGCCAATAGTGCCAAAGCCTAATGCCCACTTAACATCTGTACAAGCTAATAGTCTAATCATCTTTCGCACTCTCCTCTTGTAATGCTCGCTGAACTTCTTTGTCATGTTCGAAGTCGTCTTGCATGCGTTTAAGGTCTTTAGCAAGCTTTCTGTCCATTATTGCTTTGTAACGACTTATGCATTGCTGGCCATCGCACGTATACGTAACTATCTGTGCATATTCGTTAATGCCGACTTTTAGTAACGACATAGCAAGCTTGTCAAACTGGTCTGATGCAAGTTTCATGCAAACTGTTGTCGGCAGGTCATTAGTTTCACAAGCTACTGTTATGAAGTCCTGCATAGACCTGCGATTCATAGCTACATCACCATAGCCCCGTAAGCTAAGTGCATAATGCGCAGCTACTTGCTTGCTAAATGCATGTAAGTCAACATGTTCTGATGCCTTTGAAGCTGTTGAGGTTGTTGAGGTGCTTTCTGCATGCTTTGCATCTGTTTGTACGCTAAGCTTTGCACTGTCAGGTGTGCTTTGCTTAGCTTTAACAGTAGCCTGCTTACTTGCATACTGTTTGTGCTGTACGTTTGGCTTTTTGCTACAAGAGCATAGCAGTGCTAACATACAAATCAATAATGTCAATCTTGTCATAATCCTAATTGTTGTAGCACTTGCCAGCTTGGAAAGGCTATTGTCGGTGTTAAGCCGTGTAGCTGTTCAACTGCTGTGTTAATAATGTTATCGTAAATGTCACCGAGTTCTGTACGATTAACAACGACCATCTTTCGATTCTCTACGAACTTGTCATAAATTTAAACATAAGTGAGGTCATCGCAAGAACATATATCCGTGCGGTGACCTCACCCTTTTTTCTCCTCTAAAATAGTGTTAGTCGTTGATTGGAAAAACTCTTTTCCTACTCAATCAACAGATAGGATGATTAGGAATTCTATGATAGCCAATAAAGCTTATTACGCAAGAACAGCTTAACTCCACGCTAAATCAAGGAGAATCAACTACGGGGCAAAGGCACCCGCAATGTTTTACTTCATCTTAGCCAACTGAGCCTTAACCTCTGCAGTGATATCCTTGCTAAGTGCTTCATTGATATACAATGGTTGGCCTGCTGCCTTTTCCATAATATAAACATAGTTACCAGCCTTAGCTACTGCTGCAATAGCATTACGAACTTTCTCAAGAACAGGGCCAAGTTGCTTCTGCTGCTCCTCATTGAAAGCCTTCTGGTTGTCCTGAGCTGTCTGCTGGATCTTGTTATACATATCCTGTAAGTTCTTCTCTGTTTCAGCCTGCTTTGTTGCATTCATTGTGCTCTTAGACTTATCATAAGCATCTGCCTGACGCTGAAGTTCTGCCTGCATATCTTCAAGCTGCTTCTGATATACTTTACCTTTAGCCTCCAACTTACTCTGAACAGCTGTAGCCTCTGGAAGAGATTGGAGAAGAGCCTGTGAATCTAAGTGACCAAACTTCTGTGCAAACAATGTCATCGGTGCACAGAGCATCAACATTAAAAATAACTTTTTCATTTTTCTTATCGTTTTAATTGTTTATAAATTCGTTACTGATTTGAATAACCAAGCTTCTGTAATACTTCATTGCTGATATCAACCTTAGGTGATCCATAGATTATACCTGCAGAATTGCTAGAACGATCAATTACAAGACTATAGCCACGCTGGTCAGCAATGTCCTTGACTGCATTATAGATTTCATCTTGTATTGGGGTTATCAAGCTCGTACGCTTCTTAAAAAGTTCACCTTCAGGACCGAAATACTTACGCTTGAGGTCCGAAGCTTGCTTTTCTTTTGCGACAATAGCCTCTTGTTTTTTCTTCTTTTGTTCTTGAGAAAGAAAAACAACTTCGTTCTGATAGTTCTTATACATTGTAGAAGCTTCCGTATTGAGAGCCTCAACTTCAGCTTGCCACTTCTTACTGACTTGATTTAACTGTTCGTTAGCACGCTCATAAGCAGGCACATTACGGAGAATATACTCCATATCAATTAGTGCAAACTTCTGCGCAGAAGCTGACAAAGGCAAGAGAGTAAAAAGGTAAAGAGGTAAAACATACCTCAATACTTTGCTCAATATCTTCTTTTTATTCATCATCCTTCTATATTTAATTATAAACCTATAAATCCTTTTTATACAGATTCTCTTCTTAATGTTCAACGACTAAACATGAAAGTTCATTCCATTAAAACTCTTGTCCAAGGATGAAGTGGAATTGACTTCCACCCTTCTGACCAAAGACTTTATCGAATCCATAAGCCCAATCAATACCCATCAATCCAACCATTGGGAGGAATATACGTACACCAATACCTGCTGAACGTTTCATATCAAATGGATTGAACTTACTTGTTTCTGTCCATGCATTACCAGCCTCAACAAATCCTAATCCATAGATGGTAGTATTACCCAAAAGGAACGGATAACGAAGTTCGAGTGAGAAGCGATCATAAGCATAGCCCTCTGCACCATAAGGAGTAAGAGACCCGTTCTCATAACCACGCAAGCCGACAGTTTCTTCTGCATATCCTGTAGAATATCCACTCATACCATCACCACCCATATAATAGGTTTCAAACGGACTCTTCTTATGTTTATTGTAGCTTCCTAACAGACCAAATTCAACTCGTGTTACCAAGACAAAGCACTTCTGTCCATTTGTAAGAGCAGTAAAAGTACGAGCCTTGAACTTCCACTTATGATACTCTACCCAACGATATTTCTCTTGTTGTTCTTTTGAATAGGTCGGAGAATTACGATCCGTTGCCAAGTGTGCATAGTCCTTGCCATCCCACTTTGACCAAGGTGGAGTTATCGTCAGTGATACAGTAAAGTCTGAACCACGACGTGGGAAGAGCTGGTTATCTGTTGACGTACGATTGAGCGAAACGTTTAAATTAAGGTTATTTGCTGAACCATTTGACATAATGAAATAACGCCAATTACGCAACATATAACGTTGATATTGCAATTGTAGAGAAAGTGTAAAGTAGTCATCAGGCCAGTTCAAGCGCTTACCCCAACCAACATAGATACCCAACAACTTCACATATTTATCAGGATCATAATAGTTCTGATAATTATTATAATTATAATTGCCATACCCATACAGGTAATTATTATAATTATTCATGTAAGCACTATTATAGTAATTGCTTGAGACATCGGTCTGCTTAGAATAAGATACACCAACACTAAACTGAATAGGACGCTTACCGCCAAGCCAGTTAGTTGAATACTGTGCATTATATGACTGATAGTAAGTACCGTTTGTCTGTGCTCCCAATGACAATGTTTCACCATCTCCAATAGGCAGAATACCTCGATGTTCACGATTTCTACGGAAGAGGTTTGCCATTGAGAAGTTGTTCAACTTCAAACCAACTCGGCCTATAACACCTGTCTGTCCCCAGCCTAGCGAGAGCTCTACCTGATCATTTGACTTCTGCTTAAGGTTGTAATTAATATCTACCGTACCGTCTTCGTAGTTTGGCTTTGGTACTGGATTGATAGCTTCAGGGTCAAAATGTCCCATAGATGCTAACTCACGTGCAGAACGTTGGAGAGCTTCTTTCGAGAAGAGATCACCAGGTTTTGTACGTAACTCACGACGCACGACATTCTCATAAAGACGGTCATTACCATTAATCGTCACTCGATTGATATGTGCTTGCTGTCCTTCATAGATACGCATTTCAAGATCTATCGAGTCACCCACAATATTTACTTCCGTCGGTTGAAGGTTATAGAAGAGATAACCATTGTTCCAATAAGCATTACCAACGGCATCTTCATCCTGAGAAAGACGTTTATTCAAATAAGTTTGATTATACACATCACCCTTCTTCATATCAAGAAGACGTGAAAGATAATCGCTCGAATAAACTGTATTTCCCACCCATGTAATATTTCGGATATAATACTTCTTACCCTCATCAACTTTTACATAGACATCAACATGCTTTGGATCAACATTCCATACACTGTCTTTCAAGATTGTTGCGTCACGATATCCATACTCGTTGTACTTCGTAATAAGATTTTTCTTATCTTCCGTCCAACGCTCTGGAGTGAACTTTTTCGACTTTAGAATGTTCTCTAACTTACCTGCTTCATGGGTCTTAGTAAAAGCACCTTTAGTGAATAATGTACCTTTAATCTTATTATCAGATAAATGTTCATTACCCTCAATGATGATTTGACGTACCTTTAACTTCTCCTTTTTATCGACATCGATATCAAGAATAACCTGATTCTTGTTAAGAACATCATCCCTTTGCCGAATCGAGATAACAGCATTCTTATAACCCTTGTCGTCAAAATACTTCTTAGCAAGTACTTTTGCGCGGTCAATCATATTCGGAGTTATCTGTCCACCCTTAACAAGTCCCAGCTTTTTCTCCATATCTTCTCTTTCACTCTTCTTCAACCCATTGTAATTAATGGTAGAGATTCGTGGACGAGGAGAAAGATGAATCTTCAAATAAATATTATCTCCAACGATAGAATCAGCTGTGATAGAGACCTCAGAGAAGAGACCATGCTTCCAATAACGCTTCACAGCATCAGTAATGGCAGTGCCAGGCACCTCTATCTGCTGCCCGACACTAAGCCCCGATATACCTGTAAGAACATAGTCTTCATAACCATCAATACCTGTCACAGCTAATCCAGCCAACTTATAAGTATGTGGATTACCTCCATAACTGATATCTGGGTTTACGATTTTCTCTTGTGCCCTCGTTGTAAGACTCATTCCAGAGGCGAGAGCAAGGAGTATCAATACCTTATTTATATTAGTCATCTATCGTGTAACTTATTTATTTTCATTTTCAATTTGTTTCTCTGTCTTTCCGAAACGGCGTTGCCGCTGCTGAAAACTTCCAATAGCTTTATGCAGATCCAGCTCATCAAAGTCTGGCCAATAAGTATCACAGAAGTAAAGTTCAGAGTAAGCAATCTGCCATAACAGATAATTGGAGATACGCAACTCACCCCCTGTTCTTATCAGCAAGTCGGGATCTGGCATAAAATTAGTCTGTAGGTGACGACTAATAACATCTTCTGTTATCATTTCTGGCTGAATAAGGCTGCTACTATCTAGCTGATGTTCTGCAATAATCTCCCTCATTGCCTTCGTAATCTCCCAACGTGCACTATAGCTTAAAGCTACCACCATGGTCATTGCTGAGTTCTTTGCGGTATGTTCTTCCGTCTCATGCAGTTTATTCTGTACCTCTTGTGGCAAACGTGCGATATCGCCAATCACTCGAAAACACACATTATTCTTCATAAAAATTTCGTCCTCCAGCGATGTAAGGACCAGTCCCATCAAGGCAGCTATCTCATCAGAAGGACGACTCCAGTTCTCAGTAGAGAATGTATAGAGCGTTAAATACTTCACGCCAAGCCGAACACACTCAGAAGTGATACGACGAACCGTATCCACTCCAGCCTGATGACCATATGAACGAGGCTTATTTCGTTCAGTTGCCCAACGACCATTACCATCCATAATGATAGCTATATGCTCAGGTATTCGCGTCATGTCTATTCCTTCTGTCATATATTTGAAGAGATAACCTTTTCTTTTGTTTTACTTATTATCGTCCACAGTCTGTCTATTCATCCTCATTATGACATGTACGGCACTTTGCCGAGAAGCTATACGAGAATGTTAGCTGAAGTGTTGAGTAACAATCAGTATTCTTAAAGAGCCCACTACTTTTTATACCATAAGGATCTTTCTGACCATCCAACTCATCACTAAGAGAGAAATGCATAGCCCATTCCAACCCAATATTCGTTCGTTCCCCAATCTTGTACTTAACTCCTACTCCAATAGGAAGATTAGCCGTAAATGCAGATTTACGATCCCCATTATCTATCTTCACATACGTAGCGCCCAATCCTATTGTTACATAAGGAGACAAACGCTGAGCACCACGATAATCATGACCTGTCCCATATGGGAGAAAATTATACTCATAAGCCAATCCTACATCGACTAAAGAGTTATTAAAAGTATAGGGAGCTGATGCAAACTTCGGATAATATGTCTTCACATCAGCTGAAGAACCTTTCATTTTCCCAAACGAAACATTCATTTTAAACCCCATATAAGGACTGAGATTGTATCGTGCAAGTACAGTCCCCATAGGTTGTAAATCTTTAAAAAGTGAACTATTAAAGTCACCAAGATACCCCATCATTCCGACACCAGCACCAATCTCCATCTTATATTCAGGATCTGTCTGTGCCAATACCGGTACAGAGCTAAACAGAATAAGAAGACTTATGACACTTCGCCTCATAATTGAGTCCTTTCATTTATTATTCAGTAGCACTGCTCAGATTAATATCCCATGCCACTCTATTTAACCTTCCACGCCACACTTTACTACCACTAATAATCCAAACAAACTGTTTTTTATCAACAGCAGCAGTAAACGTATTACCAAGACGCACATCTTTAGGATATGAGAAGGCAGCATCACTCGTCCAAGTGATACCTCCATCACGTGACAAAAGCATCTGAGCTGCCTCGTTACTTGCTGTCAAGCCCATTGCTAAAGCTGCATTATCATAACGAACAACCGTAAGATGCTTGTATACTGGTAACAAATATCTGCTCATGTTACTTTCAACAAGAGTCCACTGATTAGCAATACTGGAGGTATTACTATCTGACAACCTTGTCCATACAACGCTTTTTCCCGCAGCTGTTTGTCCTACAAGCATCACATGACTAACATTCTCATTACCTGTTGCTGATGAAAGAACATAACTAACATTGTTTACTGGCAGATAAGATGCATCACTGTCGAGCGATTCATTTGCCCATGTCAATCCACCATCCTTTGATACAACAAGTTTATCATTAGTGGTAAGAGCAAATAACTCTGAAGATGATGCGGCTACAAGTTGCTTGAGATTACCATTTGTCGCAACCACAGTCCAAGTGTTACCATCAGTTGAGGTCAGCACCTGATTGTTATCAACCGCAAAAAGTTTACTACCCTGTGACAAGATTCCCTTATAAGCATTTGCAGAGAAAGTCTTATTAAGTCTTACCCAGCTATTACCATCTGTTATTGACGTTGTATATCCCACTGTTTGTGAACCATTTGTACCAAAGACAAATAACTTGTCTCCAACACTCACAGTCTTCATTGTTGTCAGACTTGCAAAGTTGCTATTATCACGCATTGCTGTCCAAGTAAAGACATTACCCTTCTGTTTATGAGCATTAACAGAGATTTTATAATCACGATAACTGTCCCCTGAAGCTGAATACACACGGAACTTTATTGGTTGCGTAAAGTCCAAAGAGTCATTCTCCGAATAATAATACTGCTTACCATCCTTATTAGACGTGAAAACGACTGTCCCAAAATTCTTGGTTGAAACCTTTGTCAATACATGTGCAACATCTGTCCCATAGGGCAAAGAATCTGGATTATATATTAATCCTTGTGCCTGATCAATATAGAACTTGACCTTACTTGCATTGAATTTCTTTTTATAAACACTATCCCGACCATCCTTTGTAACAGTATCACGGACCTGTGTCAGCTGTCCTAAAGAGAAAGCCGTTATCGCTGTGTCGTTATAAGTTGTTGTCTTGTTATCACTTTCATCTTTCAAACATGAAGACAACGTGAATGTGGTCAACATAAGAGCCACAAGGAAATATATCTTATTACTCATCAGATACTAATTAATGAATTTAACTGCAAATATAATCAGAATTCTTCAGAATAAGCTTCTTTTACGAGGTTAATTATGCAAAATATTGAAATTCTACTTGATTTTTTAAGTTTGTTTAGGATTAAAAAAGAAGACAGTGCAATCTACTCACACTGTCTTCCTTACAGAAACTTAACGAATATTGCTGAATGTCAGCGCTATAATACTGAGAATTGTCATAACCATGACACCTCCAAGTAATAGCATCGTCTCGGAATCTAATAACATGTTTCTATGATTTAAATACTATACTAAAAGCTAACCATTCGTTGGTTGCTGTTCAAAAGATGGTACAAAGATACAGACAACCAAGACATTTTCCTCACTTCTGCAGGAAGTATTCATACTTTAACAACTTATCTTGACTTACATCAAAGTATCAAGCACGACAAAAACACCTACAAAAACACCAAATTTATAACAAAAAAAACTCCTACTCGCAGTAATGTGAGTAGGAGTTATCATTATTTATTCAGAAGTTCTTCTGAGAAAATTAGAGCTGTGGACCAGCTGCAACAAGCTTCTTACCAGCTTCGTTTGTTTCATACTTCTTAAAGTTCTTTATGAAACGAGCTGCAAGGTCTTTAGCTTTTTCGTCCCATTGTGAAGCATCTTTATATGTATCGCGTGGGTCGAGAATTTCAGTTGCAACACCTTCAAGTTTTGTTGGAACAGTGAAGTTGAAATAAGGAATCTGTTTTGTAGGAGCAGCGTCGATAGAGTGGTTCAAAATAGCATCGATAATACCACGAGTATCGCGAATAGAAATACGTTTTCCAGTACCATTCCAGCCAGTATTTACTAAGTAAGCTTTGGCACCGCTCTTTTCCATCTTCTTAACCAACTCTTCTGCATATTTTGTTGGGTGAAGTTCCAAGAAAGCCTGACCGAAGCAAGCAGAGAATGTTGGAGTTGGTTCTGTAATACCACGTTCTGTACCAGCTAATTTTGCTGTGAAACCAGAAAGGAAGTAGTATTTTGTTTGTTCAGCATTAAGAATAGATACTGGAGGAAGTACACCAAAAGCATCAGCAGAAAGGAAAATTACCTGTTTTGCAGCTGGACCTTGTGATTCTGGACGCTGAATATTCTTAATATGATAGATAGGATAAGATACACGAGTATTCTCGGTTACACTCTTATCTGCGAAGTCTATCTTACCATTCTCGTCAACAGTTACGTTTTCAAGAAGAGCATCGCGTGTAATTGCACCGTAAATATCAGGTTCAGATTCTTTATCAAGGTTGATAACTTTTGCATAGCAACCACCTTCAAAGTTGAATACACCCTTATCGTCCCATCCGTGTTCGTCATCACCAATAAGTTTACGCTTAGGATCGGTAGACAATGTTGTTTTACCTGTACCAGAAAGACCAAAGAAAATTGCTGTGTTTTCTCCGTTCATATCTGTATTTGCAGAACAGTGCATAGAAGCAATACCCTTTAATGGCAAGAAGTAGTTCATCATTGAGAACATACCTTTCTTCATTTCACCACCGTACCATGTATTTACAATAACTTGCTCCTTAGAAGTTACGTTAAACATAACGCAAGTTTCTGAATGCAAACCAAGTTCTTTCCAGTTTTCTACTTTAGCTTTTGAAGCATTGTAAACAATGAAATCTGGTTCTTGCTCGAAATCTGCTTCGCTTTTTGGACGAATGAACATATTTGTTACAAAGTGAGCCTGCCAAGCAACCTCTACAATGAAACGAATCTTCATACGTGTGTCTTTGTGTGTACCACAAAAACCATCAACTACAAACAAACGTTTGTTAGAAAGTTCTTTCTTTGCAATATCTTTTACTGTTGCCCAAGCTTCTTTTGTAGCACGGTGGTTATCGTTATGATATTCTTCTGAATCCCACCATACTGTATCGTGAGAATTTTCATCATCAACAATAAACTTATCTTTAGGAGAACGACCAGTATAAATACCTGTCATTACGTCAATAGCACCAAGTTCTGTTTCATGACCAACTTCAAAACCTTCAAGACCTTCTTTTGTTTCTTCGTTAAACAATACTTCGTAAGAAGGATTGTAAAGTACTTCTGTTGTACCTGTAATACCGTACTTCGTAAGTACGCTCTTATCAAATTTTGCCATTTTTATAATATAAAATTATGTTGAAATTTATCTCTTAATCTTATTACTGTTTTACCTTAAACATCGCAAAGGTAGTAATTTTATTATGCAACGCAAAATCATAAAGATAAAAAATACAACAAGAATTGATTTATAAGGTTAAAGAATATAAAATTCCTTGATATTAAAAGATATTTGCTATTCGGACGTTGCAAATGCTAAACTATTTTCTTAATTTTGCCGAAATTTTGGGCGCATAAAAACTATTACTCCCAAACATATATATCACCAATATATAACCATAGTGTAAAAAGAAAAATGGAAATCATTAACTTCTCGGATCAAAACTCCATTGTAAACCAATACATGGCAGAAATTCGTGACAAAGAGTACCAGAGAAACCGTCTCCTTTTTCGTAATAATGTTATGCGAATAGGGGAATTCGAAGCTTTCGAAATCTCTAAAACTCTTCAGTACGAAACAAAAGAAATACTCACGCCATTGGGCGTTTCAAAGGTAAATATACCTACCGACAAAATTGTTCTCGCAACAATTTTCCGGGCAGGACTACCTTTTCATAACGGTTTTCTTAATATTTTCGACCATGCTGGAAATGCTTTTGTAAGTGCATATAGAGAATATAAAGACAAAGAACACCACGAAGTGGGTATACATGTTGAATATTTGGCAACACCCGATATTAATGGTAAAACTTTAATTATTGCCGATCCAATGTTAGCTACTGGTGGTTCGATGGAACTTGGCTATAAAGCTATTCTTTCTAAAGGCGAACCACGACATGTTCACATTGCATGTGTAATTGCTTCTCCTGAAGGTATTGAACATATAAAAAAGACTTTCCCCGATAATAACACTACTATTTGGTGTGGAGCTATAGACGATGGACTAAACGAACATAAGTATATTGTTCCGGGATTTGGAGATGCTGGCGACTTATGTTATGGAGAAAAACTATAAATATTAGCTAAAAAGGAACTTGCAAAAGATATAATATAAACTTTTGCAAGTTCTTTTTTTTATAAGAACATATTTTTTTGCTAATTACAAACACTGTTAATGTAATTAGTGGGTTGGCTCTTTCTTTTATCTCAATTGTTCATTAGGCTGTAGTACCATTATTTTTTGTTTATACTATAACTTCTTTACCATTTTTCGCTTCTTACCATCTATTTTGCTTGTCTTTCTAATTCGCTGTAAACTGTTACATCTTTATATAACGATAAACAATATGCCAACAATAAAACAAAATAGGGCAAGCTATACCGAAGCCTATTTAACTTTTAAAAGATACATTATAGATTTTGTAATTATGAAATAGAAAAAATTAATAAGAAAAT
>ERZ773203.697-NODE-697-length-18294-cov-2.733648_pt1 | contig 18294 bp, 15 predicted proteins | sample MGYA00580529_ERZ773203 | MGnify/ENA primary metagenome ERZ773203 (study PRJEB29015, sample SAMEA2738176) | human oral metagenome | biome: human oral; feature: human-associated habitat; material: saliva | place: China | collected 2177 ... | reverse complement strand
TAGAACCTAATTTTAGATGAATAAGGTATACCTATATAATGATGTTGTGGCTATTTGAGCTTAATTTCTAAACAATGTGTAAGAACAATATATGTGCTATTGGCTTATTAACAATCTGTATTTAGGGAAGTAAGTAGGTGTAAAAAAGAATCGCCTACTTACTTTAAAATAGTGTATTACGTATTATCTTATTCGCTATCTGAGATTGTTTCTTCTGTTGTATCGTTATTACGTTTCTTTGCAAACCTACTAATGCTTAACAACATTCCAATATAAATACAATTAATAATGGTTGAAGTTCCACCTTTACTAATAAGTGGTAATGGCTGACCAGTAACAGGGGCTAAACCTACTGCTACTGCCATATTGAAAAGCGCTTGTGTTACTAATAAAAAAGCAATACCCATTGCAAGAAATGCAGGAAACGAATTTTCGCACCTACTTGCTATTTTTCCTGCTCGCATTAAAATAACAATATATAAGAAAGCAACAAAAACAGCACCAATAATTCCCATTTCTTCAATGATTATGGCATAAATAAAGTCGGAGAAAGCTTGCGAAAGAAAATCGCGTTCGTTAGAATTTCCAGGACCTTTACCTACAATATTCGACGATGCAATAGCAATATTGGCGTGTCCTACCTGCCCATCTTTATCAAGATCGTAATCTTTTGGCGCTACATATTTATTGTCTAAGAACTTATTAATACGTGCTTTCCATGTATCGGCACGGTGAAATAGCTTACTGAATAGGCCAGTATCGGTATTTTCTTCTGTATCTACAGTTTGTTCGGTAAGATTTTGCTTCGGTGGATTATCTTCTTTGTCGGTACCTACAGCCATAACCAATGCAAGTGCAAATACAATTAACAGAGCAAATACTCCCAATAGTTTTCCAATTTGCTTTAAAGGAACACGCCCCACAAACATCATTAACAAAACTGTTAAAGCTGCTAACAAAGCTGTTGAGAGATTTTCGAAACTGATAGGGATTATAATGAGTGCCGATAAAAATAAAATGTATTTAAAAGCTTTTTTTGCTGCTCCGGTTTCAGTTTGCATAGCACTTAAAATTTGAGCAACTGCTAAAACCAAAGCACCTTTTCCTAATTCGGAGGGCTGAAACTGTATGCCCATAATATCTATCCAGCGACTTGCACCATTTGTTACACCACCAGTTAGCCACACCACAATTAAGAAAAAGAAAGAAACACTTAATACAGGTAATGTAGCTATTTTGAAATACCTACACTTTGTATTCATCACAAAAATCATTGCGAAAAATCCTATAATAAGCATTCCAACATGTTTAAATAATGGAGCCCAATAGTTTCCACCTTTATATGAAAGTGTACTCGAAGCAGAATAAACTTCAACAATACTAATCATACAAAGAATAAAGAAAACCATCCATATAACTTTGTCGCCTTTGAAGATGTTATTAAGGGACTTTAAGTTCATTTTTATCGTATTTGAAGTTATAAAAATTCAGAGACAAATATTTTATGCTTTTATTGTTTCTATAAAGCACGCACAAGAGTTTTAAATTGTTCGCCACGATCTTCCATATTTTTAAATAGGTCGAAACTAGCACAACACGGACTTAATAAAACAGTATCGCCAGGTTTTGCCATTGCATAACATGCCTTAACACATTCTTTCATAGAATGAGTATCGTATACAGGAATGCCTAAATTATCAAAATTTTCATGCAATTTTTTATTATCAGCACCTAAGTACACTAAACCTACACACTTTTGTTTAACCAAATTTTTTATAGCATTATAATCGTTGCCTTTATCTTTACCACCAATAATAAGAATTGTTGGTGTTTTCATACTTTCTAAGGCATACCAACAAGCATCTACATTGGTTGCTTTCGAATCGTTGATATATTGAACACCAGCAATTTTGCAAACTTTCTCTAAACGATGTTCTACACCTGGGAAATTGCTCAGACTTTTACGAATGCTTTCCTTTTTTATTCCGCTAATATTCGATGCCAATCCTGCAGCCAAAGAGTTGTATATGTTGTGTTTACCAGTAAGCGACAGCTCTTCTTGCTCCATATTAAACGGAGTTGGCTGTTCTAGAATATATTGTCCTTCTTCAATATATCCGATGCTTCCTTTTTCTTTAAGTTCAGAGAAAGGATATCGTACCGCTTTTACATCGTACTTTTCTAATTCTTTTTTTATAACTGGGTCGTCGTTCCAATAAATAAAGCTGTCTTCGTGCGTTTGATTTTGAATGATGCGCATTTTAGCATCGGCATATTTTTCAAACTTATTTTCGTAACGGTCTAAATGGTCGGGAGTAATATTGAGTAAAATAGCAATATTTGCACGGAAATCGTACATATTGTCGAGCTGAAAACTGCTGAGTTCTATTATATAATACGCATGTGGTTCTTCTGCAATTTGCAATGCAAGACTTCTACCAATATTACCTGCAAGTCCAACATCGTATCCTGCATCTTTAAAAATATGATAAATAAGACTTGTTGTAGTAGTTTTGCCATTACTACCTGTTATACAAATCATTTTAGAGTTGGTGTATCTACCAGCAAATTCTATTTCGCTTATAATGTGTGTACCTTGCTTTATAAGCTTTTGCACCATAGGAGCTTCTTTAGGAATGCCTGGACTTTTTATTACTTCATCTGCATTCAGAATTTTACTTTCTGTATGTTGTCCTTCTTCCCATTCTATATTATGCTTGTTTAGAAGTGTTTTATATTTATCTTTTATAGCAGACATATCTGAAACAAATACATCAAAACCTTTTGCTTTTGCCAATACAGCGGCTCCAGCTCCGCTTTCGCCTGCTCCTAATACAACAATTCTTTTCATTTCCATTTGCATTTTATTGTCGTTTGCAAGGTTGTTGCCCCTACAGTTGTTTATGTTTTGGTATTTTCTCCTTTATCTTATCTTTAAAGTAATGATAGTTAGTGCAGCTAAAATTATTGTTACTATCCAAAAACGAATAGTAATTTTACTTTCGTGCACTGGATTATGTGGAGTTTTTATTAGATATTTACATTCTGGATCTAATTGGTCATCTTGTGTTCTAAAACTATCGTGAATAGGTGTACGCTTAAAAATTCGTTGTTTTACTCCTCTTCGTTTTCCTATTTTAAAGTAATAAACTTGCATTATTACGCTTAAACTTTCCATAAAGAAAATTCCACACAAAATAGGTAATAGTAATTCTTTGTGAATAATAATGGCACCTACAGCAATAATTCCACCAATAGTAAGGCTTCCTGTGTCTCCCATAAACACTTGTGCAGGGAAAGCATTATACCAAAGAAAACCAATAAGAGCACCAATGAAAGCCATAAAGAAAACAACTAACTCTTCGGAACCTGGAATATACATAATATTTAAATAAGCTGCATATTCTATATGACTACTAACATAAGCTAGAATTCCTAACGCAACACCTATAATTGCAGAATTTCCAGCACACATTCCGTCCATTCCATCGTTCAAATTAGCACCATTAGAGACTGCTGTTACTACGAAAATGGTCATAATAACAAACAAAATCCACCCTGCTGCCGTTTTATATTTACCACAGAAGGACATAATTTCAGAATAATCAAGATTATGATTTTTAATAAATGGAATGGTTGTCTTAAGCGTTTTTTGAGCCTCTTTACCATGTTTCACAACAATTTCTTTTCCATTATCGTTGTGCATCTCTAAGTTTATATTCGATTTTACATCAGGCGATGTCCATAATACTAAACCCACAATAAGTCCGATAGTAAATTGCCCAACAATTTTATATTTCCCCTTCAAACCATCTTTATTATGTCGGAATATCTTTATAAAATCGTCCATTCCACCGAGAAATCCGAGCCAAATTGTGGTAATAACCATCAGAATAAGATAAATGTTGCGTAAGCGTCCCAACAATAATACAGGAATAATCAATGCAACTATAATAATAATACCGCCCATTGATGGGACTCCTATCTTTTTTACACCAAAAGGATCGATACTTGCATCGCGTTGCACTTCAGTAATCTGCTTTCTCTTCAGATATTTTATGAATCTCTCGCCGAACCACGCAGAGATTATTAAGGCAAGAATCATTGCCATAATGGCTCGAAAGCTAATGTATCCCCATAAATGAGAACCACTAATTCCAAACTGATCGAGCCAACGAAAGATGTAATATAACATAATATCTTTATTTAATGATAGCCATTTTATCGCTATATTTTGCAATATTTTTATTGTAATCCGAAGATCTCACGCACCACTTCATGATCATCAAAATGATGTTTTACTCCATTTATTTCTTGATAAGTCTCGTGTCCTTTACCAGCTATAAGAATAACATCACCTTTTTGAGCTAACATACAAGCTGTACGAATAGCCTCTTTTCGGTCTACTATGGAAATAACATTCTTTTTTTGTGTGGCATCAAGACCTGCTAACATATCATCAATAATAGTTTGAGGGTCTTCGTTTCGTGGATTATCGCTTGTAAGTATAACTTTGTTACTATGTTTTACTGCTTCGAGCGCCATAAGTGGTCGTTTTCCTTTATCTCGATTGCCACCTGCACCACAAACTGTAATAACATGTCCACCTTTACCATCAAGAACTTCATGTATAGCCAATAAAGTATTTACTAAAGCATCAGGAGTATGCGCATAATCTACAATTGCAGTATAACCATTTGGCGAAGCAATAGGTTCTAATCGCCCATTTACGCTTTTCAAAGTGCTAAGTGCAACTAAAATATCTTCTGCTTTCTCTCCTAACATAATAGCGGCTCCATAAACAGCCAGCAAATTGCTTACATTAAATTTCCCAATAAACTGTACGCCCACTTCTTTTCCATCTATTTCTAAATACATTCCTTCGAAATGACATTCTAAAATGCGAGCACGAAAGTCTGCCATACGTTTAATAGAGTAAGTTTTTATTTGTGCCTTACAATTTTGTACCATTATCATACCGTTTTTATCATCGGCATTAGTAATAGCAAATGCATCTTTATCTAAATCATCAAAGAACATTTTCTTTGCATTACGATAGTTCTCGAATGTTTTATGATAATCTAAATGGTCGCGTGTAAGATTGGTAAATAATGCGCCAGTAAATCGTAATCCTCCAATACGATGTTGATGAATTGCATGGCTAGAACATTCCATAAAAGCATATTCACAACCTTCTGCAACCATTTTTGCAAGCAATTCATTTAATTCTATTGGGTCAGGAGTTGTATGATCAGCTGGTACAGCTTTATCGTCAATATAATTGCAAACAGTAGAAAGTAATCCTACTTTGTATCCGAATTTACGGAACATATTATATAATAAGGTGGCAACAGTTGTTTTTCCATTCGTTCCTGTTACTCCAACAAGTTTTAAATGACGAGAAGGATCGCCATAAAACATTGTTGCAACCTTACCAACCGATTCTTCTGTAGATTTTACTTGTATATAAGTAACATTATTGCTAATGAGTTCTTCTGGCATATCTTCTAATAAAATAGCAGTAGCACCTAACTCAATTGCTTTATTTATGAATTTATGACCATCTGTTTGAGTTCCTTTTATAGCTACAAACATTTGGTTTTCTTCTATTTTACGACTATCAATATTGATACCTGTAATATTTTTTTCTGTATCGCCAATTATTTTCAATGGCTTCACATATTTAAGCAAATCGTTTAATTTCATATATCTTGCTTTTATTTATTCTTATTGAATGTACATTAATATCGTATTATGCAAAACGAAGTTTACAAACCATACCTTGTTTTATTTTTTCGCCAGGTGCAAGCGATTGTTCTACTACTCTTCCACGCCCAGACATTATAACTTTTATGCCACAATTTTCTAATAAATAAATTGCATCACGTGCTCCCATATTATGTACATCAGGAACATATCGTTTATTGATATTCTTTTCTTCAGAGAGTATTATACCATTACTACCTGTTTTCGCAAAACCCCAAATATTATTACCGAATGGATAAGCACCATTCCAACCATTCTTTACATTAAATCCAAGAAAAGATAGAACATAATCGGTAGCTAAAAGATTACCACTCTTAACCATTGGAATAAGTGAAGCAGAAGAATCTCTTGCATCAGAAACACTCAGTTTTAAATTTTGTGCCATTATTCCTTCTGCTATATTATGAAAAACTACGCCACTCATTCCTCCGCCTGAAGCTGGTAATCCCGACTTTTGTATACATACAATACAACTATATCGTGGTGCATCTGCAGGAAAGAATCCGGCAAAACTTAATAAATAGTCGGTTACACCTGTTTTATATCCTGCAACTCCTTTCGACATTTGTGCAGTTCCTGTTTTACCTGCAACCGAAAATTTATCGGAACCTGCCTTTTTTCCCAATCCTTCAGACACTACTTCTGTAAGAATTCTACGCATCTCCGTTATGGTTGATTCTTTTGCTATTTGTTCGCGCTGTACTACTGGAGGATATTCTGCTAATACTGTTCCATCTTTCACAACTTTCTTAACAAATCGTGGACGCATCATTTTTCCACCATTTGCTATTGCATTATAGAATGTTAATGTTGATATTGGAGGTACTTGCGATTCATATCCAATACTCATCCATGGTAAAGCCGTATTACTCCAGTTTATATATTGTCCATGTTTATTTTTCTTCGGCATACGAATTTTGGCTGGTGAATAGCCTGTAATAGGGATTTGCAAATCGTCGGCTAAACCTAATTTGTAGATTCCTTGTACAAACTTTTCTGGATTTTTATGATAGAAGGTATCTATAATTCTACTAACGCCTATATTTGAACTATATTTCAAACACCATGGTAATGTTAATGTTCCATAGCCTCCACGTCTCCAGTTATGATCTTTCATATCTCGTCCGTACATAGTCCAAACGCCACCTCCTGTTTCTACAGTATACATTGTGTCTACTACATTATCATCGAGTGCTACCATCATAGAAGCAGTTTTGAAAACTGAGCCTGGTTCTAGCAAATCACTTACTGCATGGTTCTTAATTTCTCGGTATTGTCCATCTTCACATTTATCAAGATTTACAATAGCTTTAATGTCGCCTGTTGCAACTTCCATAACAATGGCAACGCCAACATTTCCATTTATTTCTTGCAACTCATTAAGTAATGCTCTTTCGGCTAAGTCTTGTATACCTACATCTATAGTCGTTACAATGTCAGAACCATCAATAGGTGGTGTTTCTGTTATACTAAGATATTTATTTCGAATTTTTCGTCTATTTTCAACACCATTTGTTCCACGCAGAATACTATCAAAAGAAAGTTCTAATCCACATCTAGCCACATCTTTTGAACCATAAAGATCACCAACTGTACGTTGTGCAAGCGATCCAAATGGGCGTCGTCGTGCATTAAATTCTTCTTCATGGAAACCACTCTTAAATTTATCGTATTTAAAAACAGGTAGCTTCTTTACCTCTTTATATGTATTATAGTCGATACGATTTTTCCAAATAGGGCAATGTCGCTTTTCTTCTTTTAAACCTTCTAATAGTTCTTGTTTAAATTCACCAGCAGTTTTTTCTGGGAAAAGCTCATTTAAACCTTTACAAATATAATTAATGCTATCTACAAAGGCTGTATCTTTGCCTGCTTCCTTAAGAGTTTTGAAATCGATGTATATTTTAAACTCTGGTAAAGAACTTGCCATAAGTTCTCCATCAGAACTCAAAATATTGCCACGTGTAGGCAAAATTGGCACATTATCTTTCTCTTGTTTTGCAGCAACTTCTAACCAATAATTCTTCTGAACAATCATTATATATGCCGATTTTGCAACAACGGCAATAGCAATAAGGCTCATAACTAATGCTATAAGCGAATATCGTGGCATAATATTTTTGCTATTAAACTTGCTCATTATTTTTTATTTTGTTGGTACATTTATAATAAACGGAGGGCGCGATGATATTTTTAAGACACTATCTTTGTTTGTTTTCAGAATTTCCAATACATGACTTTCTCGCGAACGTTCTGTTAGTTGGCTACTACTTGATAGAGATCTATATTTAGCATCCGACAGCTCTTTTTGTAATCTATCTATCTCTATTAAATCTTTCTGAACACTATAGCGATTTGATATATAGATAATAATAAATAACACGACAACCACAATAAGTCCAATATTATTTCTTAACAAGTGAGCTGAGAATATATCGCCACCAAGTATTTTCTTTAAAGTAAAGTTGCTTGCAAGTGGCCGTTCATCTTCTCGCGCTTGGTCTTCAATTGCATTTTTCAATGCTTCTTCTTCCTCTTCTATTTTAGAACTTACTATTTTTTGCTCTTCTTGTTTACCAGAATTTTTATGGTCTTTTGTATTGTTATCTTTTTTCTTATTATTGAATATACCCTCTGTTACCTCTAAATCAATTTCTGTTCCATTCATTGCTACAGAATCAGTAGACTGATTAGATTCATTTTTTATCTCTTCAGTTACATTTTTCTGATGGTCTTTTATTGTAAAAATGGGTTTTATTACAACACCTAACGTCTCATTATTTTCTGTAAGCTTATTGTTCATTTACCTTTTTTCTGCTATTCTTAGTTTTGCGCTGCGACTTCGTGGATTTCTTTCTTGTTCATCGTTGCTTGGCACTATCACCTTATTATTTATTAATTTAAACGGTGCAGTTATATGTCCAAAGAAGTCTTTTTCTACCTTACCTTCTATATTTCCCGACTTCATCACATTTTTCACAATGCGATCTTCTAACGAGTGATAAGTAATAATGGCAATTCTACCGCCTGGCTTTAATACTTCCGACGCACTATTTAGCATTTCCTTTAGGGCTATCATTTCCTGATTAACCTCTATGCGTAAAGCCTGAAATAGTTTAGCCATCTCTTTTTTTTCTCGTTCGCGTTTAAAAAGCGGTTCAACAACAGCCTGAATATCATTTGTTGTTAGTATAGGAGCCTTCCCCCTACTATTTACAATGGCTGTAGCTATCTTATACGAATTTTTTAATTCCCCATAAAGATAGAATATATTAGCAAGCTCTTGCACGTCATATTCTTGTAAAATATCAGCAGCTGTTTTTTGCGCTCTTTTATTCATACGCATATCAAGCGGAGCATTAAAGCGAAACGAAAATCCTCTCAGTTCATCATCGAAATGATGACTACTAACTCCTAAATCGCCCAACAATCCATCTATCTTTTCTACACCATAATAGCGCAACCAATTGGCAAGATATCTAAAATTAGAACGCACAAACGTAAAGTTTTCTGGTTTCTTTCCATCACTATTCAGCTTGTATATATTCTGTTCAGCATCGGCGTCTTGGTCGAAGCTATATAAGTGTCCTTCTTTACTTAAATGCGAAAGTATTTCTTTGCTATGTCCACCACCACCAAAAGTAATATCTACATAAATACCATTAGGGTTGATATCCAAACCATTTACACTCTCGCAAAGCAATACTGGAACATGATATGTCTCAGCTGTCTTAACCATATTTATTTATCCGATTATTCTTTTATAAAGAGTGCTTTTGTTTCTCCTAAATCGCCCATAACAGTTTCCAATGCTGCACTAAAATCGTCTGGGTCTAAAAATGCTTCTTCGCTTTCGTTATTCCAAATCTCAATACAGTCGTCCATACCTATAAATTTGATTTGTTGGTTAATGTTTGCCATTTTCAAATAGCGCTTTGGTATTAAGAACCTACCATTTCCATCAAGCACAATCATTTCTACGTCTGATACAAATTGGCGATATATCATTTGGTCGCGTTTACTCCAACGATTAAGATGATTACGGAGATTATCGAGCATTTTATTCCACACTGATTGAGGGTAGATTACCAAACAAGGCTGAAAAACATCTTTCTTCATCACCAAAGATTCTTCGCCAGATGTATTCAATATCTTGCGGAATGTAGCTGGTAAAAAGGCCCTTCCTTTACTATCAGTTTTGGCTTCTATACTCCCTAAAAATCGCATGCGTACTTCTTATATATCTAAAATCGCCTCAAAGGTAAGCAAAATTCCCCACATTCCACCCCTTTCCTCCACAAAGTTTATCTCATTCCCCTATTTTTAATATATTTAACGTAAAGATATGTTCCCGAAAACTTATATTGAGCACAGACTAGTAGATTTATAATAACCAAATAGGTCTCATTGAGTATTTTTTTTATAAAAAAGTGGGATATATCAAAAGGTTTAATTACATTTGCATTCGATTTGAGAAATTGAGAAACTTAATAAGCATATAGCACACAATATGGAAAAGACCATTGATATCCAAAAGATATTGCACGGGAAGATGGGCTCAAAAGCAAAGTTTGTTCCTCATTTTCTGATTAACTGGATTAGAAATCTTATTCACGAAGACGAAGTGAACCAATTTCTGTGGGACAGTAGAAACAAAACTGGTACAGAATGGCTTACTGAATGTGTGCACTATTTGAAAATGACACTCGAAATAGAAGGTTTAGAGAATTTGCCTGACAAGAACGATGGCAAACTTTACACTTTTGTTTCTAATCATCCACTTGGTGGACAAGATGGAGTTGCTTTAGGTTCTATTATTGGCAAACAGTACGATGGAAAGTTTCGTTATCTTGTTAACGATCTTTTGCTGAATTTACCGGGTCTTCAGCCAGTATGTATAGGAATAAACAAGACAGGAAAACAAAGTAGAAAACAAAGAGAAAAATTTACAGAATGCAGATGGTGCAGAAATCAAAGCAAAAGCCCCGTCTAAGGCTGAGAAAAAGGCTATGAAGAAAGCTGCTGAAAAACAGGCAAAGCAGGCTAAAAAAGATAAAGCTGCCGCTGCAAAAAAAGCCAAGAAACAGACTAAGCAAGAAAAAGAAAGAGCCAAAGAGCAGAAGAAGAGTGAAGCGAGAGCTGCAAAAAAGGCGGCACGAGCTGCAAAAGGGCCGACTGTGTGGAACAAGATTGGAACTGCTATAGCCACAGCTGCAGCTGCTCCTATTTTCTTACATGACAAAATCCAAGATGCTTCTGACAAGTTCCTAATTGGCTGCGTATATAGCTTAGCTACCGAATATCATGACATGCGTATCAGATATAAGGGAAGCAGTGCCAAGATAGTAAGCGGACTTTTCGCACTCGTTATCATGGTCTGTGGTGTACTTCTAACGCTCCAGCATTACACGGTTTATGAGTATGCATATAATGGACGAGTGCTTGGCTATGTAAAATCTGAAGATAGTGTAGTGGGCCTTCTCGACGTTGCGGGAGATCACATGTCATCAAATAATAGTGGGGCGCGAATTAAGTTCATTGCAGGTAACAATGTGACTTTTAGAAAGGTGTCTGCAGCAGAAAAAGATTTGGACGACCCAGATACAGTTATGAACAAGCTCACCTACATGACGGATATAGAGGTGTCGGCATACGGTATTTACCAAGATGGCAAATTGCTCACAGTTGTAGAAACAAAAGGCACCGCTGATTCGCTCGTAAACGAGACACTTGCTCATTACAAGAAGCCTGCAAAGGGCATGAAGATGGATCAAATTAAGTTCGTGAAACAGGTTGAAGTCAAGCAGATCGATGTAATGCTCACAAGTGTGCAGAGTAAGAAGCAGGCTTCAGAGCAACTCCTGAGCAGTGGAACTATCAACATGAGTCACATCATCAAGACCGGTGAAAATTTAAATGGCGTTGCCAAGGTATACGACGTAAATATCAAGGATATGACCACAAAGAACGGTAAGCATGATGTTAACGACCTTAAGCCAGGTGACGTTGTAAATATGGAGAAGAAGGTTGCTCCTCTTGAGGTTAGAACCGTAGAGACAGGCAAGATGTCTGAGGCTATTCCATACGAGACCGAAAAGCAGGAAACAAAGGACCTATATAAGGGCGAATCGCTTGTAGCACAGGAAGGTGTAGACGGAAGACAGATTGTCAGCGGAACCATAACCAAGGTAAACGGCAAAGAAGTAAAGAGAAACATTAAGCATAAGGAAGTTGTATCTCAGCCTGTTAAGAAAATTATAAAGGTAGGAATCAACGACAAGCCAAAGACCGCATCAAGTGGATCTTATGCAGTTCCAATTAAAAATGCTTACGTTATCAATAGCAATGGTAAGTTTGGAAGCAGATGGGGAAGAAAGCATGAAGGTCTTGACTTCTCCTGCCCAACAGGAACGCCAATCTATGCTGCTGACGGAGGAACGGTAACTAAGGCTGCTACATTTGGTGGCTACGGAAACTGTGTAATCATCAAGCATGATAACGGTCAAGAGACTCTTTACGGACACTGCAGTAAGCTGAATGTAAGTCAAGGCGAGAAGGTATACAAGGGTCAGGTAATTGCTGCCGTAGGAAATACCGGACGAAGTACCGGTGCGCATCTCCACTTCGAGATTCATATCGGAGGAAGTGCAGTAGACCCATGGAGCTATATATTCTAATTTATAGGGACGATAGATGTTAATGAGCAAGAGCAAGAAAAAAAGAGAGCTAAGGTCATCCGAAAGGGTGACCGAGGCTTCCACAGAGACAAGGCAAAGAGCTAAAAAGAAAACAAATAGAAAAAAATCCCGTACTAAAGGGCTTTTCTCAAAACCTGCAAACAGGCGTAATGCAATCATTGCGGCTGTGGTTTTGCTATTGCTCGCTGCATCGATTCGCAACATCGTCAAACTTGAACTTGAGAACAGAAGGCTTAAGAATAAGCAGAAAGAGCTTATTGAACAGAGGAAGGAACTCAAGATTGAACTCAAGAATGTAAACAGCAAAGAGTATATAGAAGAGCAGGCAAGGAAGCAACTTAGACTCGTAAATCCGGATGAAATCCTGTTTGTATTTCCGAGTGAAAAGGACAAGGACGATGCAGAGAAGAAGTAGTACGGAGACAGGAGATAAGCTTAGGATAAGAGAAGCTATAATTGTAGAGGGTCGAGATGATGTCGATGCTGTATCAAAGGCATGTGAAGCACTGATTATAGCGACGCATGGATTTGGCATAACGAGGGAAACCTGGGAGCTGATTGAGAAGGCGTATGATGAAAAAGGCATCATAGTACTCACTGACCCCGACTATTCAGGCGAAGAGATAAGGCGAAAATTAACCGCAAAATTCCCGAGAGCACTCCATGCATATTTGCCACAGGTAGAGGCTACCAAGGCGGATGACGTAGGGGTTGAAAATGCAACGCCGAATGCAATCAAGGAAGCTCTGAGTAAAGTCCATGGAATCACTAAGGTTGACAATCGTAATGGCATAACTATGGATGATTTGAACACGTTTGAGCTAGTTGGCGGGAAAAAGGCCTCGGCACTTCGTGAGAGTGTGGGTGCGGAGCTCGGAATCGGATATGGAAATGGCAAGGCTTTTCTAAAGAAGCTAAACGGATTTGGAATATCTAAGTCAGAGCTCGAAGCCGCACTTGCGAAAATCCAAAAACAGAAGCGCTAGGATAGAATCGAGATATAGGAGATTTCCTAACACCATTTATAGAAACGAATTACAAAGTTAATAATTTCAAATCTATAAGATAGTTTCAATTATGAAACCAGCAACTTGTAGGTAGTAAGGTAATAAATTGGGAAATAAATCTAAGAACAAAGGAAAACATGGGCCAGGTGGCGGTCACGCACCGCACGGCTTCAAGCATGCGAAGAGCCTCGGCCAGAACTTTCTAAATGACCAAAATGTAATAGACGACATAGTAGAAGGCAGCGAAATTGACGAGCAAACTCTAGTCATAGAGATAGGACCTGGAGAGGGTGCGCTTACGACAGAGCTTGCACTGGCTGCAGGCTATGTTATTGCAATAGAACTTGACGACAGGCTAATCCCTATCCTGCGCACAAAGTTTGCACTTCATGACAACTTCGAGGTTATCCATGAAGACATACTTAAGGTGGATATCAAAGCACTCGTGAGCGAGACAATGAGAGCACGCGGACTTACGAAGACGAGGATAGTCGGAAACCTGCCTTACTATATAACGACGCCGATAATCACTAAGCTGATTGAATCGGGGGCGGAATTTGCAAGTCTTACTGTCATGATGCAGAAGGAAGTTGGCGATAGAATAGAAGCTGCGCCAGGAACTAAACTGGCTGGAGCTATCACATATGCGGTTCACTATAGATGTACAGTGGACAAGATTTGCGACGTTTCACGCGAATCATTTTATCCTGTGCCAAAGGTGGACTCGGTAGTACTAAAGCTCAACATGAGAGATGAGCTAGCGGTGCAAGTTAATGATGAAAATAAATTCTTTAGATGCATAAAGGCGGGATTCTCGATGAGACGCAAGACTTTGCTAAACTCCCTCCAAGCGCTAGATGATGTTAACAAAGATACCATAAAGCGTGCACTAGAGAGTGCTAATATAGACCCATCACGCAGGGCTGAAACCCTGACGATGGAAGAATTTGCGGAATTATCGAATTCCATTTGGGAGGAGTAACTTAATATGAAGGTTAAGAATTTCTGTAGAGGGGTTCTGGTAAAGATAAAGGGGGGCGCACTGAAGATACACGGTAAGTATCGTGCGAAATTTCCCAAGAAGATGCCGAAATTAAATGACGGAAAGCTACACGATAGAAAGTTCATTCTAAAGCTCGCAATAGCATCACTGCTTATGAACTTGTATATCGAGACATTCGCACGAATAACGAGCGGAGTATTCGATGGCGTTCTGTTTCTATTCAAGCACCCAATTATATTCTCATACAACGTTTTAATTATCTTCGCAACGATGTGCCTTGCACTAATGTTCAGAAAGCGTGGATTTGCGTTCCTTATACTATGTACAATCTGGGGAATCCTCGGGACTGTAAATGGCGTAATACTGCTCAAGCGAATGACCCCATTCACACTATATGACTTACAAAATACGAAGGATGGTTTCTCGCTGCTCACTACATATTATTCAAAGGCACAGATAACTCTAGGTGCTGCGATTATTAGTGTTGCAGTCCTTATTGTTGTTCTATATTACCTAAATTGCTACAAATGGACGAATCTCAATTACAAGAAAGAACTTGGAATTATAGTTATAGTAATCGCAACATGTTTCGGTAGCACGTTAGGACTACTGGAGATGAAAGCGCTGAGCACATTCTTCGGAAACCTCAACTATGCGTATAGAGATTATGGATTTGTGTACTGTTTCTTGAATACCTCTGTAAATAAAGGAATTAAGAAGCCGAGCAACTACTCTAAGAAAGAGATTCAATCGATTCTCGAGAAATATACGAAGAACGGGACGAATACAACTCTTGTGCAGAAGAATGATGCAAAGAAGTATCCGAATATCATAATTCTACAGCTCGAGTCTTTCTCTTATGCTCAAGACTATAAGAATATCGAGGTTTCAAATGATCCAACACCGAACTTCACCAATTTGATGAAGAACTATTCAACAGGATGGTTTAAGGTGCCGGCATGCGGAGCGGGAACAGCAAATACGGAATTTGAAGTTCTTACGGGTATAAGCTCAAGATTCTTTGGACCGGGAGAATACCCATACAAAGGCAAACTGCGTGAACAGTCGCTCGAGAGTCTCGGATACGTGCTTAAGAGCCACGGTTACAACACCCACGCAATGCACGACCACAGGGCGCTATTCTATAACCGTAATGAGGTGTATGCATCACTTGGTTTTGATAACTTCACCTCGCTAGAATACATGAACAATATCATCAAGACGCCTACTGGTTGGGCTAAAGATAAAGTTATGACAGATGATATCATGAACATAATCACTAACTCAGAAACGAGAGATCTGTTGCACATCATTTCTGTACAGGGCCACGGAGCATATCCAACTGAGCAGGTGTTCAAGAATCCTTATACTACAGTAAAGGCAAAGGATGAAGCAACTAGATGGAAGTACGAGTACTACGTCAATGAGCTCCACGAGATGGATGAATTTACGGGAGACTTGCTCAAGAAGATTGAAGAATCCGGAGAGCCAACAATCGTGCTAATTTATGGAGACCACATCCCAGCACTCGATATTAAGGAATCCGAATATGGAACAGGAGACCTATATCAGACAAGGTATGTAATATGGGATAATATCGGACTAAGCAAGAAGGATAAAGACATCACGTCATACGAAGTAACTGCCGACATCCTCGAGCAAGCTGGGCTTGGTCATCAGGGCGTAATATTTGACTACGAACAGACTGCGGACAGAAACTCGAAGAACTACAGCAAGAATTTAAAGACGCTTGCGTACGATATGCTGTATGGCAAGAATTATGTATTTGGCGGCAAGAATCCTTATAAACGCTCGAAGATGAGTATGGGATACAAGAAGATTAAGATTGACGGCATTATCTCAATCGGTAAGAAATACTACATAAAAGGACAGAATTTCACGGAGCATAGTACGGTAAGCCTTGACGGCAAAGTACTCAAGACAGTATATCTGAGCCCAACGCTATTGGGACTTAGTGAGAAGGTCGACCAGAAGGATGTTAAGAAGCTTAGGGTAAGCCAGATTGACTCCAAAGACGAGACGATACTATCGACTATAGGCGTCAACGAGGAGCTATAAGTCCAGGAGGAACAATGGAAAAAGAAAAGAAAAGTACTTCTTCAAGTGCTGCGAAGACTACGAAAGCGAGTAAAACTGCGAAGTCTGATACTAAGGAAAAAGCAAGTACAGCTAAAGCTACAAAGACCAGTACAAAGGCAAAGACAGCCGAAGAATCTAAAGCAAACGCTAAGAATAAAGCTAGTGTTGAGACGACAGGGACAAAAGTTGCTCCTGCAAAAGTCGTTAGAGCCAAGAAGACGGTAGCAAAAGCAGAAAAAGCTGAAGAGCCTTTTGAATCTACGGAGACTATTGATAGCACAGACAATGATTTTGCCGAGAGCATTAATGAAACTAATGGTGAAGAGGCAAATGAAGAATCTGTACAGATAGCAGAAATGGACGAAGCTGAAGAATCCGAAGAGAGTAACAATGAACAGGAGCGTCCAGAGGTAGAGGGTATCCTCGAGATTGCGGAAGCTGGATTTGGGTTCCTTAGATTCAATAACTTCCTAACCTCTGAGAAGGACATCTACGTATCCCAGACTCAGATTAGAAGATTTGGTCTCAGAACAGGAGACAAGATTCGCTGCATTTCGAGGCATCCTAATCAGGGTGAGAGGTTCGGAGCGCTTCTATATGTACTAGAAGTAAACGGAGAGACGCCGATTAGCGCGAGGAGAAGACCGCATTTTGATAGGCTGACGCCGATTTTCCCGAATGAGAGAATCGTGCTCGAGGACACTAGCATCAAGCTGGCGATGAGAGCCATGGACTTAGTCGCACCTATCGGCAAGGGTCAGAGAGGTCTTATAGTAGCTCAGCCTAAGGCTGGCAAGACGGTTCTGCTCAAACAGATAGCAGCGAGCATAGAGAAAAAATATCCTGAGATTGAGATGATTGTACTCCTTGTAGACGAGAGACCTGAAGAGGTCACGGATATGAAGAGGGCACTCACTCGCTCAGAGGTAATATATTCGACATTCGACGAACTGCCTGCACACCACGTTAAGGTGGCAGAGATGGTAATTCAGAGGGCAAAGCGTCTCGCTGAAGAGGGCAAGGATGTTGTAATTCTGCTGGATAGTATCACCAGACTCGCTCGTGCGTACAACATGGAGACTCCGTCATCGGGAAGGACGCTTTCTGGCGGACTTGATCCGGGGGCACTTCATGCGCCAAAGAAGTTTTTCGGTGCTGCGCGTAACCTCGAGGAGGGCGGCAGTATAACGATACTCGCAACTGCCCTCGTCGATACGGGAAGCAGGATGGACGATGTAATATATGAGGAATTCAAGGGAACGGGCAACATGGAGCTCCACCTCGACAGACAACTAAGCGAACGCAGAATATTCCCTGCAATAGATTTAGCGAAGTCTAGCACGAGGAAGGAGGAGTTACTTCTTAATGATAACGAATATCTTGTGATGAACATGATGAGGCGTGAGATGGCGGCAGGAAACCCTGCTGATGTTGCTGAGAAGGTGCTCGACAACCTGAGCCATACAAAGTGTAACAAGGACTTTGTAGATGTGATGCTCAAGGAGCTGAATTTCTAACAGTCGGAGGTAAGATGGACTATAGTAAGATTTTCATCAAAGACGCCAAACCGACCAAGATTGGCGGTCAGGCGGTAATGGAAGGCGTTATGATGCGCGGTGCTGACAAGCAGGCACTGGCAGTCAGACTTCCAAATGGTGATATAAAGCTAGAAATAGAGGATATCAAGACTCCCTCTAAAGTGACGAAAGTTCCGTTTATT